>Ga0335070_10005069_pt1 | contig 15456 bp, 11 predicted proteins | sample Lox_Sample_13_FD_206722 | JGI IMG/M metagenome (GOLD analysis project Ga0335070, IMG submission 206722) | Soil microbial communities from Loxahatchee National Wildlife Refuge, Florida, United States - Lox_Sample_1.3 | ecosystem: Environmental > Terrestrial > Soil > Wetlands | place: USA... | reverse complement strand
CGGGAGTCAAGGGGACTGCGCCCGTCGTCACCGTGCCTGCCAACTAGCAGCCGGGCGGTCAACCACCGAGAAGGATGGCCACGCCGATCACCCGCGCGGCCCCTCAGGCCGCATCGAGTGCGACGCGACCCTGTTCGTTCGCGTCGAGGCGCCAGCGCCGCGTCAGGTAGGGGAGCACGCCGGGCCGCTCGGCCACCGCGATCACGGCCGCACGTGGCAGGCGCTGGGCCAGGAGCTCGTAGGCCTTCGCCTCGGTGGCGGCGTCGAGGTCCGAGGTGGCCTCGTCGAGCAGGATCCACGCGGGCTCCTGGAGCAGCACGCGCGCCAGCGCCAGCCGCTGCTGCTCGTGCGCCGAGAGCTTCTGGTCCCACGGCTGCTCCTCGTCGAGGCGCGCCTCGAGCGCGTCGAGCCCGAAGAGTCGCAGCGCCTCCCGGATCCGCTCGTCCGGAAAGGAATCGGGCGCCGACGGATAGGAGACCGCGGCGCGCAGCGTCCCGATCGGCCAATAGGGTCGCTGGGACAGGAAGAACATGCGCTCGCGCGGCGGCTCCTCGATGCGCCCGGCGCCGAACGGCCAGATCCCCGCCAGCGCGCGCATCAGCATGGTCCGGCCGGTCCCCGCCCGGCCCGCGATCGCGACGCGCTCTCCAGCGGCGACCGTGGCATTCGCACCGTCGAGGAGCACCCGGCCGCGCGGCGCCTCCACCCGGAGTCCCTCGAGCCGGATCGCGTTCGCTTCCGCCCGCTCGATGCGGATTCCGCCCCGCTCGAACTCGCGCTCGGTCGCGTCGATCACTTCCGAGAAGGCGGTGAGCCGCTCGATGTTGGCGCGCCAGCGCGCGATCTCCTGGTAGGCGTTCACGAACCAGGCCAGGGCGCCGGCCACCTGACCGTACGCGAAGCGCGTCTGCGGAATCACCCCGAGCGTCAGCACGCCGGCGAAGTACGCCAGGCCGGCCGCGACGAGCGGCACCAGGGTGTTCGCCACGCCGATGCCCTGGGTGAGGATGCTCAGGTTCCGCTGGGCTCCGACCAGCTGGCAGAAGTTGTCGTAGACGTGGAGGAAGCGGCCCACCGCGCCGATCCGCTCGACGGCCTCGCCTCGCGACAGCGCCACCGCCTCGACGTGGTCGCGGTAGCGAACGAGTCCGTAGCGGAAGTCCGCCTCCAGCCGGATCTTGTCGAAGTTGAGCGGCACCAGCCGGCGCCCCACGGCGTTGGTGATCCACATCGAGAAGAGCGCGAAGGCGAGCGCGACCCAGAGCAGCAGGCCGGGAATCTCGCGCGTCTTCCCCGCGATCGGGATCGCCCAGGCAGCCGAGATGTTCCACAGCATCGCGGCGAAGGAGACCAGCGTCACGACCGCCGAGAGCAGCGAGAGCGAGAGCCCGCACGCACTGGCGACGAAGTCGCGCACGTCCTCCGCGATGCGCACGTCCGGGTTGTCGAGCTGCTGGCGGTGCAGGTCCGCCTGGCAGTAGGCCTGCGGCCCGATCCAGCGCTCGAGGTAGTGGGCAGTGAGGCCGCGCCGCCAGCGCACCCGAAGCCGCTGCTGGACCCAGTCGGCGTAGGCGGGAACCACGACCGAGATCAGCATGAAGGCGATCAGCAGCCCGATCCCGCGACCGAAAGCGGCTGCGTCGCGGTCGCCGAGGGCGTTGCCGACGTCTCGCTGCGCGACGGAGACCAGCACGTTCGCGTAGACGCCGCCGAGCTGGAGCGCGATCGCTGCGGCGAGCAGCAGCGCGCCCCACTTCGCGTCGGGAGAGGTCCAGTAGATCCGAACCAGCCGCCACAAGGCTCGGGCGAGCTCGCCCCCCTCGACCCTCGGCTTCGACGCAGGCGACATGCACCCCCCTTGGGCCGCGTCATCGGCCGCGGCTGCGAGACCGCGCCCAGCAAGGCTCCCCGGGGCTGGTTCACGCCGGCCCGGCGGCGCGCACCTCCGGAGACGCCCGATCGGCGAACTGCGCGAAGTTCTCGGCGAAGCGCCCGGCGAGGGCGCGCGCCCGCCGGTCGTACGCCCCGCCGTCGCGCCAGGTGCCGCGCGGCGAGAGGATCGAAGCGGGGACCCCGGGGCAGCTCCGAGGCACCGACAGGCCGAAGACCGGGTCGGAATCGAACGCCGCGCCGGTCAGCCCACCCGAGAGCGCCGCGCCGACCACGGCGCGCGAGTAGGCGATCTCGATGCGCCGTCCCTCGCCATACGGCCCACCCGTCCAGCCCGTGTTCACGAGCCAGCAGTCGACGCGGTGCCGCGCCACGAGCTGCCCGAACAGGTCGGCATACACCATCGGATGCAGAGCCATGAAGGGCGCCCCGAAGAGCGGCGAGAAGGTCGCGGTGGGCTCCTTCACGCCCCGCTCGGTGCCCGCGAGCTTGGCGGTGTAGCCCGAGAGGAAGTGGTACATGGCCTGCGCGGGGCTGAGCTTCGCGATCGGGGGCATCACGCCGAACGCGTCCGCCGTCAGCATGACGATGTTGCGCGGGTGACCCCCGACGCCGCTCTCGACGATCTTGGGGAGCTGGGTCACGTGGTAGGCGGCGCGCGTGTTCTCGGTGAGGGCCTCGTCGTCGAGATCGATCCGGCGCGTGTCGGGGTCGATCGCCACGTTCTCGAGGATCGTGCCGAAGCGCCGGGTCATCTCGTAGATCTCGGGCTCGGCCTCGGCGGAGAGCCGGATCGCCTTGGCGTAGCAGCCGCCCTCGAAGTTGAAGATCCCTGCGTCGCTCCAGCCGTGCTCGTCGTCCCCGATCAGCGCCCGCTCCGGATCCGCCGAGAGCGTCGTCTTGCCGGTGCCCGAGAGGCCGAAGAAGACCGCGCTGTCGCCCTTCGGCCCCTGGTTCGCCGAGCAGTGCATGCCGAGGACGCCCCGCCTCGGCAGCAGGTAGTTCATCGCGGTGAAGACGGCCTTCTTGATCTCGCCGGCGTAGCTGGTCCCGCCGATGATCACCAGCTTCGCGCTCAGGTCCAGCAGGACGAACGCCTCGCTCCGTGTGTGGTCCACCTCGGGAATCGCCTGGAACTGCGGGCAGTGGATCACCCGGAAGTCCGGCGCGAAGACCTCGAGGGCGGCGCGGTCGTGCTCCTGGATGAACATGTTCCGCGCGAACAGGCTGTGCCAGGCGGTCTCGGTCACCACCCGGAGCTTCAGGCGGTAGGCCGGATCCGCCCCGGCGTAGCAGTCCTGCACGAAGACGTCCCGGCCCTGGAGATACGCCTGCAGCCGCACCAGGACCTGCTCGAAGTGCGCCGGCTCGATCGGGCGGTTGTACTTGCCCCACCAGACGTCCGCCTCGCTCGAGGGCTCGCGGACGACGAACTTGTCGTCCGCCGAGCGCCCGGTGTACTGCCCCGTGCGCACGACGAGAGGCCCGAGATGCGAGATCCAGCCCTCGCAGCGGCGGATCGCTTCCTCGTAGAGCGCCGGGGTGGAGAGGTTCCGGTAGACGCGACCGAGGTTGCGGCCGAGGAACGCCAGATCCACCACAGCGGGGTTCTCCCGATGCCGTCCGCCCAGCGTGCGAGCGGCGGCGTCCGGCGAAAGGGCGGAAGCTAGCCCAGGGCCAGCGCCGGCACGCCCCCTTTCAACCGGTCCGGTAGCGAAGCTCGACCTCGCGCGCCCCACTCGCGACGCGTACCCGCCGCGGGTCGTCGGCCGCGCGCGCGCGCCCATCGACCACGACCTCGCGGAGCGGCTGCGCGAAGGGCGACTCGAGCACGAAGCCCGCCGGCGGGCGGCAGGCGCCGCCGAAGCTCGCGCGCACCCGGTCCTCCCCCTCGGCGCAGAAGACCAGATCGAGCACACCGAAGTGCGTCGGCAGGCCGCGCAGCCGCACGCCCGGCGCCTGCCTGACCCACGCCTCCGGCACGCCGGCGCCGACCACCAGCAGACCCGCCTCGTCGTCCTCGAATGCGATCAGGCGGCGCACGCTGCGCACGAAGCTCGAGGCAACCCAGCCGTGCGGCAGATCGCCGAGGAAGCGCGGCGCGCGCGGATCGCGCGTCGACACCTCGGGCCACTGGCGCCAGGCGGGCGGGCGCTGATCCCCGACCAGCCAGGTCAGGAGCGCGAGCGCGCGCTCCTTCCGGCCGAGCCGAAGCAGCGCCACGGCGTTGCGGATCTCATAGGGCGTGTAGGCATCGAGCGGATGCTCCCCGCGCCGGCGCGCTTCGAACTCCTCCCAGTAGCGCTCGAAGGTGCGCTCGAGCGCCGCCGGCGGGAGCCGCCCGCCCTCGCCGCAGGGATCGAGCGCGATCGCGCTCGAGGTCGGATCGAAGTCGCCGAGCTCCGCGGACCCCGGGAGGAAGTCGATCCCGTGCTGCTTCATCGCGAGCACGATCGAGGCGCGGAGGTCCCGCCGCATCGCGTCGCGCAGCTCGCCGATCCGCTCGCCGGCCGCCCGATCGCCGAGCGCGGCGGCGAACTCGGCCGCGTCGGCGAGCGCGCGCACCGCGAAGAAATCGTCCCAGTACGCGTGCACCGGATGCGAGGCGTAGCCCTCGTGGCTGATCGACTCGGGGAGGAGGCCGAAGCGCGGATCGCCGCGGAAGGACTCGCCGGTCCGCTCCGAGCGAAGCGCGGCGATGGCGTCCACGGCGCGCAGGACGCGCGGCCAGAGCTCGCGGAGCAGGGCGCGGTCTCCCGTCAGGCGCGCGTGCTCCACGACGCCCCAGACGAGCTGTCCGTGACTGTCGTGCTCGACGGCGAGGTCGATGCCGTGGCGGTCGACGCCGCAGGGCACGCGCCCGTCCTCCAGCTGGAACGGCGCGTACCAGCGCAGGAAGTCGCGGAGCTCGTCGGCGAAGCCCATCTCCGCGAGGGCGGTCCCCGTCATGACGCCGTCGCGGATCCACGAGCGGCGATAGCAGCGCGGCCCGGGCTGGATGCGCGGGCCCTCGCGGTTCACGAGGATCCAGGCGAGCGAGGCGCGCAGGCTCTCCTCGAAGGCTGCGGCGGCGGGCGGGAGCGCGATCGGGACGCGGGCGAGGCGATTGCGCCAGCGGGAGACGGCCTCCGCCAGCCGCGCCTCGCCCCAGGCGGCAGCGTCCGCGCGGCCGAGGCCGGCTGGCAGCGGCGGGCTGGCGTCGAAGAGCGGCACCGCGACCACGATCGACTCGCGGCCGTCCGCAGCGAGTCGCAGGTCGAACGCCAGCGCGCCCTCGGCGAAGCCGAGCGGATCGTGCACGGACTCGGCGTCGGGCAGGCGCCCCTCGAAGAGCCCCGCGAGCCCCTGATCTGAGCGCGCCGCGCCGAAGCCGTCGGGGGCGCTGACCGCGACCACGCAGCGCGCGTCGACGCGCACGCGAGCGCCCTCGCGCTCGAGCCGTGCGATCGGAGCCACCGCGCTGGCGAGGTTCAGGCTCTGCCAGGCGGGCGTCACCTGGAAGGGTCGGATCGCGAGCAGGAGGCGCACCTGGTGCGGGGCGCCGTCCGTGCTCTCGACGAGGTAGCGCGCGACCAGCGCGCTCCGGCCCGGCGCGCCGTCCGCGAATGCGGTGATGCGCAGCCGCAGGCCGGCCGCCTCCCACACCACCGAGGGGATCGGGAGGCTCCCGTCCTCGAGCTCACCGTGGGTCGCGACGTCCGCCCACGAGAGCAGGCGCCCTCCGGTCCAGAGGAAGGGCTCGAGGCTGAAGGCCTCCGCGTCCACCTCGAGCGCGCCGTCCGCACCGAGAAGTCCTTTTCGCTCGTCTCCATCCCCGCCTACGAGCGCCCAGTACGCGTGCTCGCCGAGCAGGTGCCGCGGGAAGCGACCTCGCGGCGCCGCCCGCGCGAGCCCCGAGGCGAAGCGCGCGGGCGACACCGCGAGCTCGATCGGCACCACGGCCACGTGCGACAGATCGGCGTGGGCTCCCGCTGCCAGCTCGAGCCGCACGAAGCGGGCTTCGGCCTCGCCCGTTCGGATCCAGCGCCGCGCACCGGCGCCGCCCGGGTCCTCTGCGAGCGTCGTCCAGCGAGCGCCGTCCTCCGAGCCGGCCACACGGCACGCGGGCGCCCGCTCGACGCCCGCGAAGTCGACCGCCAGGCCGCCCCACTCGCAGAGCCCGCCGAGATCGAGCTCGAGCCAAGGCGAGCCGTCGTCCCGGGCGGCGCGCCAGCAGCTGCGCTCGTCGCGCGCGAGCACGTGCTCCGGCCCGTGCCCCGGAGCGGAGCTCGACGCGCGCACCGAGCGCGCGCGCGGAGGCCCCGCCGGCGGCTCGCGCGGCTCGACGCGAAGCGCTTCGATCCAGAGCGTGCCGGTCGCGCCGCGGTCGGACGCCACCGCGAGCTCGACGGCGCCGATGCGATCGGGGTCGCCGCCGCTGCGCGGGCCCCACGCGAACTCGAGGCTCGCCCGCCGCAGCACGAGGCGCTCCGCCTCAGGCGGGGGCGCGAAGTCACGCCGGCGCCACCACCAGACGTTCGCCCCGCTCGGATCGACGAGCTTCACCTGCAGCTCGTGCGGGTCGGCCTCGCCGCGCACCACGAAGGTGATCACGTAGTGCGCCGGGAGCTCGAACGCGACGTCGCGCCGGGCGATCGCCCAGGCGCCGTGGCCGGCGAGCGAGAAGTCGAAGCGGAGCTCGGGTCCCCGGCTCCGGCGCTCGACGGCGACGCTCGCGCGCGATCCCTGCGCCGCGTTCGCGGCCCAATCACCCGGGTCGACGCAGGCGCCGCCCCACAGGACGACTTCCCCGCTCCTCGCCATCTCGCGCGGGAGCATCCCCCATCCGTCGGAATGGACGCAAGCGGGGCCGCGCTCGCCGGGGCTTCGACCGGCTACGATGGAGCCACCGACCGGGGAGGAAGCGGAAATGAAGGCCACCGGAACCGCGAAGGCGAGCGCGAAGGCGAAGGCGTCCAAGAGCGGGAACGACGCCGCCAAGGCCGGGGAGAAGCTGAAGCGCAAGGCGTACGAGCGGGAGCTCGCAGGCTGCACGTCGAGCTCGTGAAGCTCCAGGAGTGGGTCAAGCACGAGGGGCTCAAGGTCTGCGTCGTCTTCGAGGGGCGCGACGGCGCCGGCAAGGGCGGGACGATCAAGGCGATCACGGAACGGGTGAGCCCGCGCGTGTTTCGCGTCGTGGCCCTGCCCGCTCCGACCGAGCGGGAGAAGAGCCAGATGTACGTCCAGCGCTACATCCCGCATCTGCCCGCGGCGGGCGAGATCGTGATCTTCGATCGCAGCTGGTACAACCGCGCCGGCGTGGAGCGCGTGATGGGCTTCTGCAGCGAGGAGGCGGTCAAGCGCTTCCTCGCCAGGGCACCCCTCGTCGAGAAGGCCATCGTCGAGTCCGGGATCATCCTGCTCAAGTACTGGCTCGAGGTGAGCCCCGAGGAGCAGACGCGCCGGCTCGAGGCGCGCATCGACGACGGCCGCAAGATCTGGAAGCTCTCCCCGATGGACCTCGAGTCCTACGGCCGCTGGTACGACTACTCGCGGGCGCGCGACGAGATGTTCCGCGCCACCGACACGGCCTGGGCCCCTTGGTTCGTCGCCAGGTCGGACGACAAGAGGCGCGCGCGCCTCAACGTCATCACGCCCCTGCTCGAGCAGATCCCCTACCAGGAGCTGCGGCGCGACCGGGTCGAGCTGCCGAAGCGGCAGAAGGCCAAGGGCTACGAGGAGACCCACTTCCCGTTCAAGTTCGTTCCCGAGAAGCATTGAGCCGTCGCCGAGGCGATCGATTCGAGACCAGCGGCACCGATCGGAGCGTCATGACCGAGGCCAAGCATCTCTTCGGACAAGCGGACGTCGTTCCCTTCAGCGACGAAGACGCCGCCGCGAATCTGCTCGTGGGCGCGATCCAGGGACTCTGGGACGTCGTCAACCAGCTGACGCGCTTCCGGCGCACCCGGCGCGAGAACTATCGGGTCACGATCTTCGGCTCCGCGCGCCTGCGGCCCGGCACGCCGGCTTACGACGGCGTCAAGCAGCTCGCCGCCGAGCTGACCCGGATGGGCTGCGACATCGTGACCGGCGGTGGACCCGGGCTGATGCAGGCCGCCAACGAGGGCGCGGCGTCGGTGGAGGCGGAAGCGCGCGATCGATCGGTCGGGATTCGCGTGGAGCTGCCGTTCGAGCAGGAGGTCAACCCGTTCGTCGGCCAGGTCTACGAGCACCGCACGTTCTTCTCGCGGCTGCATCACTTCATGATCGTGTCCGACGCCTTCGTGGTGGTTCCGGGCGGGATCGGCACGCTGCTCGAGATGTCGCTCGCGTGGCAGCTGCTGCAGGTGCGCAAGCTCTACAACACGCCCCTGATCCTGGTGGGCGAGATGTGGAAGGAGCTGGTGGAGTGGGGCCGTCGCGCCATGCTCCGAGAGGGCCTCGAGCTCGCGAACGCCGTGGACTTCACGATCCCGCACTGCGTGAGCGACATCGAGCAGACCGTCGCCTTGATCCGCGCCAACCGCGAGGAGTGGCTGCGGGCCCAGGCCGCGAAGCGGTGATGGGCGGCTCAGGCGCGTGACGTCCGCATCCGCTCGCGCCGCACGACGGCGAAGCGCGCCACCACGCCCTCGCGGCCGTCCTCGCGCGCGATGCTGCAGACGTCGAAGAGGCCGCCGAAGCGCGCGTCGCCGCCGACGAGTGCGCGCAGCGTCCCGTCGCGAAGCACCTCGTAGCCGTCGAAGTGCGTCCACTGCTGCTGTCCACCCCAGCCGCGTCTGGCGCCCAGGCTCACGTAGACGTCGACGGGCACGCAGACGACGAGGTAGCCCGGCGCATCGAGTCCGAGCGACTCGAGCAGCGCCGGCCCGCGCTCGCGCACGGCGCGTTCGATCTGCAGGCGGGAGAGCGCGCGCCGGCGCGCCAGCCCGAGCGCCTCGAGCAGGGGCGAGCGGTCGGGGACCTGTGCGTCCTCGGCGAAGTCCTCGATCAGCACCCACTCCGACTCGAGCGGCGGCAGGTAGCGCACGCCGAGCGAGTTCACGTAGGGGTGGATGGCGAACTGGTCGACGAGGTCTCGCGCCGACTGGGGCGCTCCGGCGATCGACGCCGGCGCGGTCACGCGCCGGCTCGACGCCTCGGCGCCCTCGTCGGCCGGGAACAGCGGGCTCCACGCGACTGCGCGCAGGTGCTGCGAGGCCTCGACGTCCGGCACCCGCTGCTCGTGCGCGAGCCCGAGCGGGCGGGCGCGCGCGACCGCGGCATCGGGGAAGGGCGGCAGCGACGCGCCCACGCGGGCCTCGGCCTTCGTGCCCGTCGCGGCCGCGGTCGGCGATTCGCCGCGCTCGAGCATCGTCTGCGCCATGCGGAGCACGCCGTCGACGTCGCCCTTGTCGAGCGCGGCGAGCGCCTCGCGCCGCGCGCGGTCGGCGTCGATGGCGGTGCTGGCCGAGCCGACCTCCTCGGCGACGGTCAGCACCAGCGCGGCGAAGTGCGCGCGCCGCTCCGCGTACAGCTTGCGCCACGGCGCGTCCAGCCCTTCCAGGGCGGCGAAGGCGCGCACCAGGTCGTCGCGGCGCCGCGCCAGCGCCTCGGGCGATCCCACGAAGAGCTCGGCGAAGCCGGGCGAGAAGGGATCGATCGCGATCTCCGGCGCACCGTAGATCTGCTCCGCGAGCTCGACCTCCGCCTTGCGCGCGGCGCTGGCCCGGCGCAGCGACGCAGCGCGCTCCGCGAGATCCTTGACGCGCGCCCACTCGCCGCGCAGCAGCGCGAGCTGGCTGTCGCGGTTGATCCCGCCGACCGAGGCCTCCGTGTTGCGGAGCGCGTTGAACGCATCCTCGGAGAGCTGCGGCTTCAGGAGCTCCGCGGCGCGCGCGAGATAGAGGTCGCCGTTGAGCGGATCGCCTCTGCGCACTTCGACGAGGCGGCGCACGCTCTCCAGCTCGGTACCCGCTCGCTCCGCCATGCGCGTCTCCTCAGTACGGCCAGCGCCAGTCGCGGATCGCCGGCATGTCCTCGCCGTGCTCGCAGATCCACTGCTTGTGCTCGATCAAGCGGTCGCGGATCGCCTGCTTGGCGTAGGCGGCGAGCGCGCCGAGCTTCGGCACGCGGTCGATCACGTCCGCCACCAGGTGGAAGCGGTCGAGGTCGTTCATCACCGTCATGTCGAAGGGCGTCGAGGTGGTGCCCTCCTCCTTGTAGCCGCGCACGTGCAGGTTGTCGTGGCCGTGGCGCCGGTAGGTCAGGCGGTGGATCAGCCACGGGTAGCCGTGGTACGCGAAGATGACGGGCTTATCCGCCGTGAAGATCGTGTCGAAGTCGCGGTCGGAGAGGCCGTGCGGGTGCTCCTCGCGGGGCTGCAGGCGCATCAGGTCGACGACGTTCACGACGCGCACCTTGAGGTCGGGGACGTGCTCGCGCAGGATCGACACCGCCGCCAGCGTCTCGAGCGTCGGGATGTCGCCGGCGCAGGCCATCACCACGTCGGGCTCGCCGCCGCGGTCGTTGCTGGCCCACTCCCAGATCCCGATGCCGGCCGCGCAGTGCTTGATCGCCGCGTCCATGTCGAGGTACTGCAGGGCGGGCTGCTTGCCGGCGACGATGATGTTGATGAGCTGCCGGCTGCGCAGACACTGATCGGCGACGCACAGCAGCGTGTTGGCGTCGGGCGGCAGGTAGACGCGCACGATCTCGGCCTTCTTGTTGACGGCGTGGTCGATGAAGCCGGGGTCCTGGTGGCTGAAGCCGTTGTGGTCCTGGCGCCAGACGTGCGAGGTGAGCAGGTAGTTGAGCGACGCGATCGGCGCGCGCCAGGGCAGCTTGTTGGTCACGTAAAGCCACTTGGCGTGCTGGTTGAACATCGAGTCGATCACGTGCACGAAGGCCTCGTAGGTCGAGAACAGGCCGTGGCGGCCGGTCAGCAGATAGCCTTCCAGCCAGCCCTGGCAGGTGTGCTCCGAGAGGATCTCGACGACGCGGCCGTCGGGCGCGAGGTGATCGTCGTCCGCCACGCGCTCGGCGACCCAGGCGCGCTCGGTCACCTCGAAGAGCGCGCCGAGGCGGTTCGAGAGCGTCTCGTCCGGACCGAAGACGCGGAAGTTCTGGTGGTCGGCGTTGCGCTTCATCACGTCGCGCAGGTAGTTGCCGAGCACGCGCGTCGCCTCGCCCTCGACCGTGCCGGGCTTCGCGACCTCGACGGCGTAATCGCGGTAGTCCGGCAGGCGCAGGTCGCGCAGCAGCAGCCCGCCATTGGCCTGGGGGTTCGCGCTCATGCGGCGCGCGCCGCGCGGCGCCAGCTCGCGCAGCTCGACCACCGGCCGCCCCTCGGCGTCGAACAGCTCCTCGGGCCGGTAGCTCTTCATCCACTGCTCGAGCAGCGCGAGGTGTCCGGGCTTCTCGGCCAGCTCCGAGAGCGGCACCTGGTGGGAGCGGAAGCTGCCCTCGACCTTCACGCCGTCGACGACCTTGGGACCGGTCCAGCCCTTCGGCGTCGTCAGCACGACCATCGGCCACTGCGGCCGCGCGCGGAAGCCGTTGCTGCGCGCGTCGCGCTGGATCGCGCGGATCTCGGCGACGGCCGCGTCGAAGGTCTCGGCCATCTTGCGGTGCATCGGCTCGGGCTCGTGGCCCTCGACGAAGAAGGGCTTCCAGCCGTAGCCGACCAGCAGGCTCTCGAGCTCCGCGCGCGGGATGCGCGCGAGCACGGTGGGGTTGTGGATCTTGTAGCCGTTCAAGTGCAGGATCGGCAGCACGGCGCCGTCGCGCGCCGGGTTCAGGAACTTGTTCGAGTGCCACGACGCGGCGAGCGGACCGGTTTCGGCCTCGCCGTCGCCGACCACGCAGAGGACGAAGAGGTCGGGGTTGTCGAACGCGGCGCCGAACGCGTGCGACAGCGCGTAGCCGAGCTCGCCGCCTTCGTGGATCGAGCCGGGCGTCTCGGGCGCCACGTGGCTCGGGATCCCACCCGGGAACGAGAACTGCTTGAAGAGCTTCTGCATCCCCTCGGCGTCGAGCGAGATGTCCGGGTAGACCTCGGAATAGGTGCCCTCGAGCCATGCGTTCGCGACCAGCGACGGCCCGCCATGGCCGGGTCCGATGATGTAGATCGCGTCGAGGTCCTGCTGGCGGATCACGCGGTTGGCGTGCGCGTAGAGGAAGTTCAGACCGGGCGACGTGCCCCAGTGTCCGAGCAGGCGCGGCTTGACGTGCTCGAGGCGCAGCGGCTCGCGCAGCAGCGGGTTGTCGAGCAGGTAGATCTGACCGACCGAGAGGTAGTTGGCGGCGCGCCACCAGGCGTCGAGGCGGCGCAGCTCGTCGGGAGTGAGCGAGCTCGGCATGGAGTCCTCCTTCACTGCACGGCAGGTACGGCGGGAAGCAGCCCGAGCTGGCGCAGGATCGTGGCCGCGTCCCAGTAGACGCGCTCGCACGCGATGCGTTCCCCTTCGAAGAAGAACAGCGCCACCATCGGACAGCGAAACGCTCGACCCGTCGGAGCGATGCCGCGCAGCATGCCCCGGTGGGTGCCGAGCAGGTCGAACTCGACGATCACGGCGTCGTCGGCGTGGTGCACGGCGCGGACTTCGTTGCGCTGGTCGGGGAAGGCCGCGCGCGACGTCCTGTAGTAGCCCGAGACCTGCTCCTCGCCGTCGTACACCTCGCCGGTGGGAACCAGCTCGTAGCGCGGGTGGGCGAAGGTGCGCAGCGTCGCGGCGAAGTCGTGGCGGTTCTCCGAATCCATGTGCTCGCGCACGACCGCTTCCCGTCGCTGGCGCAGGCCCGGTTCCCCGCCTCCGCTCATTCCGCCTCCGAAGCCTCCGGCTGCTCGTCGTGGTCTGGAACCTGCTTCCAGGTCTCGTCGGGGTCGAACTTCGCCATGGCCCGGGCGAGCACGGCCGTCTTCGGACCCAGGTCCTTCTCGAACACGACGCCGTCGTGGCTCACCACGAACGTCATCACGCCCGACGAGCCCCAGGTCGCCGGGTAGGCGACCAGCGCGAAGCCGCCCATCATCTTGCCCTTCGCCACGTAGTCGTAGGCGCCGCCGTTCGCGTGCGACCCCTGCGCCTTCAGGATCCGGTAGTAGTAGCCGTGGTACGGCACCGGTTTGCCGGCCTGCCCCTTGCGATAGCCCTCGGCCCGGGCGCTCGCGACCAGCGACCCGAGCGGGCTCTCCGGCTCGCCCTCCTTCGTCTCGAAGTAGAGGCCGTCGCGCTTGCCCGGCGTGCTCGCGAAGCGCTCTGCGTAGTGGAGGAGGCCGCTCTCGTCCGGGTTGCGCTCGTAGTACTCGCGCTGCGCGTCGACGTAGGCGAGGCACACCTGGATCGTCGCCAGCTCGTTGCGCCCGATGCGGCGGTCGAGGATCTCCTGCTCGCCGGCCTTGGTGTCGAAGCGCCAGCCTGCAGCGTCCTTCAGCAGCGGGATCGGCAGCGGCCAGTCGTCCTTGCCGGTCTGCAGCACCGCGTGCGCGTCGTCCGATTGCACGATCGAGTGCTTCTCCTCGTAGGACGCGACGAAGCGCTCGCGCCCCTCGCGATCGGCGACCGCGTCGCCGGACGAGACGACGCGCGTGGCGTCCGGCCCGAGCACGGCGAGCAGCGCCTTCGAGTCGTCCGCCTTCGCGGCCGCGACGAGGGCCTGCACGGCCTCCTCGGGCGTGGCGAAGTGCTTCTGGGCCACGGCGACGGCCGCGCGTGCCTGCGGGATCGCAGCGATCCCGATCAGCGTCGCGAGTACGAGCGTCGCTGCGAAGACGCGGAGCAGGCGCCCGGTCATCTTCCCTTCCTCCGACGCGTGGTGCGTCACCGTCGTGCGTCCTCCGCTCACCGGCGACCTCCGCCACCGCGACCGCCGCCGCCACCGCCGCCGCGACCGCCGCCGCCACCGCCGCCGCCGTGGGAGCCGCCACCGCCGCCGAACGAGCCCCGGCTGCCGCCACCCTTCGATCCGAAGCTGGACGCGCTCTGGCGGCTCGCCTGTCCGCGAGTGGAGTCGCGCCGGACCTGATTGCCGCTGCCGACGCCCTGGAAGGCGCCGGGGCTCTGCCCCCGGGCGCCGGACGGGCGCTGCGCCGCACTCGGACGCTGCGCTGCACTCGGGCGCTGCGAGCCGGGGCGCTGGCCCGCGCCCGGCTGCATGCCCGCACCGCCGCGGCTCCCGAGGTCGCGCTGCATGTTCCCCGCACCTTCGCGGGCGATCTGCTGGCGCCCCTGCTCGGCGCGCCCGCGGAAGGCTTCGCGCGAGTCGACTCCCGGGCGGCCGCCCTTGTTGAACCGATCTTGTGTCGACCGGTCCCGATACTGCACGCCCTTGCGGTGGTCGACCTGGTGCTGCCAGTTCCCGTTCTTGACCCGGTTCTGGACGTCCGAGCGGTTGATGCTGTTGGTAACGTTGTTGGTGTAGCTGTTGTAGTTGTTGACGTTGACCTTGACGTCGCCGTGGCCCCAGCCCCAGTTGCAGTCGCCCCAGAGCGCTGCGCCGACCGCCATGCCGGCGCCGAACCACAGCGCCGACGTCGCTGCGGCGTAGCCGGGCGGGTAGTAGTAGTACGGCGGATAGGCGGGATACGGCCAGGCGCCGTAGACGACGGTCGGGTTGTAGGTCGGGACGTAGACGACCTGCGGATTGGCGGGCTCGATCTTGATGATCGTCGGCTGCCCCGCCGCGGGTGCCTGCTCGACGACGACGTTCTGCTCCTTGTTCGACTTCAGGTTCCCCTCGGCCTGCGCCTTGCCGCGCAGCCGCTGCACCGCGTCCATCACGCCGCTCTGCTGGGCGAGGAAGGCATCCCCGAGCTTCTGGGTCCAGTCGAGCTTCTCGTTCATCATCGTCAGCACCTGGGGAAACGAGACCAGCGACTTGACGCTCGGGTCCCAGCCCTCCTGCTGCAAGGCAGCGTCGAGCGCCTTGTCCTTCAGCTCGGGGTTCGCCTTCTGCCAGCGCGCCGCCTCAACGACCTCGAGCGGATAGGTCGAAGCCATCAGCACCTGCGCCAGCAGTGAATCCGGGTAGAGCGCGATCGGCGCCACGAGCTGCTCGAGCTGCTCGTTCGAGAACGCCGGCTGCGCGCCGCCCTGCGCCCATGCGACCGGAAGGGACCAAGGCGGCGCGAGGAGCGCGACCAGCAGCCAGGCGAGAGCCGACCTCGACGAAGCCACTGCGCGACCCATGCGTCCCCTCCTCGCGGCTTCCCGCGCGCCCAGCCTAGCCCATGCCGCTCCCTCGGAGGTGGAAAGGAGCTTCCGCGGATGGGAAAGCGACTTCTCCGGGCGTCCGGGCGCGTGATCCGCGGGTTGCCGGGCAAGTCCGCGTCGCACCAGCAGTTCGCGCCGGCCGAGGGCTTGGCACCGATGTTGCTCCAACTCTTGAACGGGAAGAGATGGCGTGCTGCCGGGGAGGCTCCATGCTGTCTCGCCGCCATTGTGCCGCGTTGCTCAGCGCGGCGTTCTCGCTCGCGCTGGCCCGACCGGCATCGGCTGGAAGCATCGCCGAGAACTTCGACGCCGGCCTACCGGGTCACGCGGCGCTCTATGGCTCCGCGACGGCCATCGGCGGCGCGATCCGCCTCACGGACGCCGTCCCCGG
>Ga0335070_10005068_pt1 | contig 15457 bp, 15 predicted proteins | sample Lox_Sample_13_FD_206722 | JGI IMG/M metagenome (GOLD analysis project Ga0335070, IMG submission 206722) | Soil microbial communities from Loxahatchee National Wildlife Refuge, Florida, United States - Lox_Sample_1.3 | ecosystem: Environmental > Terrestrial > Soil > Wetlands | place: USA... | reverse complement strand
ATGAGATGCTGGACCGATACCCTCAGACGGTCATCTCCAGCAAATACTATCACGAAGTGATTACCACCGGAGAAATGATGGGCCGCCGTTTTGGCTGGGAAGAATGTCCGTCCGTGACGGAATCCCGGGATAACAGAAAACCCCAGACCCGCCGTCTGATCCATTTTTTCCGCTGGGCGTCCGATTTGCGAACCGTCCACCGCTGCTGCACGTCGGCAACGCGCGATTGCTCTACGTGCAAGGATGGAGCGGCGCATATGAGCTGGATCATGGTCAACAAGCGCGAGCATATGAATTCGGCCCAAGATCTACAAAACTGGATCGAAGTTTACGAGATGTTCGCCAAGCTGTACCGTTTTATTCCCTGGTAATCCCAAACCATCATCGATCGAGGCGCATTGACGGATCCCCCTCCCGGGGCTTTCCATGTCCGCAGAGAGGATTTTTCGTATCCTGTAGGAAGGATGTTATGGTTTCAAAAAAGGCTGTGATCGTGGGCTATGACGCCGTTTCTCCTTTAGGAACGGACCTGGATCATCAATGGCGGCGTGCGGTCGCCGGCGATTCCGGGATAGGAAGGTTAACCCGATTCCCGCTGACCGCCGACTTTCCCGTGCGCGTGGCCGGAGAAGTGGCGGACATCGATGTGGGACCCTACCCCTTTTTAAAGCCTCGGGAAATGGCGTACTGGACGTCGCCGATCTTTAAGTACGCTCTTCTGGTTGTGCATCGTGCTCTGGAAAAAAGCGAAATAGCCATCACACCCGATATCGCGCCACGGGTGGCGGTCACGTTCAGCACGGCGGTGGGCGGCCTGGATGCTGTTTTAAAGGCGGATCGCCTGATGATTGCGGAAGGGAAGATGCCTCACCCCTTTACCAACCCCAATTCCTGTATTAATATGGTGGGCGGTAAAGTTTCTATTCTGACCGGAGCAACGGGTCCCATCTGCTCGACCATTACGGCGTGCGCGACGGGGGTCACCTCGCTCATCATCGGCGAGATGCTGCTGCAGAGGGATATGGCAGATGTCGTGATCGGCGGCGCCGTGGACTTTCCCCTGGTTGAACCGATTGTCGCCGGGTTTGCCACGATGAACGGCGCCTATCGTCCGAAAGAAGGACAGCCCGAAGAAGCGCCGGCAAAAACGAGCAGGCCTTTTTCCGTCCATCGAAGAGGTTTTGTCGTTTCCGAAGGCGCTGGCTGCATTATTTTGGCAACGGAAGGGTTCGCCAAGGCGCATGGATTAAAGCCAAACATAGAAGTGGCCGGCTGGTCCATGACCTCGGATGCCGGCCATTTCGTTTCGCCCAAACTGGAGACCGTGCAAAGATGCATGGAAGAGGCCATCGCCCACGCTGGAATACGGCCCAACGATATCGACGCCATTAACGCCCATGCCACATCGACAAAAGTAGGCGATAAAGTGGAAGCGGATGCCCTCTCCCATGTTTTCGGGAAAAAGGTTCCGCCCGTATCGGCCAATAAATCCCAGCTGGGACACGCCATGGGCGCGTCGAGCGCTCTGGAAGCGATTTTGGCCATGAAAGGAATGATCGAAGAAACGTTGCTTCCTACGATCAATTATGTTCCCGATCCCGGAATGGTGATCGACTGTGTCGCCGAGGGGGCCAGAAAGTTGAGCCAGGAATTTGTGTTGAAAAACGCGTTTGGTTTCGGCGGATGCAATTCGTGCTTGGTTTTGCGCAGGCTCCTATAAGGGCATTATGAAAGCTCCTAAAAACAGAAAAGTTTTCGTCGTCGGTTACGGCGCGGCCACCCCGCTTGGAAGCACCTTTGAGAAAACATGGAAGAGGGCCGTCCAGGGCGAAGCGGGTTTTAGGAAGGTTACACGGTGTAAAGTGGAGTCGGCGTGCGACATCGTCGGAGAAATTCCGGACTGGCATCCCCTGGAGCTTGACTTCACCAATGCGAAAGAAGTTTATAACTGGAATGCGGCTTATGTGATTTTAACGATGGCGGTCTGCAAGGAAGCGCTCGAAAATTCGGGAATTCCCGTCGACGAAAAGACGGCTCCCCGGATGGGTTGCCTGATCGGTTCGGCCCTGAACGGATCCGATGCCTTTCGCGTTGCCATGCACGACCTGGAACATCGCGGGCCGCTGAGGGTGAGCCCCTATTTGCTGCCTAATTTATGCGCGAATCTTCCCTCGGGGAAAGCCGGAATGCTTTTAAAATTCACCGGTCCCATTTTTTCGCCGCAGGGCGCTTGCGCCTCGGGCAATCATGCCATCGGCATCGGAGCAAGAATGATTCGGGATGGCGATTGCGATTTTGTCCTGGCCGGCGGCGTCGATGCCCCCCTTTTACCCGAATTGATTCACGGCTTTGCCAACATGAACGCCACGATCAAAGTTCGTCCGGGTGACCGCGCCTATACCGATCCTGCCCAGGCCTCCCGTCCGTTCAGCGTCGATCGCAAAGGGTTTGTCCTATCGGAAGGGGCGGGCGTGGTGGTTCTCGCGGCAGAAGAATGGCTCAAAGTTCACGGCCTGAAACCCAAAGCCGAAGTGCTGGGTATCGGGTGGACATCGGATGCCCATCATTACACCAGCCCGAATGCCACGACCATCATACGGGCTATCCGGGAAACGATTGAAGACGCAGGGTTAGGGCCAGAAAATATTCAATATATCAACGCCCACGGCACGTCGACGCCTACGGGAGATCAAACGGAAATAAAGTGCCTGCGGGATGTTTTCGGCAAGAAAATAGAGAAAATCCCCGTCTCTTCGAATAAATCTCAACTCGGACATACGTTGGGAGCAACGGCGGCCATCGAAGCCGCACTGACGATTGAAGGCATGAGGCAGGGGATCCTCTTGCCTACGATCAATCATCTTCCCGACCCCGGTTTTTCCGATATTGATGTGGTGCCCAATACCGCTCGCAAACAAACCCATGAAATTGCTCTTTCTAACGCGTTCGGATTCGGCGGAACAAACTGCTGCATCATTCTCAGGGGAGTGTAACATGAAGCCCAAGCCGTTTATACCGGAAAATTATGATGGCGATGAGAGGTTTGTCCGCGACCGCACCACCAGCTTGGTCTGGCATCGTTCTCAACAGAGGACGTTATACGCCGATACGGATCGCTCGGAAGTGGTTTATCATTCCAACTATCTGCGTTATTTTGAATTCGGCCGCACCTCGTTGATGCGCGACCTGGCTTATCCCTACAAAGAGATCGAGGCCAGCGGGTATGTTTATCCGATCTTCGATTTGGGCATCACGTTTAGTCAGCCTTTGTACTACGATGATTTGATGTACATCCACACCCGTCCGGTCAATCTGGAGCGGGTCCGTCTGCAGTTCGACTACGTCATCACACACGCGGAAAAGGGGCACCTGATCTGCACCGGGTTCACCAGACACTGTGCCTTAAGTCAGACGGGCACCCCCGTGGCCGTCGATCCTAAAACGGTTCAGCTATGGACCTCGTTCCCCAAATAAATAAAAAAACCCGTTATCCTTCGGTCATTCAAGTCTCTCCTTATTTCCGCGATCACCATCTCGAAGGAAGAGCGATTCTGCCCGCGGTGGAGTCGTTAATCGCTCTGGCCCGGGTCGTTAAACTTCATTTCCCGCAGGCTCCCATCGCCTGCTTGCTCCGAGCGAGCTTCCCCCGTTTTTTGTCTATTCCGCCCGATGCACAGCGCCTGGCCGTATCCGTCGATCTGGAGCCTGGGGAGGCCCATCGTATAACCGCCGTCCTGCTCACATCGGTGAAATCCAAAACGAGCGCTGTCAGCCGCGCCCTCGAGCATGCCCGCGTGGAATTTACAACGGACGATTCCCCTGTCTGCCCTGCGGTCCCTTCTCGGGTTTTGGAAAAGCTGGAAGGAAAATGCATCCGCGTCCCTGCGGCAGCCATTTATCGTGAACTGGTCCCTTTCGGAACGGCTTATCAAAATATCCTGGGTGATTTAGCCGTTTCACCCGACGGCGCGTTGGCTCATCTTTCGGGCGGGAATTACGAAGCCGATGAAAATGTGCTGGGCTCGCCCTTTCCCCTGGACGCGGCCATGCATGCCGCTTGTGTTTGGGGACAACGCTTTAGCGGCAGGGTCCCCTTCCCCACGGGCTTCGAAAAAAGGTTGATTTGCCAAAAAACAAAAAAGGGGGGCCGCTATCTTGGCCGCGTTGTGCCGGTCAAGGTCGATCAGGAATCGCTCATGTTTGATGCTTGGATCTATGATTTAGACGGTGTTCTTTACGAAGCCGTCAGCGGCCTTCAAATGCGGGATGTTTCTCAAGGCCGCCTGCATCCCCCGCCGTGGATTAAGGCTTGATTTCAACAGGTTAATCTATTGCCGGCCTCATGAAGCTCCGGATGCGATTACCCGGTGGCGGGCAGGCATAAACTGCCGGTGGGCAAGTGGCAAATAAGCCTTGACACAAACAGACGTTGGGAGTAGTGTAAGATTCGTGGCGGGAAGGAGAAGGGAGCAACCGCCATGCAAGCAAAGGAGGGGGACATTTTTAAAAGTACGTTGGACGGGACAGAGTATGTTGTCAAGAAGGTCGTGAACAGCATGGTTCTGCTCGAATCGCAAGATGGGAAGAAGAAGATTATGACGGGCGTGGATAGTCTGAAGATCAAATCATTCTACCAAAAAAAGGAGGATACTCAGGGATGAAACAGGACTTCATTCGTTTCCTTCCCGCTGCATGGTTTCCCATGGAATTCCCCTCCCCCCGCAATTTTAACTGATTCATCCCCGGGACATTTTCTCTTCGATGCTTTTTCCCCGGGGTTCTTTGTGTCCTAGCCGGAAGGATGTCCATCGCCCCGCGCAAAGAAAGTGCGTCACTTGTAATTTCACTCAGCAACTGAGGAGTCCACAATCATAGAGACCATCGATTTAAAGGTCTGCCCGTTTGAAACCGCTAGACTGACTCCGACTGGAGTTCCGGAGAGACGAAATTGAGGCGTCGTCCCCTTTCGTCATTCCGGTGAAAACCGAAATCCAGGGATATTTAGGAAGAGTTGATGTCTATACAATAACGGCCTTATTCGCAATTCTTATCCTAAAACAATCCTTTTTAAGAAAATTATTGAAACTCAACCTAGACCCGTGTGAGAATAAAATTATCTCGGAATGAGACCGATTTCAAGGAGGGTCTGCTCATGGAAACGACCGGAGGCAGGGAGAGACAAGCGAAGGGAGGCGTCGAACGACAGTTGATGCTGATCGATGGCGAGTGGACCGCGAGCTCAGAGGGACGGTTTCTTCCGGTGGAGACCCCGGCAAGGAGGGGAGCCGTCATCGCGGAAGTCCCCAGGTCAGCGGAAAGCGATGTGGACCGCGCGGTGAAGGCTGCGGCCAAAGCCTTTGAGAGCTGGAAGCGGATGGCTCCGAGGGATCGCGGAAAACTGATGCTGAAGATCGCTTCTGACATCGAGGCACGATCCGAAGACATCGCAAAGACCCTTTCCCTCGAAACGGGCAACGCCCTTCGCACGCAATCCAGGGGCGAAATCGTCCTCGCGGCCGATCTGTTTCGATTCTACGGCGGCGTGGCCGGCGAGCAGAAGGGTGAGACTGTTCCGCTGGGTGAGCAGGTTTTGTGTTACAGCAGGCGAGAACCGATCGGCGTGGTGGCCGGAATTATCCCGTGGAACTCGCCGGTCCTCCTGGGAGCGCTAAAAATCACCATGGCCCTGACCGTCGGAAATACGCTGGTTCTGAAGCCAGCCTCCGACGCGCCCCTGGCTGTTTTGAAAATGGCGTCCCTCTGCCATGCCCACCTTCCGAAGGGTGTCCTGAATGTCATCACAGGAACCGGAAATGAATGTGGCGAGATGCTCGCCAGACACCCGGGCGTAGGAAAATTGTCGCTGACGGGCTCCTCCGAAGTGGGCAAGAACATCATGGCCGCGGCGGCAGAGCGGATTGTGCCCGTCACCTTAGAATTAGGCGGGAAAAGCCCGCAGATTGTCTTTCCGGATGCCAATGACGACCATGTGGTCCAGAGTGTGATCAACGGAATGCGCTTTACGCGGCAGGGGCAATCCTGTACCGCCGGTTCGCGCCTCTTCCTCCATGCATCCGTTTTCGATTCTTTTATGGATAAATTGGTCAAGAAACTCGGATCACTCAAGATCGGTGATCCCCTCGACGAGGCGACCGATATTGGGGCGCTCATCAACCGGACTCAGTTTGAAAAGGTTTGCGCCTATGTCCAAGATGGACTCGAACAGAAAGGAAGCCGCTTGGCGGCCGGCGGCCTTCCCCCGAAGGAGGGTCCCCTCGCCCAGGGTTATTTCATGGAACCTACGGTATTCACCCAGATCCAGAATGATTGGCGAATTGCGAGGGAAGAAGTTTTCGGCCCGGTGCTTGTGTCTATCCCCTGGGAGAAAGAAGAGGAAGCAATCCGGATGGCGAATGACAGCCACTATGGGTTGGCCGCTTACGTCTATTCTCACGATATAGGAAGGGCTCTCCGGACGGCCCATGCCATCGAGTCGGGATGGGTCCAGGTGAACCAGGGGTTGGGGATCCTTCCCGGAACCTCGTACGGAGGGTTCAAACAGAGCGGGATCGGCCGGGAATACTCCCTGGAGGGCATGCTCGACAGCTACACGCAGCGTAAGTGCATCACCGTGAACCTTCAGTATTAATCAAAATAATCCTGCAGAGCGGTTTGGGAGGTTGACCATGAAAGAATACATGGATCGAGCCAAGAAAGTGTTGAAAGACTGGAAAGGCAAATCTTACACCTTCGGGGAAAATGTCCTCGAGGCATCCGGCGACTATGCAAAGCAACATGGAAAAAAGGCACTCCTGGTCGTCACCGAGTTAGGCCAGCCGTGGATTGAGAAGCCTTTTGAGAGGGTGAAAGGAAGCCTGAAGGCCAATGGCATCAGCTTCGAGACCGCCCGCGGGGCAGGACCCAATGCACCCCGGGAAGATGTGTACCGGATCAGCCTTCAGTTTTCCCGATCCAGGTCGGATATGATCATCCCCCTGGGGGGAGGGAGTACGATCGATGCCGCGAAGTCGGCAGCCATTCTCAATACCTATTCCCCGTCTGAAGTGACGGAGATTCTCGGAGCCCCTCGGGCAGAGGCCGATTCCATCGAGCCCTACTTTGGAACGGGGTTGGTCACGAAGATGAAGGAACGGACCGGCAGATCCGTCTTTCCCGTCATTCCCGTTCAAACCGCTGCGAGTTCTGGAGCCCATCTGACGAAATATTCGAATATCACCGATCCGATTACAAATCAGAAGAAACTGATCGTCGATGAGGCCATCCTTCCTCCTGCTTCCGTCTTCGATTACACCGTGACTCTCGATGCACCCATGAGCCTTACGCTCGACGGAGGTCTGGACGGGGTGGCCCACGCCTGGGAGGTCTTGATTGGAACGAAAGGCGCGGCCTACGAGAAGATGAAAGAGGTCGCTGCATTGTGCATTCGACTGGTCGTCCATGGCCTTCAGAGAATCAAGAAAGACAGAAACGACCTGGAGGGAAGGATCTGCCTTGGACTCGGTACGGATCTGGGCGGATATTCTGTCATGCTCGGCGGGACAGGAGGACCGCATCTGGGCAGCTTCTCGCTGATCGATATCCTCAGCCACGGGAGGGCGTGCGCCCTCTTAAATCCCTATTACACCGTCCTCTTTGCTCCGGTCATTCAGGAACCTCTCAATCTGATTGGAGCGATTTTCAAGGGGGCGGGCTACATCAAGGAGGAAATCTGGAACTTGAACGGCAGAGCCCTCGGCCTGGCGGTGGCCAATGGGATGATTTCTTTTGCGAAGGATTTGAATTTTCCAACCACCTTGAGAGAGGCGGGGGCGACCCGGGACCATCTTAACCGAATGCTTGCCGCAGCGAAGAACCCGCAGTTGAAGATGAAATTACAGAATATGCCGACCCCGATGGATGCTGAAAAGGGAGATCTGGATCGATTGATGAAACCGGTGCTCGAAGCTGCTTTCACGGGAGACCTCAGTCTTATCCCCTGAAAACCCTTCTCGCCGGAAAGCGCCCTTGGGACGCTTGAACCTGACATTTCAAACGGAAGCGGTCGAGGTGATTCTTCAGCGGGATTCCTTTTTGACCTCCTCTTCAATCATCCTGTCCTTAAGCTCCTTAAATTTCCTGCCCGTAAAGAAGAAGGTAGACATCCCGTGGAAGAAGATTCCAATCCCCCAGCCCATCAGAGGCCATATAAACCAGAGATATTGAGGAGCGGTGAGAAGGTTAATAACGATAAGCAGAAGGTTCACCCCAACATAGACGGCCAGATGGATGTAAAATCCAATTTTAGCCTCCACACGCCTCCTGGCTCTTTGGTAAGTCTCCTCGTTTTCCATAAGCCTCTCCTTTCCCAATCCGACGCTCAATGCTCTGCCTTGCGGCAAGGACCCTCGCCGAGCCCATCTCGTCATTTGCTAAGGTACATTCATCCGTAGTCACTGTCAAGGGGCTTACGGGACTTGCCCACCCCCAGTTTTTTTCCCGTGGAGGAGGATCGTTATTGACGCAGAGGGGCATGTGTCGAACCTTTAGGATGCGGCGATCATCAGAGGTGTGGGAAACCTCGTCGGTATCAAGAATCAAGGCTTGATGAGGGTCTGGAACTCCTTCCCGATATCGGTGAAGAGGTGGCCGCCCTAAAGCTTCTCCAACCCGCCCTCGGTGGCTTGATCGATGGGAGTGCCTCTTTCTCGAATCGGGCAACTTTGATCAACCGATTTCCAAACCTAACCCCCCTTCATCCCCCTTTGAAATTAAGGGGGGAACAAAGGAGGGTCACCTAGTTTCTTGTGCCCATATCTTTTGATCTCCCGATCTCCCCATCTCCCAATCACCTTGTTTCCCCTCTCGTGCTCCACCTTTGATCTTGGAAAAAAGGCTGTTGAAAAATGCACTACAAAATAGAATACTTTGAATCGGCCAAACGGAAAAAAAGAATGAGAACGGAAGCGATCCGGAAGATACTCACCCGTGATTTTATCCTTGCCTTCTTTGCACAGTTCACCTTCACCCTGGCAAACCACATCCTCGTCCCCACCCTGCCGATCTACCTTTCAAAATTGGATTGCAAGGAAACAGCGATCGGCGTCCTGATCGGAATTTTCACCGTCTCCTCACTGGCCCTCCGGCCCTTTACGGGTAAAACGCTCGTGAGAACTCCGGAGAGAAAAATAATGATCATTGGTGCCCTGATTTTTGGGCTCGCCTCGATCGGCTACCTCGTAGCCCTTCCCTTCTGGCCTTTTTTCTTAGTCAGAATCTTTCAAGGGATTGGATACGCCTTCTTCTACACGGCCTCTTTCACCTTGATTGCCAACATCAGCCCGGACGCTCACCGCGGGGAGAGCCTCAGCTACTTTCTCCTGGCCCTGAATATCTCCCTGGCGCTCGGGCCCTCTTTGGGAATGTTCCTGATCAACCGCTTTGATTTCACCACGCTCTTCCTGGTCTGCCTGGGTCTCTCCTTAGCCTCTCTATTCATTCTCACCAAATTGGGGAGGAAGCAAGTCCCGCCGGTGGAGGAATCTTCCGTCACAAGCAGCTTCTTCATCAGCCGGGAAGCATTCCCGGCGTCCGTCATGGGTTTCTTTTTCTTCTTTATCTGGTCAGGAATCACCGCCTTCTTCCCTCTCTATGCGATTAGACATGGCGTGGTCAACCCCGGACTATTTTTCACCGTAATCGCCATCATGATTATTGCGAGCCGTATCCTGGGCGCCAGGGTTTCGGACCTCTACCGCAGCGAAAAAATCATCCTTCCCTGCCTCTTCGTTCTCATTGTTCCTACGGTCATCATCGCCTTTTCTAAAACGCTTTTGATGTTTATCCTCGCCGGCCTGCTTTGGGGAATTGGACACGCCTTTTTCTATCCTGCTCTGGCGGTTTATATTCTTGACCGTGTCGGTTCCTCCCGAAGTTTAGCGATGGGGACGCTGACCGGAATGACGGACCTGGGGATATTCATGGGGCCGGCCATGATGGGGGTGGTCGTCCAATTTACCAGCTATCCGATCATGTTCCTCTGCCTGTCCTCCGTCGGCGTTTTCAGCCTCATCTATTTCCAGTTTGTTGTGAGAGACAAAAAGATGCCCGCTTCTCTTTCAAAACTCACTTCTTCCTAATCCTCTTTCGTGGTCCACACCGCCTTTTCTTTTATCCCGACCTCTCTTTCAAACCCGCACGGGCAGGGCCTAAACAAGCGCGTGGAGTGTTTCCTGAAGTCGTGATGAAACGCCGTTTTGGCCAAAGCTGTAAATCCGATTTGGATCTGTTGGAAGTTTTTTGTTGACATCTGTTGACGCAGGGGGTAGCATCCCTACGTTTCCCTTGGCAAAAGCGGATCTTTCAGGAAAGGGGAGTGTCGAATGGATTACAAGACGTTCTTGGAATTTGTAAAGAACCGGCGCACGATCAGAGCGATTAAGCCCGATTCTATCCCTGAGGATGTTGTCGCAAAGCTGATCGAGGCGGCCCGCTGGGCTCCTTCGGGGTTTAACATGCAACCCTGGGAATTCGTGGTCGTGAAGGATCTGGCGCTGCGGACCGCCATCAAAGAGGTCGTCGATCGTTATCGTGCCAACGATTTCTTCGCCATGGAGGCGACCCGAGAAGAGTGGCAAGGATCACCCTGGATCCCCGGCGGCCATGGCGAATTTGCTTTGCCTCTGGCTCCTGTTTTCATTCTTCTTTTTGGGGATACCCGAAGAAATGCGGGCTTGCCCATGGCCGCCCGGTATACTTACCAGAAGTGGTACTCGATTTTTGACTCCACCCTGTCCAACGCCTTCCTGTATATGCTTCTTGCGGCCCACAGTCTGGGGTTAGCGGCCATTTACGTTTCGGCCACCAAGTATCCGAAAGTCGGTGGACTGATTAAAGGTATTCTGAATATCCCCTCTTACATGGAGCTTTACGACATGCTCTTAGTCGGCAAAGCCCAGATGAAGGTGCCGCCCAAACTGATGCGGAACAAGGAGGAAATGATTCACTATGACAAGGCGGGGGACGAAGAGTTTTTGACCGACACCCAGGTCAGGGAACAAATCATCAAATTCAGGGCGGGCAACGTTGGCCGTCACAAGGCAGCAGACCCTAAGAGAGGAAGAAAGTGACTTCTTGGGGGGCGTGGCCGGGAGCAGAGGCGAGAGAGGACAGCCGTAAATACGGAAGACTGAATCGCGTGCTTATTTAATCCCTTTGGACAAGGCATCTGCGAGACGCGGATTCTTCGATTTGAGGATTTCATACTCTCTTAAGGCTGAGTCCCGATCCCCCATCGCCAAATACGCAGTTCCAAGCTCGTAGTGCGCCTCCGCATAACCGGGCTTAATTCTCAGGGCATCGGCGAATTGAGCCATGGCCTCCTGGTACCTGCCCTGGCGAACAAAAATAGCTTCAAGTCTGAGATGGGCCGGTCTTTATCGGGAGATTTCCTGACGCAGTCGGTCCAGAGTTCAACCTCGCTCTTCCGAACTTTGTTTCTCCAATAGATTCCGGCGCTAAGAAGGAGTATCACAAAAACATAAATGGTTATTTCCAAGAGATAAAGCTCTCGTCCTCTGGTCTTGCCCTGTTCTGTTACGGGCTTTGCCCCCTTTCCGGACGGAGGGTTCTCAATATCAGCTCTTTTTACTGTTCCGACTCTCTTAGCCATTGCTCTCTCTTGGCAAAAACGACAGGAATCCGACAACGGCGTATTTTGGTTAACCTGTCGCGGTTGTTTTCCGCTCAATTATGGACATTCCCGCGCGCCTTCGTCAACTTCGAAGCCCTACCCCGATAAAAAAGATACTTTTCACAATCTCATTTTGGGATTGACAAAATATGTAAATTTTATATCATTAACCCAACCACCTTAACAAGACTTGCTCTTTCCGAAGGGGGTGATGGATGGAGAAAGACCTTTAAAGTTGCCTCCCCGAGCGGAAGCTGTCATCCGAAGAACGTGGTTCCTCCTCTCGCTCAAGACTCGCTCAGAAACTGAACCTTTAAGGGCCTTCCAAGCAGATAAGATCAAATCGAAACGAGGCAAGGATAAAGACATCGTGAGAAGGATCGAGGCAAGGATGCCTCGGACTAATTCGTCAAGGGTTATCGTTCTAATCTCGGCCTTGCTTCAGGATAACTCGAGGGAGGGCGAAGCGTATGAAACTTAATGATGAAATGTTGCTGATCGCCATGCTTGCGTTCTTTATTTACCTCCTTTTCGTTGTCGTGATAGATCGGTACTCTTGAGCGAGGAGGCAGGCGCCGCATGGTTCGGCGTTTCTTTTAAACGGGCAGACGCTTGTTACGGAAACTCCCTGAATGCATAGGCCTTAAAGAAACGAGAGGGTTCCATCAAGTACCTTCGGGATGTTCTTAAGGTTATGAAGGAAAGGGGCGATCGATGGAGCGAAGGACAGCGAGGGAATGGAGATCAATTGTTTGTCCGGATGGCAAGGCGCAATCCCTGGTTATGTCCGAATGGGATATTCTTTCGGAGGAGGGTCGCGTCTTAAAAAAAACTCTGAGGCAGATGGATTGCCACAGCTCCAGACTGGCCGACTTTGGCCGGACGGATTGCAGTTGGGCATGTAAGAAAGCGATCGCAGAGGAGGAGGCGACCAGGCCGAGAATGGAGTTATTGTGGGTCTGCGCTGTCTTTGTCGGGGCAATGCTTTGGATGGTCTTTTATAACCTATCCTTGAGACCACACCTGCATCCGTATGGTGTGGCTGTTTTCTTCGGATTACCCCTCCTCATCAGTCTTATGGTTTATTACACTTGGAAAATCATGGGCCCCAGGATCTCTCGGTAAGCCATCATCGACTCCCGGGTCAACTTACGACCACAGATAACCACGTGGAGCATTCCACGCATTCAATTTCTTGAGAATATGAGCTTCTTGAGCCGGTGCTGTCAGAACGCCATTTCACAGTGGAACGGATTTCGTTTCTCGGTCTTTTCCCGTCAGGCCAGTTTCAACAGCTGCTTTGCGTTCTTAGAGAAAATTTTGGCTTTCTCTTCCCCCGTGATCTTCATCGGTCTCATCTCTCCCGGCTTCAAAACCAATCCCCTAAAAAATAGTTGACACACGCGAGAGAACCTATGGTAATATGAACTCGGGAAATATGGGATGCTGAAAACAATGCTGGTAGAGGATAATATCGTTTTCCGTACCCTTCTCAAAGACACTCTGTTATCTGGATATCCCTCGATGGAAGTCCTTGGGCTTGGGAGTGGGGAAGAGGCGGAGAAGAGACTCGGCGCTTTTTCCCCGGACCTGATCTTTATGGATATCAATTTGCCGGGGGAAAACGGACTTCAGACGACGAAAAAGATTAAGCGAGACCATCCGGACACGGCAGTCGTTATTCTGACCAGTTATGATTTTCCGGAATACCGGGAAGCCGCCCTCAGATGCGGAGCCGATGGCTTTATTGCTAAGAGTTCGCTCGATTGGGAGGACATGATGACCTTGGTCAAGTGCCATGGAGAATCAAGGCGTCACAGCAGAAATCCTGCCTGCATTCACCTTGCGAGGGAATGCGAAATCTTAACTTGACCTATGGTTTGAGAGATGGGGAATCACTCGACCGCACGGAAGCCAGACGAAGCGATTTGAACACCCCCGTGCTACAATTGTGCGTACTTTCGCGGGGCGGAATCCGGAAAGTGTGATGCCTTTCCCGACCAAATCCCAGAGCGAATATGGCTGGGTAAATCCCGTCATGACAAGCCGCTTCCCGGCGACCATGGAATTCGCTTCCAACCGAGGGATCTAAACGAATTTCTGAGCATTTCTGAATTGGCGAAGATATTCAGTGTCAGTCCAAAAACAATTTATAGGGCGGTGTGGTCTAAAAAACTTCCAGCCTACAAGATTGGAAGAACGTTGAGGATTGCAAAAAAGGATATTGAATATTTAAAGAAGTGAACCTTATATTTTTTTGGGCTGGATGTCCAAAATAGTCCATTCAAGGTAAGAGGAGACCCCTGGCATAAATATGGGTGCGGCCAAGGATAAGTTCATTCGCTTTCTCCAGGCAGAGGAGGAAGAAGCAAAACGGGTTGCCAGGAGTCTTCATCACAACCTCGCGCAATCTTTATCTACCCTCCGGTTTGATCTCGACCAAGCCACGCGCCAACTAAGAGAGAACCAGGTCACCAAAGGGATTGAAACCGTTGAGGCCACGATCCCCGGAATCCAACAAGCCATCGAACAGGTTGAAGAAATTGGAATGCACTTACGGCCTCCTACGCTCGATGACATCGGCCTTTCGGCTACCCTTCCCTGGTTCTGCAGGGAATTTCAAAAAAGTCATCCGGGGTTCGATGCAGCCTTGGAGATCAACGTATCGGATGACGAGATCCCTCGCTTTCTCAATTATGTTATTTACAAAATCGTGCGGGAAACGCTGGACTGGTTTGGGACGAACGGCAAACCCGGCCTGATTCGACTCTCATTGCTGAAAAGAGACGCGAGGATTGAACTGACGATCCGGGACAAAGACCAGGGGTTTGATATGGAGAAAGACGCCCTGACCGGTTCCGGACTCATGCTCAGTTTTGGTGCTATCAAACAGCTTGCAGAAATCGCCGGAGGATCTTGTGCGCTTGAATCCGCGGTGGGAGCAGGCACGGTGATTTGCGTTTCATTCCCGCTTTAACCATCTCCTTACGAATGGTATCCTGAAGGCGATTCGTGCCCGACGCGTGGAGGAGTGAAGGATACCGCAGCCGGGATGCCGTTTCTCCGTCTTTTTCCGTCAGGCCAGTTTCAACAGCTGCTTTGCGTTCTTCGAGAAAATTTTGGCTTTCTCTTCCGCCGTGATCTCCATTCGCCCAATGGCTTCGATAATTGCTTCGTGCGCTGCGTCGCCCGGATAAGGGTAGTCCGTCCCGAAGAGCATATGATCTGCGCCGAAGAAGGCATAGCCGCACATCATGGACGCCGTATTCCCGCCTAAAACGGTATCCGCATAAATTTTCCTGAAGTACTCGACCGGGGACTGGGTGAGTTTCATGACTTCTCCGTCCTGCAGTGGCTGAGGGGCGATCCGGGCGGTCAGAAAAGGAATCATGGCACCGCAGTGATGGGCAATCCATCTCAGCGTGGGGTATTTTTCCATCACACCGCTGAAGACGAGGCGCCCGAAGGCCAGGGTGGTCTCATAAGGCCACCCAAAAAAAAGAAACAGGCCACATACTTTGCGGCTTTTTCGCCCGGGTAGTCGGGAACGTTCTGGTCTCTGCAGGGGTGAAGCCAGATGGGAAGATCATACTGGGTCATCTTCTCATAGATCGGAAAGAATTCCGGTCGGTCCAGCGCTCTTCCGTTGATGGAGGTGAAGATTTGGATTCCTTTGAGTTTGAGATCCTTGACGGCCCGGTCTATTTCGCGGAGGGACGCGTCCACATCATTCATCGGAAGGGAAGCCACGGCAGCAGGAAAGCGGTC
>Ga0335070_10005067_pt1 | contig 15459 bp, 9 predicted proteins | sample Lox_Sample_13_FD_206722 | JGI IMG/M metagenome (GOLD analysis project Ga0335070, IMG submission 206722) | Soil microbial communities from Loxahatchee National Wildlife Refuge, Florida, United States - Lox_Sample_1.3 | ecosystem: Environmental > Terrestrial > Soil > Wetlands | place: USA: Florida... | reverse complement strand
CCCCATCTCCGGCATGATAAGGTCAAGTATTACCAGAGAGATTTTCCCCAACTCCTTTCGATATATGTCAACAGCCTCTTTCCCGTTTACTGCGGTAATTACTCTGTATCCCGCACTCTTCAGGATCCGCTCTCCAAGATCTCGCATGAGTTCCTCGTCATCTACCAGGAGCACGGTTTGAGTGCCGTTCTCAGCGGTCGGCAGCCTCACTTCGCTCTCAACTTCTTTTTCACTTGCGGTTGTCAGAGCGGGAAAATAGAGTTCGAACCTTGCTCCTCTGCCGGGTTCACTGATACACGATACGTACCCAGCATGCCCTTGCACAATGCCGTGAACTATCGCGAGACCCAAGCCTGTTCCTTTGACAGTGGCTCGCTGCTTCGTAGTGAAAAATGGTTCGAAAATGCGGGCTATCGTTTGATCGTCCATTCCGCGGCCGTTGTCGGAAACGGCCATAAAAACGTAATTTCCGGGGCTGATACCCGGATGAGTTCGGCAGTAGTCTTCGTCCAAAGTTACATTTTTCGTCTCAAACGTCAGCTTTCCTCCATCCGGCATTGCATCTACGGCATTGAGAGCCAAGTTCATCAACACCTGCTGAATTTGCATCATATCGGCATTAATATCTGCCAGGTCCTCATCCAACTTTAACTCAAATGAGATCATTCTTGAGATTGTCCGCGACAGCAAACCTCTGACCTTCTCTATTTCACGATTCAAATTCAATACCTGAAGTCTCGCGTCGGCTTGGCTGCTGAACGTTAGCAAACTCTGAACCAGGGCAGCTCCGCTGATAGCGGTTTCAACGATTTTTTGAAGGTCCGCGCTACTCCGGTCATCCAATTTGTTCTCCAGAAGAAGCAATTCCGCATGTCCTAAGATAATGGTAAGCATGTTATTGAAGTCATGGGCAATTCCTCCAACCAGCGTGCCTATTGCCTCCATCTTTTGAGCATGCAGGAGTTGATGCCTCAGATTTCCCCGCTCTTGCTCGTCACGCAATGCCTGGGTGATGTCTTCGCAACTCATCAGGTAATCGCCCGTGCGCAATTGTACCGGTCTGAAATTGACAGTTTTTTTTGTGCCGTCAGCGCATGTGACAGTGAATGTCCAAGGCTCATGCTCGCCTGTTCGGTATTCCTTCTTGTCCCTAATCCATGTCGCAATCACTTCATGCCTGTAACCCTCGTCGGGGTATGCCTTTTTGAACCAATTTCGTCCGTCGGGAACATCCTGCAAGCTATAGCCGAATATTTCCGAGAACTTGGGATTCACATATTTGAAGGTGTCATCTGTGCCAATCATCACCATCCCGAACGGAGCGTTGTCTACCAGTGTCTGGAATTTTTCTCTTTCAATTTCGCGTGCTTCCTCGGCTCGCTTCTTGTCGCTGATATCTATTATCGTGGATATGGTTGCCTGGTACTGTCCCGCCTCATCCCGGATTGGGGATACGCAGACATCAGCCCACAAGACCTGGCCGTCTTTGCGGATGTAACGCTTTTCGAGGCGATAGGAGTCAGCCTCGCCGCGTACGAGCGCGTCATGGTATTGTTGTGTAACGTCAACATCATCAGGATGCGTGATGCCGAAGAATGTAAGCTGTCTCAGTTCGCTTTGACTGTAACCAAGCATTTTTGCCCAGGCCGAGTTCGCCTCCAGAACATGTCCGTACCGATTCAGATTGATGCCCATCGCTGCATTGTCAAAGACCGCCCTGTATTTTTTTTCGCTTTCCCTTAATGCTTCTTCTGCCCTTTTTCGCTCTGATATGTCTTTGATCCACACCTGGACGCCCGGTTCGCCTTGCACCTTTATGACTCGTGCATTGATTTCGGCGTCAAAGGTGGAGCCGTCTTTACGCCGAAACCGGATTTCGTAACGAGCCGGCGGACTCTTTCCCTGCAGTCTCTTTGCCGTCCGTGTTCGTACAAGGTCCTGATAATCAGGGTGAGCCAGCATCCAAGGTTTCATGTGCGAAAGCTCTTCTTTCGAGTAACCGAACATCTTCGATAGGCGTGAATTAGAAAATGCGAGTGTCTCACCCTTCAAGATCATCACACCGTCAAAACTTTCCTCCACGAGTGTCCGATAACGCTCCTCACTGTAGCTGATGGCCTCTCTCGCCTTTTTTCGTTCGGATACGTCTCTGACCCACTCTTGTAAGCAGAGTTTGTTTTGTAACGTGATGGGCCGCGCAGTGGTCTCGACGTCAAGGCTCGAGCCGTCTTTCCGCACGAGTCTGATTTCGTATCGAGGCGAGACTGTTTCCCCTCGCATCCTAGCCTCCGCCCGCCGCCTCACAAATTCCCGATCATCAGGGTGGACCGTCAAGAAAAGACCCATCCCTTCCAGCTCTTCCTTTCGGTAGCCCAGCATTTCGCACTCACGCGAATTTGCGAACAATATTTTCGTACCATCGTGGATCAGGACCCCGTCAAAGCTCTCTTCCACGAGCGCTCGATAGCGCTCTTCGCTTTTCTGAAGCGCTTCCTGCGCCTGGATTTGCTGTGACACGTCGGTGGTGCATACCACCACGGTAGTCTTCCCAGAATCGGAAGTGTTGAGAAGGCTCATCTGCACGTGGGCATCGAAAAGGGAACCGTCCTTCCTCCTGTGTTTTGTCAGCATTTCAGTGACCTTGCCCGGCTCCAGGTCTTTGTATAGGACGCAAGCGCCGCGCTTGAATTCATCTCGGGACGCATAAAGGAATTCCACACTCTTGTCTAAGTAATCGTTGTGACCGTCAAATCCTAGCATCTTCATGAAGGCTGCGTTACACCATTTGATTTTTCGGTCTTGTGCTAGACTTACCCCCACAGGTAGTGTATCCGCGATAGCCTGGAATGCCTTTTCATCAAAGAAGTCAGCCGCTTGGGAGTCCTCGCTCCAACCATCATGGGGCGCCATTTTGGCCTCCGTATGACACTCAGGACGTGGTGCCTGTTAAGTTCCGACAGCAAAATTCAGGCCAAGATGAAAGCCCAAGACCTCACCTTGTAAGCCTTTGACATGGCCCCAGATCAGCAACCATTGGGAAGAACATCCTTACACATGTCCCAGGTGAAGTCTCTTGCCCTATGGGAGAGATCCCATAGTCCTGTGGGGCGGTCACCATTGCCACATGCTGGTATGCATCAACACAAATTTCAAACCGGCTAATTCATATCAATTGCGCTAAATGGCTGCATATTGTCGTTTCAAGCATGGAATGGATTGTTATTTCGTGGCTTTTTTGTAGTACACGATAAGAATGTAGTGCCTTGATCCGGCCGTGATATGATAACAATATGAGCAGCGAAGACCTACATGATTACATCTTGATCAGGGAAGCCACGGTACTAGTCCAAGTTTCGCGTGAAAGTAATCGAACACATAAAGAATCGCAAGTGGAATTCTTTGACGTACGAACAGGAGTTCAGCTAAGAGAGATTCATCCTGCGTTAGAGGCAATAGATTTGGAACGCGGATATCAGATTTCACACGAGCACGCGGCAGCAATTATTTCCGGAGGAGCCCCTTTTGGGGCCGAGTTAGACCTAGACCTTGCCAAGGTGGTAAGCATAATAGACATCAGACAGAGACGACTCGATGCTATCGTCGCTGATTCCATCCTAAATCAACTGCGGACGATCAGTAGCCTTTTGAGGAAATTCGTACAGCTCGCGGAACGCGCTCCAAAAGAAGAACGATTTTGGTTGTCGCAGCAGGTGCTCTCGTTAGTAAGAAAATTTTCAGCCCGCGAACTAAGTGAGCTGGAAGAAATCGTGGAATGGTTTAGCCGCCGACCCAAGAGATGACTGGAGGCTAAAGTTCCTATATCTAGTCTGAAGCTTTTGTATTGGGCCCAGCCGGCAGGAGAGTCATGAAGGCTACGATTCTAATGACTGTCTGTTTTACGTTCTTGATCGTGGTTGCGCATTCCGTGTTGCAGGCGCAAGAGAACCCTTTGGAACTATTCGACAAGGGAAAAGCCTTTCTCAATTCCGGAGATTACGACCAGGCTATAGAATTTTTTTCGAAAGCCGCAGATGGTCTCGATCCTGGAGTACGAAACGCCCATGTGGTCACACTGGCCAGAGCGAAGGCTTACCTTGGAAAAGGAGATTTGCAAAACGCGTTGAGAGATGTGACTCAAGTAATTCAGTCGGAGGGGGCAAACGGGGAGATCGTAGCATCCGGGCTGCAATTGCGTAGCGTCTTGCACTTGCGCCGAGGTCGAGACAAACAAGCTCTGGAAGACCTGACCGCAGCCCTAAAAGTGCCCCATGATAGCGATCTCCTGAGATCGCTATGCTTCACCAGTCGTGGGCTCACGTTCACGCGGCTCGGGAACACCGACAAGGCATTGAGCGACCTGAACAAGGCTATCGAACTGGACCCAAAATCCGGATTCGCTTACGCGGGAAGAGCGCAAGCATACTTGCGACAGGATAATATCGAGGGTGCGAGAAGAGACAGTGAACATGCTCTCACATTAAACCCTGACCAAGAAACAAGGAAAATGGCGGAAAAAATCCTGCACGAGTTATCCATATTTTCATCCGGACCGTCGAGTGTTTCAGTTCCCATGAATTCCCACGGTCAAATATTTGTGCAGGTGCGCTTCCGGAAGAACGGGACGCCTCACAGATTTCTTCTCGATACCGGCGCCACGTGCAGTCTCATTGATCGAGAACTACTGACGGAAATCAGCCGGGACACCGAAGTAAAGCAAATAGGCAAAGCAAGCGTCAGCACAGCGGACGGAACATCTCACCAGGTCACGCGCTACAAAGTGAAAAGCGCATTTTTGTACAACTTGCTGTTGGGAGAAATTGAAGTTTACGTATTTGATAAGAAGAGTAAGCGAATCACGAATCTCTTGGGCACCCGGAGCCTACGCAATGTAGCTGTCCGGATAGACAATATCGAAAGGAAAGTTGAGATCACCCGTAAGGACTGAATGGCCGCAAGTCCCCGCCCAGTCCCAAAGATGACGTTGCGAAATGCCTCTGTCATTGCAACGATATCCCATGCCCTCGAAACTTCTTCTGAAGACATCACATAGGCATCAGGGCTGGAAAAAAGCTCGAAAGTCGGTCTCTTCCGGAATCGGCCCTAGACCCACAATCGTGTAGCCGGCTTTGGTGAACATCTGTTCGGCTGTCTCCTGCAATTCGACCAGAGTCACGGCTTCCATCGAGTCGATGATCTCAGCCAGCGTAAGATACCGGTCAAAGTAGAACTCACACTTGGCAAGCCGATTCATGCGTGCTTCAGTCGATTCCAGCGCGAGAATGAGATTTCCTTTGATATGGTTCTTGGCGGTTCGGATATCTTCTTCGGTGAGATTGGAGGACAAATTCAGGGTTTCGGCACTGATGACGCCGAGAAGCTCTTGAAACCTCTGGGGCTCGCAACCCGCATAGATTCCAAACATGCCGGTATCAGCAAATGAGGAGAGGAAAGAGTAGACGGAGTACGCAAGACCGCGCTTCTCACGAACCTCCTGAAAGAGTCGAGAACTCCAGCCGCCTCCCAAAAGGGTATTCAATATGTAGGCAGCGTGACGTCTGTCGTCTGTCGCGCTGGGCCCCTCAGTGCCTAAGCACACGTGCACTTGCTCGATGTCCCGGTGTACCACGTGCACGCACGGCTCACTCTCAGAGGCAGTGGGTCGATTCTGGCTCAAACCGCTCGGCAGTTTGTGCATTTGTGTTTGGATCATGTCCACGAATCTGTCGTGGTCCAAATTACCCGACGCACACACCACAGTCTGTTCGGGAGTGTAATGTCGGCCCTTGAAATCTATGATCGCGTCTCGCGTTAGTCCTGTAATGATCGGTATGGTCCCCATTATGGGTTGTCCAAGGGGGTCGCCTCGCCAAAATTGAAATCCGAATATTTCATGTACGTAGTCTTCAGGGCTGTCTTCCACTTGGTAGATTTCCTGGCAGATTACCTGCTTTTCTCGCTCAATTTCATCTTCCGGAAACGAGGCATTGAGAAAGATGTCTGTGAGAAGGTCTATCGCCAGTTCAAGATTTTCGTTCAGGACTCGGCAGTAGAAACAGGTCAACTCCTTGCTGGTAAAGGCGTTTAAGGCCCCTCCCACGGCATCTATTTCTTTTGCAATGTCGAGAGCGGACCTGCGATGGGTCCCCTTGAAGACCATGTGTTCGATGAAATGGCAGATTCCGTTCTGGGAGGGATCTTCAAACCTGGACCCGGAATGCACCCATATCCCCAGTGATACTGACCGGAGGTACGGGACTGCTTCAGTAACAATCCTGAGACCGTTATCGAGGGTGGTTTTGCGATAGTCAACGGAGTTCTGATACTTTGAACTCAAACGAAGGTCACACTTTCTTAGCTATGCGTCAGGTGTCTTGCCGATAGCGTCTTTACGCGAGAGCTTGATCTTTCCTTGGGGGTCAATTCCGATCACTTTCACCGGAAAAGCGTCCCCTTCTTTGATGACATCCGTCACTTTGCGCACGCGCTCAGGGGCAAGCTGGGAAATGTGCACCAGTCCATCGGTTCCCGGGAAAATCTCGACAAACGCTCCAAAATCAGTGATCTTTCTCACTACTCCCATATAGATGCGTCCCAACTCGGCCTGTTGGGTTATCGTCCGGATCGCTGCCTTTGCCTGTTCGGCCCCCTCAGAATCCACGGCGGCAATGACAACTTTTCCTGTGTCATCCACCTCGATTTTTGTGCCTGTTTCTTCCTGGATGGATCTTATTACTTTGCCGCCAGGCCCGATGACATCCCTTATCTTGTCCGGATTAACATACATGATAAAAATTCGGGGCGCATATTTGGATATTTCTTCTCTAGATTGCGAAAGGGCCTTATCCATTTCATCGAGAATGTGCAGGCGGCCTTCCTTTGCTTGGTAGAGCGCCTTGGTGAGCACTTCCTTAGTGAGGCCTTTTATTTTTATATCCATTTGCAGGGCCGTAACGCCTGTTCGGGTCCCCGTGATTTTGAAATCCATGTCACCGTGGTGATCTTCGTCTCCGATGATGTCGGACAGGATGACTATTCGGTCTTCCTCCTTCAGGAGCCCCATCGCAATGCCTGCAACCGCCTCGGACAACGGGACGCCCGCATCCATCATGGACAGAGAGGCTCCGCAGACCGTGGCCATAGATGAGGAACCGTTGGATTCAAGTATCTCGGAAACCACCCGAATGGTGTACGGGAAATCCTCGTCATGGGGCAGAAGATACGAAACAGCCCTCTCCGCAAGAGCGCCGTGACCTATCTCCCTGCGCGACGGACCACGAAGAAATTTGACTTCACCAACGCTGAATGGCGGGAACTTGTAATGGAGCATGAAAGACTTGTACGTGGCGCCTTCAAGAGCCTCAATCTTTTGTTCATCGGAAGACGTCCCCAAGGTCACTACAACTAGCGCTTGTGTTTCGCCTCTAGTGAACAGAGCGCTGCCATGCGTCCTGGGAAGGACTCCCACTTCGCATGATATTTCGCGCACCTCGTTAAAAGACCGGCCATCTACACGCTGACCTTTCTCAAGGATTAGTTTCCGAAGAAACTCGCCTTCGATCTTGTCCATATAGCCGAGGATTTCAGATCGTCTGCTTTCTCCATCCTCACCCAGTGACACTACGGCTTGATCATAGATGTCGGTCAGGGCCGCGTGTCGTTCCAGCTTCTTGGGTATGATCAGAGCCTGCTTGATTCGCTCAGCCCATTCATCTTTGACTTTAGCGATCAGATCCAGATCCACCTTTGGGACCGTGACTTCTCGCTTAGGTTTGCCGGCGCTCCTTTGAAGCTCCTCCTGAGCATCCACAATCTTGAGAAGTTCGTCGTATGCTTTGAAGATTGCGTCAAGAACCACGTCTTCCGGCAGTCGGTCCGAGCCCCCTTCCACCATGACTATGCCGTTACGGGAGCCCACTACTACCAGGCTCAGATCGGAATAGGTGTCCTCGATGGGGGAGGGGTTAATGACAAAATTGCCTTCCACCCTGCCGATACGCACAGCGCCTATGGGGCCGTGAAAAGGGATATCCGACACTTGGAGAGCGGCCGAAGCCCCGTTAATTGCCAAAATGTCAGGGTCGTGTTCACCGTCGGAGGAAAGCACGGTTGCTATGATCTGAGTTTCCGATTGGAACCCCTCGGGGAAAAGGGGCCGAATAGGCCGATCAATAAATCTTGCGGTGAGGATTTCCTTTTCAGTGGGCCGTCCTTCTCTTTTGTAGAAGCCGCCTGGAATCTTTCCAGCCGCGTAGGTCATTTCCAGATAGTCTACGGTCAGTGGGAAGAAATCTATTCCTTCACGGCCATGCTTTTCAGCGACGGCAGTGACCAAGACCATCGTCTCTCCGCAATTGACTATGACCGCGCCGGATGCCTGTTTGGAAAGGCGCCCCGTTTCAAATGTGACTTGTTTGCCTGCAATGTCGGCAGTGGCAGTATGTACCATAATTTGGCTGATCCTCATTCTTCCGTGCGATGAGAGGCCCGTAAACCTAGTAAGTTATGTATCAGAACATTTCGGGCTATTTTCTAATGCCCAATCCTGCGATTACGGCTTTGTATCGATCCACATTTTTTGATCTGAGATAATCCAATAGTCGTCGGCGCTGGCCTACCAACTTCAAAAGCCCCCTACGGGAATGATGATCTTTCGTGTGGATCTTGAAGTGTTCGGTCAGGTAACCGATTCGTTCACTCAGTAGAGCAATTTGAACTTCAGGAGATCCGGTATCGGTCTCGTGAATTCGATACTTCTCGATGATTGCCTTTTTCTTCTCAATTGGGAATGCCAATTCTCGCTTTCCTCCTGGAGGGATAGCTAGGATTTCTTAGCTTAATCAAATTTAAATATCATGGGAGAAGGGGGAAGTAAAGACCTGATCCAACTCAGCGGGTAACTATTCAGTTTCGGCGGAGAAGACAGTCATTGCGAGAGGTTCGGTAGGGGCGCATGGCATGGGTCCAATGAGGGTGGAGGCCGTCCGCCCCTACGCGACAAGGATTGAGTTCCTGCTGGACGCGGGATTTCGCGCCTTCCAATGTCCGAGAGTCGATGATTGCCTCGGTGACCGCAGGATCACCGCAGCGGCCAAACCGCTGGTTAAAAGTGGGCGGACGCGCTGGTTTTCACACCACCGGTCTCGGGATTTGCGTAAAACTGAGCCCTATTTGACGTAAAACCCTGCTGCCACAAGGAGGTCCTCACCAGGCACCCGTTTGACATAAGTCTTTTTCAGGGTAGGCGATGTCTCTCCAACCCTGATCCACCAATACTCAGACCAGCCCTGGCCTTGTTCCTTTGCAACCTTTATAAAGTCCTGAACGATAAATTTTCCTCTTGCGTCCTGTAGTTCCCATGCATCCTGACCTCGCAGGTCTTCCTGAACCGGATGACTCACCATGCGCCCCTTAAAATCCACTGAGAAAACATAGATCGCTCCCTTTCTCAGTGGTCCAGAGGATGCGTTCAAGGCCTTCAAGGTATAATCCTTTCCTTGAGTCTTGAACATATCTATTGCCTTGTTAACAAGCTCCATCACGTTGTCAGAGTCTCCGGTAGCGAATGCAGGAGAAAACGCCAACACGATGAATAGAACGAATGCGATCTTCCTCATGGCCTGCTCCTTTCTGGTTGGTTGGTTGGTTGATCTCTCTTTTCCAACGATCACCGCTTTTTAAAATCCGCCAATTGGCGCGGAACGGTCGCCAAGTGGTTGAGCCGCCACAATATGTGCCCTTGCAAGCAGTCAGCACGGAAGACCCTGGATGTCACTTGATACGGGGCTGCTGTTTCGCATCCGGATCGCCTGTGCTGCCGGCTGACGTAAATCGCCAAACCGTAGGCACGCTTGCGGAAAACCGCATGATGTTCGTTCATCGGCAAAACGATTGTCTTCTCTGCAGGAGCATGATCTCCGGATTCAGGCTGCGTCTATTCCACATAATAGCCGCACCCAACAAGGATTTCCTCGCCGGGGACCCGCATGATGTACGTTTTCTTGAGAACCGGCTTGGTTTCTCCAGGTTTGTTCCAGTAATAGTCGGACCATCCGGAGCCTTGATCTTTGGCGATAGAGACAAAGTCTTGGATGATGTATTTTCCTTTGGTGTCCTGCAAGTTCCACTGGGGACTCAGGAGGTTAGGATTGTAAGGGTGGGCCAGGCCGGTTCCATCGAGTGAAAACGCGAACACGTACAAGCCTCCGTCTTTTCTGAATGGGCCGTTCTGGGTCCCCACCACCTTCAAAGCATAATCTCTGCCTTTTTCGGAAAAGAACTGGACGGCCTTCTCTACCAATTGTTTGGCATCAGTTTGCTGATCCGCGCTTGCGCTCACGGACCCAATCACAAACAGCACGGCAAAAAGAACGAGAACCAGTGTTTTCATACTCTTTCCTCTAATCTTTGGTTTGCTTAGGGAGAGCTAATCATGTTCTCCGCCTTAACGGCGTTGTGTTATTTGTGAATTCGATTACCGCCCTGTATGTTCATTGGCAGCCTCACATTCCAGGGTAGTTAACTAGCTATAATAGTTAGAATATAATAGAGAAGTGCGAGTCTTTTTGGTTGATGTCGCTCCGCGTCTCGCCGAGAGTATATTGGCTAGTACAGTGGAACCGGTAGGCATCAGGCAAGTTCAGCTCTTCCTGGGTGAACTCTTGTACTGCACTAGCCGATTTTTGGCCAAAGCAACATTTATGCCAGGGCAATTCGATGATTAAGAATTGTTTGCAGGTTGGAATAATGCGGATAGAGAAAGAAGGTGCAACAATTTTGAAGTGACAGGGGGGAGGAGGTTGGGAGTCAAAACGGCTCTTGAGATATATAAGCAAGCATAAAAATGGGGCTTTGTCAGCCTTTGGTCAGGAGATGGTGAGGAGCTAAAAGGCTCGGTATTTGTGAAATATGGGGCCTGATCGGCTCATCACCGTCCGCGATTCATTTGTTTAAGCCTCTTCCGGAAGGATGCGCTCAGATCTTGAGAAAAATGGATACTGCACAACCGAATAGTCTACGAAGTCCCTGTTACGTGAATTCGCTTGACTGAACTCTGGACTCACTAAATTGGAAAATATCACAGGTTCTATTACTCCGGAATCAATGGTGGCCAGTTGATCGCGGTCAGCATAAAAGGAAATTTTTGCTTTATCCCACGCGTTACGCTATTATGAACAACACAGCTTTGAGTTAAGATGATTCCTCTCTAAAACCCCATCGCAAAGGCACGAGTTTTCACTATGATATCCGCGGATTTACTCCCCGGACTCACCCCAGGAGGAAAAAAATGGACTTCATAGACCGTCTCACTGAGCTGGTTGGGGCAGATGTGATCGCTGCGTCCCCCATCGATTGTCTGGCGTATTCCCGCGACATGTCGATTCACCTGGGAGCGCCGCAGGCAGTAGTATTTGCTTCCAGCACGGAACAGGTCAGTAAAATCCTTGCGCTGTGCAATTCTGAGAAGGTCGCTGTGGTTGCTCGCGGGACCGGCTCTTCGGTTACGGGGGCCGTGTTGCCGACAAAGGGCGGGGTGGTCCTGGATTTCACACGAATGAATAACGTCACGGAAATTAATAAGGAAGACGGCTACGTAGTAGTGGAACCAGGTGTCATATGCAACGCCTTGAATGCCAAGCTGGCCCCAACCCATTTCTTTCCTCCGGATCCCGGTAGCGCTCCCATTGCCACTATCGGTGGGATGATTTCGACGAACGCGAGTGGAGTCAGGGCCGCCAAGTACGGAACTACCAAGGATTACGTCAAAGGACTTACCGTTGTGATGGCCGATGGGACGGTCCTTCGAACCGGCAGCATAGCGCCGAAAAGTTCCGCGGGATATGACCTCACGCACCTGTTCGCAAGCTCAGAGGGGACCCTGGGGGTTATCACAGAAGCAACTCTTAAGATATTGCCGATGCCGGAGTACGAAGCCTTTACCAAGGCCTCCTTTCCGGATGTGCCCTCCGCAGGTAGGGCTGTGGAGAAGATATTCAGTTCGGGCCTCGAATTGGCCACCTGCGAGATACTCGATAACGTGTGCCTGGATGTTGCCCGGGACGCTCTAAAAATGGACATACCAAAGGATGTCAACTGCCAGCTTTTTATGGGGATCGATGGGCCCAAGAGCGCGGTGGAAGAGCAAATCAAAAAAATAGATGAAATCTGCCTGTCAGTAGGGGGCAGCCGGAACGTCTGGTCCGACAATCCTCAGGAAAAAGCGAAAGTCTTTGCGGCTCGGGGCGGGCTAGTTCCTGCGATGAGTCGTCTCAAGCCTACTTATCGCCTGGTGCCTCTGGTTGAGGATTTCGGGGTCCCCATCAGCAAGATTCCTCAAACGATCAATGAAATCCAGGAGATCGGGAATAAGCACGGGTTCCCTGTGGCTACGTTCGGTCATATTGGGGATGGCAATCTGCATGCGACCTTTATTATGAATCCCACTGTTCCGGAGCACTGGGACAAAGTGAAGAAAATCGCCCTTGAATTCATCGACATGACGCTGCGCTACCGTGGAACCGTCTCCGCCGAACATGGTGTGGGTATGGCCAAGTCGCCGTACATTCGACAGCAGCTTGGCGCATCTCTGGACGTCATGAAGGGGATCAAGAAAACGCTTGACCCGAACAATATCCTGAACCCCGGCAAGATGGGGTTTGACGACTCCATAAAGGATGTCCTGGATAGCAACGTTTTTGAAAAATATCTCAAACAACCCGAAAAGATCGAGCATTTCTCGGAAGGTGTGGAAAACGAGATCCTGGCATGTATGCTGTGCGGCTTTTGTCGCGCCGGCTGCCCGACTTTTGCTGAAACCACACTCGAATCATTGAACGCGAAGGGGCGAGTGTCCCTTGCCTATTACATGTTGATGGGTGATCTTCAGCCGTCTGAAGAGCTTGCCAAGCGTATGTACCAGTGCATGACGTGCCTGAACTGCAAGTCGGTATGTCCCGCCCAGATCAAGGTGTCCGACATTGTGCACGCGGCTCGTGAAAGACTTGTGGAAAAAGGATACCTCCCGGAGGTATTTAAACCTGCGCTCGCATCGATGATCGACGCGGCCAATCCGCTATTGGCCCCATGGGAGAAGAGGGCTGACAGTTATCCGTCGGAATACAAGAAAGCCATTCCGGGTCAGACCGAAGCAGTTCTTCATTTAGGATGCGTTGCCAGCTTTCAGGACGTGAAGATCATACCTTCAATCATGCAAATACTGGACAAGGCCGAAGTCAGCTACGGCTCGTTGGGACAGGAAGAATCATGCTGCGGTTATTTGGCCTACCTTGTGGGGGACATGCCTACATTCAGGCAGGCCATGGAGATGTACAAGGAGCGCATGGCAAAATATAAGCCAAAAGAGCTGATAACCACCTGTGCCGGGTGCCTGAAGACTTTTCGTGACATTTACCCGCATTATGGGGGCGGCAACGGTTTCACAATCACGCACGCTGTGGAGCTGCTTGAAAAGCTCATTACCGACGGCAAGATCAAATTCAAAGATGACGCGGGCCCGTTAAAAGTGGTCTATCATGATCCTTGCGACATGGGACGCCACATGGGAATTTACGAACCGCCGCGCAATGTGCTCAAAGCGATTCCCGGAGTGGAACTTCTCGAATTCCCAATGAATAGAGCCCTTGCAAAATGTTGTGGCGGTGGCGGGGGATTGAAAGGGTTCGACAATGTGATGGCAGGAGACATCGGATATAAGCGGCTCTTGTCGGCCATCGATCTTGGCGCCGAAGTGCTCGTGTCTGCATGTCCGTCTTGCAAAGGCACCTTTAATCAGGCCGCGGCCAGGGCCCGAAAAGAGAAAAAGGGTAAGATCAGAGTCATGGATATTACGGAACTGGTGGCCGGCCGCTTAGCATGACAAGAAATTCGGGGGAACCCTTTCTCCTCGGTAGAAAGGTTCCCCCGGACCCCTTCGAAAAGACTTCATGGTATCGACAAGCAACGCTCCGTCGGTCTCCCGAGCGGCACTAGCCGGTGAATCAGGACCACTGATCAAATCAATCGGGCTCGCACTCGCATACAAGACCGCTAGTATGACCTGTGTTCATCCTCTAATTTTTCCTGCTTTTCTAAAAAAATAGCCGGGCTCGCATCAAGCCCGGCTGTTGTAGGAGGTAAAGGAGTGTTGAAGTTCTTGTTGTCAAGTTGTGCTTCAACAATTTGTAATAACATACCAGAAATGAACGAATTTTGTCAACAGATTTTTGCTGTTGCCGGGATCGGATTCAATGGCCCGAGCAACAAGGAAAGGCCTATAAGGAAGGAATTAGCGCAGCTACGCGATATCTCTTGATTCGCATATGTCGAGAGGCGGCAAGCAGCGGATCAACGGACAGGTTTCCGCTCGCGTTCAATCATGAGCTGCGAATACGATGTTATCAGCCACGCAAAAGCCACGACATTGAGGGCAAGGCTTCCAAACTCCAGCGCGCCGGTCAGGGTCAGGCCGGAATCAAGGTAACCCGCATCGCCCAACCGAAACACGTGAAAGATTAACAGGGGGGTGTCGATAGCCAGGAACGCGATGGCCGGAACTATCCAGCGCCTCATTTCATTCCACATGGCAAGGCCGAGGAATAAGGAGGGCAGCAAGGCCACGGCAAAATATACAACCTCTACCTTGGCAGCAACAGGCAAAGGGGGAGGGTCCAATCCCAACATATAAAGGTAGCAGAGGTACAAAAAACTCTTCAGATAGAACCAGAGACCGACAAACCACAGGACCAGCGGAAAGTCAGTGTCGAATCTCCTGCTTGGAAACCATTGTATGGAGCCCGGTCTGTTATTATTCATCAATTGCTTCCGTTTCCGTCAGTCGAATACAGTGGGAACCGATCACATAGCTCCTTCACCTGACTTCTGATCTGAACGATCATCTTTTCATCTCCCCAATTTGTCAAGATCGTGGAGATGAACAGAGCAATCAGTCGCATTTCATCGGGTCCCATAGAGCGAGTGGTTACTGCGGGTGTACCGAGCCTTATTCCCGAAGCCTTGGCTGGTGGAAGCTTGTCGAACGGGACAGAGTTCTTGTTAACCGTGATCCATGCCTTTTCCAGAGCTTCTTGAGCATCGGCGCCCGTTATACCTCTGTTTGAGAGGTCTATCAGCACCAGATGATTGTCGGTTCCGCCCGAAACCAATGAGAAACCAAGCTCCAGAAGGGCTTGAGCCAGGGCTTTGGCGTTGATTACGGTCCTGCGCTGGTAGCTCCGGAATTCTTCTGTGGCCGCCTCAGACAGTGCGACAGCCTTGGCCGCTATCACATGCATCAAGGGCCCGCCTTGCATTCCCGGAAATATGCAGGAGTCCAGTGCCTTAGCGTATTGCTTCTTGCACATAACCATCCCGCCTCTGGGACCGCGCAGGGTTTTGTGTGTGGTGGTGGTGACGAAATCTGCATAAGGTATGGGCGAGGGATGCAGATCTGCCAGCACAAGCCCC
>Ga0335070_10005066_pt1 | contig 15459 bp, 11 predicted proteins | sample Lox_Sample_13_FD_206722 | JGI IMG/M metagenome (GOLD analysis project Ga0335070, IMG submission 206722) | Soil microbial communities from Loxahatchee National Wildlife Refuge, Florida, United States - Lox_Sample_1.3 | ecosystem: Environmental > Terrestrial > Soil > Wetlands | place: USA... | reverse complement strand
TCGCCGACCGGCGCGGGCCGACGACTGCGTTCGCGATCCTGAACCTGCAGGAGCGCGGCTCGCTGTTCGTCGCGCCCGGGGTCGAGGTCTACGAGGGGATGATCGTCGGCGAGAACTCGCGCGCCGACGACCTCGACGTCAACGCGACGAAGGAGAAGAAGCTGACGAACATGCGCGCGGCCAGCTCGGACGAGACCGTCCGCCTGATCCCGCCGCGACCGCTCTCGCTCGAGCAGGCGCTCGAGCTGATCCGCGAGGACGAGTGCGTCGAGGTGACGCCGAAGAGCATCCGCCTCCGCAAGGCCGAGCTGTCCGCGCAGAAGCGGCAGTCGGCGACCTCGCGCCGGAAGCGCGAGGCCGCCGTCTCGTAGGGAGCCCGCGGCGCGGTCGCTGCGGGCTAGGCGCCGAGTGCGGCCGCGAGCGCCGCGTGGGCGTCGCGCACGATCGGGTCGCCGTGCGTCGGCAGCACGAGCTCGACCGGGAGCTCGAGGAGCGGGCGCAGGCCCTCGCGCACCTGCTCCGGCGTCGCCTCGTCGCCGAGCCAGTCGTCCGGCGAGATCGAGAGGCCGTGCTCGGCGATGAGCACGTCGCCGGTGACGAGCGCGCGGTCCCGCGCGAGCCAGAGCGTCGCCTCGTTCGGCCAGAAGCCGGTGCGCGCCTCGACGCCGCCGGGGAGCGGGTCGCCGACCGCGTAGCCCGTCGCCGCCGTCGCGAGCTCCGCGACGACCGCGTACGGCGCGTAGATGCGTGCGCCGAGGCGCTCGACGCACTCCGCCGCGCTCCGCTCGTGGTCGAGCACCGTCAGGAGTACGACCGCCTCCTTGCCGGCCGCGAACTCCTCGACGAGCGGCGGCGGCGCGAGCGGGTCGACGAGGACGAAGACGGCGCCCGCGTCGAGCGCGTACGAGCGGACGACCGGCCCCCAGCCGTGCTCCGGGCTCGTCCACGCCGGATGGCTCGCCGTCCACGTCCAGAGGCCGGGTCGCAGCTCCTCCACACCGCCAGCCTACGCGCGCGGCAGCGCCGGGCCGGAGGATGGGCCGGCCCGGCGCGTCTGCGGGGAGGGAACCTACGGGGTGGTGCCGGCGGCGCTGCCCGCGTCGCTCGAGGGCGGCGGCACCTGCCGCTTCAGCCACTCGTGCACGCGCGACGCGGTGAACGTCGCCTTCTCGGGGTCGAAGCCCGGCGCCTTGAAGAAGCCGTTCGCCCCGAAGACGATGCCGATGCCCGCGCCGACCTGGAGGTCGGAGAGCGAGATCGGCGTCTTGTCCTTGCCCTTGATGTACGTCGTCGAGCCGTTCACCTGGATCGTCACGTCCGTGCCCTTCAGCACCGTGTCGTACGGGCCGGTGCGGTCGACGTGGACGCTGATCGAGCTGGAGCCGACGCCGTTGATCGTGCCGCCGACCCAGTGGCAGTTGCACCAGATGCGGATGTGCGTCGCCGTCAGCGAGGAGAGCGTCGCGTCGGCCGCGGTCGCGCGGAGCGAGACGAGGTCGCCCGGGACGATGTCGGACAGCGACGCCGCCGAGTGATCCTTGCCCTTGACGATCTGCGTGTCGCCGTTGACGGCGACGCTGACGGTCGTCCCGTTCAGCTGCCCGTCCTTCGGGCCCGTCCAGAGGACGTCGACGCCGAGCGAGTCGCTGCCGACCGTCGTCACCGAGCCCGCGAACCAGTGCACGGCGGGCTTCGCGGGCGCCTGTGAGCCGCTGCCGCCGCCGGGAGGCGCCGCAACGGCGCCGAGTGGGAGGATCGCGAAGGCAACCACTGCCGCCGCGATCGCCGTGAGCCTGAACATCTTCGTGACCTCCGTCTGTGCCGGCCGAGCGGCGCTCGACCCGACGGACGGTGGATCCGCCGCGTACGGCCCGCGTCATGCGCACGTCACGGCTGTGTAAAGCCTCAGCCGACGGTCAGGATGACCTGAGGCGTCTCCACCAGATGGGTGGCCGTGCCCTCGGTGTACGAGTCGCTCACGTCCTTCGCGCGGAAGGTCACCGTTCCCGCGATGTAGCCGGTGACCGTGAACGTCACGGTGCCGGAGCCGTCGGTCGTCCCGCCGTCGCCGTCGTCGATCTTCACGCTGCCGGTGCCCGACCTGAGCAGCTGGACGTCCTTGCCCACCGCCGGCGTGCCCGTGCTCGTCTCCAGCGTGACTGTGATCGTCGCTGTCGTCGTCCTGTCCGCCGGGATCGTCGGCGACGAGATCGAGATGAACGCGTGCCCGGGAGCGGCGGGCGGCGAGAACGTCACCGTGACGGTCTGCGCAAGCGTGATCCCGTCCGCCGTGTCGACCGCCTCGTAGGTCACGGTCTCGGCGGTCTGGTCGGTGACCATGAACGAGTTCGTCGGCGTTCCCGACCCCGCGCCGAACCCGCCCGTCGCCGGGGTGCCTGCGGGGCCGGTCGTCGTGTCGAGCTTCCGCTTCACGATCGAGCTCCCCGACAGCGGCCGGAGGTCGACGAGCGTGTTCGGAATCGCGCGCCCTTGCGCATCGCGCAGTGTCGCGGTCACGGTCGCGAAGCCCCTGCCGTTCGACGCGACATCCGTCTCGTCGACGTCGAGCGTCGACAGCGTTGCGCTCGGGAGCGCGACGAAGCGGACGTAGGCCGGGGTCGCGAGCGTGACGTGGTCCGCGGGGTCGGCCGCCGTCAGCGTGACCGTCTCCGCCTGCGTGTCAGTGACGTGGAAGACTGCGAGGCCGGAGGCGGTCGTCGTCGCGCCGCTCGGCGAGACGATCGCGCCGCCGCTCGCGTGGACGGTGACGTGCTTCCCCGATACGGGCGCGCCGCCGGTGTCCTCGAGCGTCACTCTCACGGTTGCACGCGTGGTGCCGTCGTCCGCGACCTTCCCCGGCGTCGCGGTGATCGACGAGACCTCGGGATCCGGGTCGTGCCCGTAGAAGTCGACGGACGCGGTCGCGGGAAGGGTGAGCGAATCGGTGGTGTCCACCGCGGTGAAGGTCGCCGTCTCGACCGTCGCGTCGGAGACGGTGAACGTCGCGACGCCGTTCTGGTCCGTCGTCGCGCTCGCCGGTCCGATCGTCGAGTGCCCGGTCCCGTGGAGTGCGACGGTGGCTCCGGACACGGCGCCGCCGTGGGCGTTCAGGAGGGTGACGGTCACCGCCGACGTGCGGCCGCCGCCGGCGCGGACGCCGGTCGGCGAGGCGGAGACCGTCGATCTTGTCGTGCTCGCAGGCCCACCCGTCGCCGCCTCGAACGAGACGACGAGGCTCGGATGCGGCGTCACCGTGATCCCGTCGTCGACCGCGTCGGCGGTGAGCGAGATCTGCGTCTGCGAGGCCCGGCGGAGGGTGAAGGTCGCGTTGCCGCTCGCGTCGGTCATCGTGTGGTTCAGCATCGTGGCCGGCTGGGTCTTGCCGCTCGTGACGGTCGCGCCCATGAGCTTCACCTCGCGCCCGCTGACGGGGTCGCCGCTCGACGTGCGGAGCGCCACGGTCACGGTCGTGCTCCCTCCGGCGGGAACCGCCACGGGAGACGCGGAGATCGACGAAGCGTTCGCGTTCGCCTGCGGCGAGAACGTGACCGTGGCCGTTTTCGACAGCGTCATCCCCGTCGTGTCGTCGATCGCCGTGTAGGTGACGGTCTCGTCGTGCGGGTCGACGAGCTTGAAGCTCGCCTTGCCGAAGGTGTCCGTCGTGGCATTTGCGAGCACGAAGGTGTTGCCGGTGCCGACCCCCAGGCCCTCGAGGTGGGAGTGGCCGCCGCTCGCGACGAGGGTGACGTTCTGGCCGGCGACCGGGATGCCCGACTTGTCGAGGAGTTGGACCGTGGCGAGCGCCGAGTGCGCGCCGTCGTCGACGACGTTGGACGGCGTCGCGGTCATCCCTGACCTCGCGTCGCTCGGGACGTGGTTGTTGAACGCGACCGTCGTCGCGCCGAAGGTCATTCCCGCCGCCGGCACCCGCGCGGACAGAGTCACGGTCTCCGAGGTCGCATCCGCGATGCGGAAGGTCGCAACGCCTTGCGCGCTCGCAAGCGAGCTCACTGCGGTCACGGTCGCGCTCCCGCTCGCCTGGAGGAGGACGAGATCGCCGGGGACCGGCACCCCGCCGAGGTCGCGGAGCGTCACCGTCACGAGCGACGAGCTCGTCCCGTCGTTCGGTACCGCGACGGGGTTGGCCACGATGGACGACGTAGACGGATCGGGGACGTGCGCGAAGAAGGAGACGGAGGGGCTCGGGCCGACGGTGAGCGAGTCGGCGCTGTCATCTGCGGTGAAGGTCGCCGTCACCGGCGACGTTGCGGTCGCGGTGAAGGTCGCGACGCCGTTCGCGTCGGTCGTTCCCACCTTTGCCGACGCCTGGACGAGGGAGCTCGTCGTGTGCAGCGTCACCCGCTGCCCCGGATCGGCGCCGCCGGAGGCGTTCAGCAGGGTGACCGTGATCGTCGCCTCGCTCGTCCCGTCATCGGGGACGCTCCGGGTGTCGACGGCGATCGTCGAGGTCGTGGCGCTCGCCGGGCCGCCGGGCGCGGCGTTGAAGGTCACCGTCGCGCGCGGGTGGGACTGGAGCGTGAGCGCATCCGTGTCGTCCACCGCTGCGAGGTCGAGCGTGATCTGGTGGTGCTCGGAGATCTGGAATGTCGCGACGCCGTCCGCGTTCGTGGCGACCGCGTCACCGGCGGCGACCGGGGTGTGCGCGGCGGCGCCTGCCTTGACCTCGCTCTCGGCGAGCTTCACCTCCTTGCCGGGCGTGGGATCGCCCTGTGCGTCGGTGAGCGTGATCGTCACGGTGACCGGAGTCCCGTCCGCCGGCGCCGACGTGGCGCTGAGCGCGATCGAGACGTGCGCCGCGGGCGGGCCGAAGATCACCGACGCGGTCTGGGCGATCGCAATGCCGTCGGTGGTGTCGCGCGCGGAGAAGGTGACGGTCTCGGCCTTCGAGTCGCTGACGACGAACGTCGCGATGCCGTTGCCGTTCGTCGTCGCGGTCGCCGCGCCGATGTGCGCCGTCGTGGAGTCGGACGTCAGCCGAACCGTTGCGCTCTTGGCCGGGCGGTGCCAGGCGTCGATGAGGGTCACGGTGACCGTGGACCTCACGATCGCCGGCGCCGTCCCGTGCGTCAGCGCGCCCGGCGGGTAGGCGGTGACCGTCGACAGGCTGGGATCCGCGGGCTGGCGGCCGTCCGGCGCGACGTCGAGCGTCCGCGTCGAGCTGAGCGTGTCTCCGCTCGTGTCGGTCTCGGTGACGGTCACGGTGAACGTGCCCGCGACCGCATAGGTGTGCGATGCCGACTGCGTCGTGCCGTGCGTCGTCGTCCCGTCCCCGAAGCTCCAGGTGACGGTGCTTGGTGCCGCCTGGCCGGTCGGGACGCTGAAGTGGAAGTTCGTCGCCAGGGTCGCCGTCGGGATCCCGGGGCTGTACGAGAGCACGATGTGCGGTGCGGGCGGCGCGACGACGATCGAGGCCGAGCCGGTGGCGATCGTCGCGCCGGACGCGTCGGTCACCGTCACGGACACCGTGAACGTGCCCGCGTGGTGGAAGTTGTGCACGATCGAGCTCACGGCCTCGGTGGGCGCCGCCGAGCCGTCGCCGAAGCTCCACGTCCACTGCGCGGGCGTCGCCGTGGTGTTCGTGAGCGTCGCGGTGAAGGTCTCGAGGACGCCCTGGGTCGGCGGCGTGGGGGAGACGGCGATCGCGACCGACGGCGGCTGGGCAGCGGGCGGCGACGACGGCGGAGCGGACGACGGCGCCGACGAGAACGTCGCCGTCACCGACCTCGCCGCGCTCATCGTCACGACGCAGTTGCCGCTCCCGGTGCACGCGCCCGACCAGCCCGAGAAGAGCGACCCGGACGCCGGAGTCGCGGTCAGCGTGACGACCGTTCCGCTCGAGAACGACGCCGAGCACGAGCCCGGGCACGAGATCGAGCCGCCGTTCGAGACCGATCCGCTGCCGGTGACCGTGACGCCGAGCGCGAACGTCGGCGGCGCCGCGACCGCGACCTCGACCGCGCCGATGTCACAGTGCGGTCCCTGCGGGCGCGACGTGCCGCGCTGGTCGTCGGTCGGGCACGCGCCGTCGAGGCCCGCGTCGATCGCGGGGCTAGCCGCCGAGGGAAGATACGTGTCGGTCGGCCCGCCGTTGTTCGCGAGCGCCCCGAGCTGCGGGTTCACGCCCTGCTGGTCGCCGGCGGCGGCGAGGCTGCAGCTCGCGTCCGATGCGAGGTTCGAGCCGTGCGAGTCGAGAGCGGCGTTGCAGTCGCTGCTGAACGGGCTGCTGCCGAAGATCGTGTTGATCGCGATCACGTCGGCGCCGCCGTAGACGAAGACGTCGCCGGCAGGCCCGGAGCTCGTGACCTGGTTGTCGCCGAACGTGTCGTTCGTGAGGGTCGTCGTGTTCGCCGAGAGGAGTCCGCCGCCCTCGGTCGCGGCGCTGTTCGACGAGATCGTCGAGTCGCTGATCGAGACGAGCGGACCGAAGTCGTCGATGCCGCCGCCTATCGTCCCTGCGCCGTTCTGCTCGATGGTGCTGTGGTCGATCGTGAGCTTGCCGTTGTTGTCGATCCCTCCGCCGGACGCGCTTGCGACGTTGTGCGTGATCGTCGAGTGCGTGATGGTGAGCGTGCCGGGGCTGTCGATCCAGATTCCGCCGCCGACGCCGGCGTTCGGCTCGCCGCTCGTGCTGAGCGTGTCGCCGCCCTGGATCAGCACGCCGCTGATCTCGGACGTTCCGCTTCCGATCTCGATCACGCGCTGGACGCCGCCCTGGATGACGGACGTCGTTCGCGCGCCGGCGCCGACGAGCGTGATGTTCGCGGTGAAGAGGAGCTGGCCGAGCGAGAGCGTGTACGTCCCGGCGGGGAGGTCGATCTCGGTCGTACCGGTGTCCGCGTCGGCCTCCTGGACCGCCGCCCGCAGCGAGCACTGACCGCCGGAGTCGGCGCAGACGCCGTCGCCGGTGACGTTGTCGACCGTGTCGGCGGTCGTCGTGACCGCGAACACGTGGTCCGGCGTCGCCGCCGCCTGCTGTGCGCCGCCGAGAAGGAGCGCCGCGACCGCGGCGAGCGCCGCCACCGGGCCGAGCATTCTCCGTGCTGTCGCTCGCGAGCGGGCGCGCTGCGCCGCAGTCCATGACCCCATCTCAGACCCCGTCCTCGTGACCTACCCCAGGCGTGGCAGCAAAGCACAGAGCCTGCGCCTTGTCCAGCGTCGACATTCGTCCGCTTCGGGGCGAGATACCCCGTAGGGGGGTGATCCGATCTCCGTGTTTTCCCGAATAGGACCAGGCGAACGTCGGAAGGATGCGAGATGTCTGCGGTTGAACAGGTCGAGTACGCCGAGACGGAGGTCGAGCGGGTCGAGCGGTGGCGCGCGGAGGAGCTGGAGCGCGCCGGCTACGAGCCCGAGGCGGCCTTCGAGCTCGCACTGCGGTTCGATGTCGACTTGCACGCGGCGGTCGAGCTCGTCGAGCGCGGCTGTCCGGCCGAGCTGGCGCTGCGGATCCTGCGCTAGGCGGGGCACCAACCCGGTCTTGTCGGCACAATTGCGCCGGTGAACGGCGCGCTGCTCGCATCGATCCCGTCCCCGCCGACGGGCGTCTACCACGTCGGCCCGTTCACGATCCACATGTACGGCGTGATGCTGCTGCTCGCGATCGCCGCGTGCGTGGCGCTCACGGGCTATCGCTGGGTCAAGTGGGGCGGCGACTGGGACCTGATCTTCCGCTGCGCCGTCTGGGGCGTGATCGCCGGCATCGTCGGCGCGCGCATCTACCACCTGATCACGAGCTGGAACCAGGACTCGGCGATCCACGCCCACTGGTACGGGCCGTTCGCGGTCTGGTCCGGCGGGCTCGGGATCTGGGGGGCGATCCCGTTCGGGGTGCTCGTCGGCGGGTGGATCGTCCACCGGTCGGGCAACCCCGTCCGGCTGATGATGGACGCGGTCGCGCCGGGTCTCCTGCTCGCGCAGGGGATCGGCCGCTGGGGCAACTGGTGGAACCAGGAGCTGTACGGGAAGCACACGACGCTGCCGTGGGCGCTCGAGATCCACGGGAAGACGGCCGCGCATCTCTACCACCCGACCTTCCTCTACGAGTTCGTCTGGGACCTGCTCGCCGTCGTCGCCCTGCTCTGGATCGACCGCCGCTTCACGATCAAGCGGCCCGGCCTGTTCGCGCTCTACATCGCCATCTACACGGCGTTCCGCACCTACGAGGAGACGCTGCGGATCGACCCGTCGAACCACGTCCTCGGGATGCGGGTCAACTTCTGGGTCTCGCTCCTCTGCTTCAGCGGCTCGGTCGCGTTCTTCGTCTGGTGGCAGTTCTTCCACGAGTCGGCGGGCGAGCGGGCGGCGCGGCCGCGGCCGATCCCGACCGGGCCGAAGATGGCCGTGCCGAGGCAGCGCGTCCGGTAAAGCGGGTACCGTCCCGGCAATGATCGTCCGGGAGCTGGAGCTCGACCTCGACGCGTTCGAGGGCCCGTTCGACCTGCTGCTGGCGCTCGTGCTCAGGGACGAGCTCGAGCTGCGGGAGATCGACGTCGCCGGGATCGTCATGGCCTTCCTGGAGCGGCTCGCGGAGCGGGAGCAGCTCGACCTCGAGGCGTGCGGCGAGTTCCTCGTGCTCATCGCCGCGCTGCTCGAGCTGAAGGCGCGCGGGCTGTTCCCGGAGGAGGCGGCCGAGCTCGCGGAGCTCGAGCCGGAGGCGGCGGCCGAGGAGCTGGCGCGGCGGCTCGCCGAGTACCGGCGGATGAAGGACGCCGCCGCCTGGCTGCGGGACCGGCTCGAAGGGGAGGGCGACCGCTTCTTCCGGATCGGGCCGGCGCCGCTCGCGCCGAAGGCGGAGCAGCCGCTCGCGCCGCAGGAGCCGGTTCGGCTCGCCGCTGCGCTCCGCGTGCTGGCCGCGCCGCCGCCGCAGGTGTCGCTCTCGCACATGGCGCTCCGCTTCCCGCCGGTGTCGCAGTTCCTCGAGCGCTTCCGCGCCGTGCTTCGCCGGCGGTCCCGCTTCGACTTCGACGCCGAGGTCGGCGGGCTGTCGCGCGTCGAGCAGGCGGTCGCCTTCCTCGCGCTCCTCGACCTCCGCCGGAGCGGCGAGATCACCATCGACCAGGCCGCCCCCTTCGCGCCGATCCGCGTGGCGCGATCCGGGGAGGAGTTCACCGCCCGAGACGAAAGGACCGTCGCATGGACCGCCCGCTCCGCCTGATCGCGGCCAACCCGCTCGACCAGCTCGCCCGGACGCTTGAGGCGCTGCTCGTCGTCGCGTCGGCGCCGCTCTCCGTCGAGGAGCTGGCCGAGGCGGCCGACGACCATCCGGAGCGGGTCGAGGCCGCGCTCGGGCTCGTCGGCGACCGCTACCGCGAGGGCCGCAGCGGCGTCGTGCTCGAGCGCGTCGCGGGCGGCTGGGCCTTCCGCGCGTCGCGGGACGCGTCGGAGGCGTGCGCGCGGCTGTTCGAGAAGCCGGCGCAGCGGAACCTCTCGCAGGCGTCCCTCGAGACGCTCGCGATCGTCGCGTACCTCGGGCCGTGCACGCGGCCGGAGATCGCCCGCATCCGCGGCGTCGCCGCCGACTCGGCCGTGGCCAACCTCACGGAGCGCGGCCTCATCGCCGAGGCGGGCCGCGACGACGCCGCCGGCGGCGCGATCCGCTACCGGACGACGCCGCTGTTCGAGCGCATCTTCGGGCTCGAGAGCCTGTCCGAGCTGCCGCGGCTCGACGACCTGGGCGCCGACGCGGACGAGATCCGCGAGCGGCTCCACGAGGTCGCGGACCTCCGCACGGCCTAGGACCACCGCGTCGCGGGAATCTGCGGATGCCGCCGCGCCGCGGGCGCGCTCTCATTGAGGGAGAACCCGCGCGAAGGAGGCTGCCATGCCCGTCTCCGGCATCCGCTACGCCATCACGCGTACCACGTCGCTCTCGTTCGAGGAGGCCGTCGCGCGCGTGCGCGAGGCACTCACGGACGAGGGATTCGGCGTGCTCTGCGAGATCGACGTCCAGGCGACCCTGAAGGCGAAGCTCGACGTCGGGCGCGAGCCGTACCTGATCCTCGGCGCATGCAATCCGCCGCTCGCGCACCGGGCGCTGTCGGCGGAGCCCGAGATCGGCGTCCTGCTCCCGTGCAACGTCGTCGTCCACGTCGAGAGCGGGACGACGTACGTCCTCGCGGTCGATCCGCGGCCGCTGTTCGAGCTCGTGGGCCGCGAGGAGGTCGCGCCCGTCGCCGACGAGGTGCGCGAGCGTCTCGTCCGCGTCGTCGAGGCGATTCCGCACTGATCCGACGATGCTCGAGCTGTTCCAGACCGAGTGGTGCCGCGGCTCGCAGCACGTCCGTCAGCGCCTGACGGAGCTCGGGCTCGACTTCGTCACGCGGCAGGTCCCGGAGGACCCGGCCGAGCGCGACGAGCTCGAGTTCCATACGGCGCAGCGCACGATCCCGGCGCTCCTCTTCGACGACGGCTCCGTCCTCGTCGGCAGCGAGCGGATCCTCGCGTACCTCGCGGTGCTACCCGAGCCGCACGACGCGGAGGCACATCGCGAGCGCGCCGCCCGCTCGCTCCGAAAGCGCTGCGCCGAACTACGCTCCGCCGAATGCGACTCAACGCGTACCTCGCCAGAGCCGGCGTCGCCTCACGCCGCGACGCCGACGCGCTGATCCAGGCCGGACGCGTCCGCGTCAACGGCGAGCCCGGGCTGCTGAACACCTTCGTCGAGGCGACCGACCGCGTCGAGGTCGACGGGCGCGAGGTCGCGCCGCAGCGGCTCGCGTATCTCCTCCTCTACAAGCCGGCCGGCGTCGTCACCACCGCGCGCGACCCGCAGGGCCGCCGCACGGTCGTCGACCTCGTCCCGGCGGAGCCGCGCGTCGTCCCGGTCGGCCGCCTCGATGCCGATACGACCGGCGCGCTCCTGCTCACGAACGACGGCCCGCTCGCGCACCGGCTCGCGCACCCGCGCTACGGCGTCGAGAAGACGTACGAGGCGGAGGTCGAGGGCGAGCCGGACGGCGAGACGCTCGGCCGCCTCCGCGACGGCGTCGAGCTCGAGGACGGCCGCACCGCGCCCGCGCGCGCGCGCCGCCTCGGCCCGCACCGGATCGAGCTCGTCCTCCACGAGGGGCGCAAGCACCAGGTGAAGCGGATGTGCGAGGCGGTCGGCCACCCCGTCGTCCGCCTGCACCGCAGCGCCTACGCCGGGCTGACGCTTGCGGGGCTCGAGCCCGGCGCCTGGCGCGAGCTCGAGCCCCACGAGGTCGAAGGGCTGCGCGAGACCTCACGCGGATGACGAAGGTGTCATCTGTGTGTCTCTCGCGTGGACACGCCGTAACGGCTCGGTGAAAATCCAGCCGCCGTCGTTGCCCAGCGAACTGCGGTCGCCGTAACGTCGGGGCCGGGGCCAGGGATGCGCCGCTGTGGCCACCTTGCGCCCGTCACCGTCGAGCAAGGGGGATGGCCGCATGAGAAGAGGGCTCTTGAAAACGGGCACCGTCGTCGCGGCGACAGCCGCGATCGCCGGGATCGCCGCGGTCGCGGCACTGGGTGCAGCAGGGAGAACAGGCGGGGGCGGCGGGCCCACGCCGCCGACACTGCAGGGATGCCACCTCGCCAACGGCATCACGCACGTGATCGACATCGTCTTCGACAACGTCCACTTCAACCGGGACAACCCGAACGTGCTCTCCGACATCGAGCAGCTGCCGGCGCTCCAGAGCTTCATCACGGGCAACGGCACGCTGCTCTCGAACAACCACACGCCGCTGATCGGCCACACGGCCAACGACCTGACGACGAACTTCACCGGTCTCTACGGTGACCGTCAGGGCATGGGTGTGGCCAACGACTACTACGCCTTCACGCCGTCGGGCGGCGTGACCCCCGAGCAGAGCGTCTTCAGCTACTGGACGGGCGGCGGAGTCGGGGACGGATTCCCGCAGATGGACTACTCGGCGACCGTCCCGCCCTCCGATCCGACGAAGGCCACGCCTCCAGCGCCGTGGGTGCCGTACACCCGCGCCGGCTGCGACGTCGGGGCCGTGTCGTCGGTGAACATGGAGATGGAGAACACCAGCCCCGACATCGCAAACGTGTTCGGGGCGAGCTCGCCCGAGGAGGCCCAGCTCAACGCCGACCCCGATGGCTACAAGGACCAGGAGACCAACGACTACATCGGTCTCGCCGTCCACTGTGCCAAGGGCGACGCGTTCTGCACGGACGCCAAGGCCGTGAAGTACGGGCAGACGACGGCGTCGAGCACCGCGGCGCCGGACGTCCTGCCGGACGAGCCCGGTGGCTACACCGGGTACCAGGCCGTCTTCGGCCACAAGTACCTGCAGCCGATCCTCGCCGGCGCCGCCAACTCCGGTGACAACCGCGTCTTCGGAAACGGCGACAGCTTCCCGGTGACCGACGCCGCGGGGAACCTGACCGACCTGAACGGCACGGAGATGGACGGGCAGTACGTGAACACGCCGGGCTTCCCCGGCTTCGGGCCGATCACCGCAGCCCAGTCGCTCGCCTACGTCGCCGACATGCAGGAGAGCGGGGTGCCGGTGACGTACGCGTACATCTCCGACGTCCATGCGGTGGCTTCGGTCGACACGGGGCCGTGCAGCCCCGCCTCGACGTACAAGGGCAAGCCGGACGTCGGCTATGCGGACGGCCCGGGCGACCCCTGCTACTACCAAACCACCGCCTCGTACAACCGGGCGTTCGCGACGTTCCTCAAGCGCCTGGCGGACGACGGGATCACGCCGCAGAACACGCTGTTCGTCTTCGGAGCAGACGAGGGCGACCACTTCGCCGGCGCCAACGTCGGCAGGGCCGAGACGCCCTCGTGCAGCGGCACTCCGCTCACGACCGGCTACACCTGCAGCTACGCGAGCGGCCAGGTCGGTGAGGTCGAAGCGAGCGTGCACGGACTGCTCCAGTACGAGGAGAACGACACGACCCCGTTCGCCAACGAGCCGCAGGGCAACGCGGTCTACGTGACGGGGAACCAGCCGCAGCCGGTTGTGCGCCAGCTCGAGCGGGACTTCGGGAACGTCACCGTCAACGATCCCTTCGACGGCGCGACCGAGCCCGCGATCAAGTGGATGGCCGACCCCACCGTCGAAGAGCTCCTGCACTTCGGCAACGCCGATCCGGCGCGGGTGCCGACCTTCACCGCGTTCCCGATCCCTGACGTCTACTTCACGGACGGCACCGGCGATTCGCCGGCGTGCAAGTCCGGGACGACGGCGGGTACCGCGCCGAGCACCTGCGTGTCGATCTACAGCAAGTACGCCTGGAACCACGGCTACTACGCGCCGGAGATCGACAACACATGGCTCGGCCTGGTCGGCCCGGGCGTGAAGCACCTGGGCGTCGACGGGTCGAGCCCCGGAGAGGGGCCGAGCTCGGCCTACGACGCGAACGCGGGCACGAAGCTCGACACGCAGACCGGCAATCACGGGACGTGGGTCGACCAGGCGGACGTCCAGCCGACGATCATGGCCCTCACAGGCCTCAGGGACGACTACACCCCGGACGGCCGGGTCATCACGGAGGACCTGACGATCACGCCGGGGAGGACCGGCCAGCCGAAGTTCGAGGAGCTGGCCGCCTGCTACAAGCAGCTCAACTCGAGCGTCGGCCAGTTCGGCACCGACATCCTCGTCGCCGACAGCGCTGCGCTCAAGACCGGCTCGAGCACCGACGACTCGCGGTACCAGAGGGTCAGTGCCGAGATCAGGCTCCTCGGTGCCGGGCGCGACGCGCTCGCGAGGAGGATCAAGGACGACCTGTTCGCCGCCGAGTTCGACAACAGGCCGATCCCGGGCGCGATCGACCTGAGGGCGTGCGAGTTCGTCCTCGCCGCCGCCAACGCGCTCGCCGGGTAACTCCTCTACAGGCCACGTGGGCGGGCCGCTCCGAACAAGCGGCCCGCCTCGGCCTTCGCGAAGCCCATCCGCTCGTACATCGCCTCGAGCGTCGGCTCGGCCGCGCGGCGCGCCTTCTCCGCGCCGACCGCGAGCAGCCGCTGCAGCTCGCGCTCGTTCGCGCGCAGCGTCTCGTAGCGCTCGCGGATCGGCGTCAGCAGCTCGACGACCGCTTCGCCGACGGCCTCCTTGAAGGCGCCGTAGCCCTGGCCGTCGAACTGCGCCTCGATCGCGGCGACGGGCTCGCCGGTGGCGACGCCGAGGATCTCGATCAGGTTCGCGATCCCGGGTTTCGCCTCCGGGTCGTAGCGCACCTCGCGGCCGGAGTCCGTCACCGCCGACTTGAACTTCTTCCGGATCACGTCGGGCGGGTCGACCATGTAGACGGCGCCCTGCTCGCTGCTCGTCGTCGTGGACATCTTGCTCGTCGGCTCCTGGAGATCCATGATGCGCCCGCCCAGCTCGGGGTAGACGCCTTCCGGCAGCCGGAACGTCTCGCCGAAGCGGTAGTTGAACCGCTGCGCGACGTCGCGGGTGAGCTCGAGGTGCTGGCGCTGGTCGTCGCCGATCGGGACGAGGTCGGTCTGGTAGAGGAGGATGTCGCCGGCCATGAGCACCGGGTAGGTGAAGAGTGCGGCCGAGACGAACTCCTGCGACGCGCTCTTCTCCTTGAATTGCGTCATCCGCCCGAGCTGCCCGTAGCCCGTCACGGCCGACAGCAGCCAGGCCGCCTCGGCGTGCGCCGTGACGTGGCTCTGGCAGAAGATCGTCGAGCGGTCGGCGTCGAGGCCGACGGCGAAGAGCAGCGCGGCGAGGTCGAGCGTCGTGCGGCGGAGCTCGTCGGGGTCGTAGTCGACCGAGATCGAGTGGAGGTCGACGATGCAGAAGAAGGCGTCGCCGCGCTCCTGCGTCTGCACGTACTGGCGGAAGCCGCCGGAGTAGTTCCCGAGCGTCTTCCGCCCGGTCGGCTGGATCCCGGAGAAGACCCTGGGCTTCGTGTCGTCGGCCATACCGCACGAAAATACCGGGAAGCCCGGAACCATGCGTCTACACTGAGGCCCATGGCCGTGACCGGCGCACCCGAGCTGCTGATCGTCATGAGCGGGCACGCGACGCCCGAGCAGGTGGACGAGGTCGTCGCCCGCCTCGAGGAGGCCGGCTGCGCCGCGCTCGTGACCCCGGGCCGGGAGGCGACGGTGATCGGCGCGATCGGCGAGCGCGAGCTGCTCGCGGCGCTGCCGCTCGAGGGCTACGCCGGCGTCGAGCAGGTGCTGCCGATCCTCAAGCCGTACAAGCTCGTCTCCCGCGAGCTGTCGCCCGACCCGACGGTGATCGAGGCGCGCGGCCGCCGCATCGGCGACGGCTACTTCGGCTTCATCGCCGGCCCGTGCACGGTCGAGACCCGCGCCCAGACGCTGGAGACGGCCCGCGCCGTCGCCGCCGAGGGCGTGACCATGCTCCGCGGCGGCGCCTTCAAGCCGCGCACCTCGCCGTACGCATTCCAGGGGCTCGGCGACGAGGCGCTCGAGATCCTCGTCGAGGCGCGCGAGGAGACCGGGCTGCCGCTCGTGAC
>Ga0335070_10005065_pt1 | contig 15459 bp, 11 predicted proteins | sample Lox_Sample_13_FD_206722 | JGI IMG/M metagenome (GOLD analysis project Ga0335070, IMG submission 206722) | Soil microbial communities from Loxahatchee National Wildlife Refuge, Florida, United States - Lox_Sample_1.3 | ecosystem: Environmental > Terrestrial > Soil > Wetlands | place: USA... | reverse complement strand
CGCGCAGAGCGGGGCGAAGGCCGCGGGCACCACGCTGGTGGGCTACATCGGACTCGGCATCGATCACATCGTCACCGGCTACGATCACCTCGCCTTCCTGCTCGCGCTGCTGCTGCTGGCCGAGAGCCTCCGCGAGGTCGCGGCGCTGGTGACCGGCTTCACCGTGGCGCACAGCGTGACGCTCGGGCTCGCGGTGCTCGGCGTGGTGCGCCCCGACCCGGCCGCGATCGAGGCGCTGATCGGCTTCTCGATCGCGCTCGTCGCCGCCGAGAACGGCTGGCTGCTCGGCGGCCGCGGGCGGGCGGTCCCCTGGGCCGCGACGCTCGGCCTGCTCGCGCTCGCCGGGCTCGCCGCCGCCGGCCACGGCGCGGTGCCCGCCCTCGCGCTGGCCGGGCTCGCGCTGTTCTCGTTCTGCCACTTCGGCCTGCTCGACCGCGCCCGGCGCCCGGCACGGCTGCGCGCCGCGGTCGCGTTCGCCTTCGGCCTGATCCACGGCTTCGGCTTCGCGGGCGTCCTCGCCGAGATGGACCTGCCGCGCGATCGCCTGGTCAGCGCGCTGTTCGGCTTCAACGCCGGCGTCGAGATCGGCCAGCTCGGGGCGGTCGCACTGGCCTGGCCGGTGCTGGCCGCGCTGGAGCGGATCCAGGGCGGCCGCTGGCACCGGCTCGCTGCGGAGGCGGGCTCGGCCGCGATCTGCGGGCTGGGACTGTTCTGGTTCCTGACCCGCGCCCTCGGCTGAGCGTTTCCGCGCTCCTTCCCCCTGCGCTTGGGCCGCTCAAGTCCGCAACAGCGAAGGCCGAAGAGGGCCGGCAGACGCTGCGGAGCTCCGGGGAGGGGAGCGGTCCCACGCCACTTCCCGCTGCTCGTTCGCTGCGAGTGGAGACGCGAGGATGGCCGGCTCCCAGGCTTTCGAGTGGCTGTGCGAGGCGCTGACCACGAGCTCGTCGCTCGAGCGCCTCGAGGCGCGCGGCACCGTGCGCATCGCGCTCAAGGAGGCGGGGCTCGAGGCTCGCAGCGTCTCCCCGAACGAGCTCGGCGTGGTGGTGCAGCGCATCCTGCCGCGCGAGCTGCGCCAGCGCGGCGTGGCCGACGAGTCGGCGCTCTGCGAGCGCCTGATGGCGGGTCTGCGCAACCTCGAGTCGCAGGGCGCGCGCAGTGCCACCGACACGCCCGACGCAATCTTCCGACGCCTCGGCGGCGAGGCCTGATCAGCGCCCTTCGAAGCGCGCGGGCCTGCCCTCCAGGAAGGCGCGCACTCCCTCCTGGAAATCCCGCGTCCGGAACAGCGGGAGCAGCTGCAGGTAGACCTGGTGCACGTTCGACTCGAAGCTCTCCTCGAGCCCGAGCCGCATCATGCGCTTGATCGCCTGCACCGCCAGCGGCGCATTGCCGGCGATCTCTTCGGCGAGCGCGCGCACCTCCTTGTCGAACAGCTCGTGCGGGACGACCTTGTTCACGAGGCCGAGCTCGAGGCACTCCGACGCCGCAAGCGTGCGCCCGGTGAAGGCCAGCTCGCACGCCTTGGCCCAGCCGACCAGGCGCGGCAGCAGCCAGGTGCCGCCGCTCTCCGGCAGCACGCCGCGCTTGGCGAAGCCGCCGGCGAGCTTGGCGCGGTCCGACGCGATGCGGATGTCGCAGCCGATCGCGAGGTCCATGCCGTACCCGGCCGCAGCGCCGTTCAGCGCGCAGATCGTCGGCTTGTCCACCTGGTGCAGCACGATCGGCGGCGCGTTGCGGAGGTCGAAGCGAGCCGGCATCGCGACGGCGTCGCTGCCGATTCCCCGGCCGGCGGCGAGGTCCTTGAGGTCGAGCCCCGAGCAGAAGCCCTTGCCCGCCCCGGTCAGCACGATGACGCGCACCTCGCGGTCCGCGTCGGCCTCGACGAGGCGCGCCGAGAGCGCGTCGAGCATCGCCGGGGAGATCGCGTTCAGGCGCTCGGGCCGGTTCAGCGTGATCGTCGCGATCGCGCCGTCCTTCTCGTAGAGCAGCTCGGGCATCGGGTCATGCCTCCTCGCCGGGATCCTACCAGAGCCGGCTGGCCAGATATTACATTAATTGACATATTTTGAAAGATTGCGTAATATGTCCGGCCATGGCCCCGGCGCTCTCGGCCAAGAGCTTCGTGCTCGACCTGCTCTCCACGCTGCGGCGCGGCGCGATGCCGGTGCAGGTGCTGGTCGAGGCGGCCGCGCTGTTCGGCATCGCCGAGGGCAGCGTGCGGGTCGCGCTGACGCGTGCCCTCGCCGCCGGCCTGGTCGAGCGCGACGAGCGCGGCCGCTACCGGCTCGGCGAGGCGTCGCGCGCGGTGCGCGAGCGCGTCGCCGAGTGGCGGCGCCTCGAGTCGCGCGTGGGCGCGTGGAGCGGGGCTTGGATCGCCGTCGTCGGGCGGCGGCGCCCGCCGTCGCGCGCGGCGCAGCGGCGCAGCGAGCGGGCGCTCCGGCTACTCGGCTTCCGCGAGCTCGAGCGCGGTCTCGCGCTGCGCCCCGAGAACCTGGCGGGCGGCGTCGCGGGCGCGCGCGAGCAGCTCGCCGCGCTCGGCCTCGCGCCCGGCGCGCTGGTGTGCGAGCTGCGCGATCTGGATCCCGTCTCCGAAGCGCGGGCGCGCGGGCTGTGGGACGCCAAGGCGATCGCGGCCGCGCATCGCCGCGTCCGCAAGGCGCTCGTGGCCAGCGCGCGCCGCCTGCCCGGCCTCGCGGAGGCGGACGCGATGGTGGAGTCGTTCCGACTCGGCGGCGAGGCGCTGCGGCTGCTCGCGCACGATCCGCTGCTGCCCGAGCCGATCTTCGCGGCCGACGAGCGCGCGGCGCTGGTCGACGCGATGCGCCGCTACGACGCGCTTGGCCGCGCGAGTTGGGCCGGCTTCCTCGCGCGCCACGGCGTACTGCAGCGCGCGGCGCCCGCCGACACCAGCGGCGTCGCGCGTGGAGGACTGGCATGACCGCTGCGAGCTTCCCGATCCCCGACCTCGACGCCGATGCGAAGACCAACCAGGCGTGGCACGCGCGCTTCACGCGTCCCGAGATCCAGCAGCTGCTGCGCATCAGCGACCTGCGCGGCTGGGGCTCGGTCGCGATCGACTGGGCGCTCGTCGCGGCGTGCTTCGCGCTGGTCGCGCGCTGGCCGAATCCGCTGACGGTCGTGGTGGCACTGCTCGGAATCGGCGGCCGGCAGCTCGGGCTCGCCGTGCTGATGCACGAGGCCAGCCACCGCACGCTGCTGCGCAGCCGGAGCTGGAACGATCGGGTGGGGAGCTGGCTCTGCGCCTACCCGGTCTGGTCGGATCTGCACGCCTACCGCGCCTACCACCTCCAGCACCACGCCAAGGTCTGGACGGCCGAGGACCCCGACCTCGGGTTGGTGCTGCCCTTCCCGATCACGCGCGCCAGCCTGCGGCGCAAGGTCTGGCGCGACCTCTCGGGGCAGACCGGGCGCAAGTTCGCGCGCGCGGCGTGGAAGCGCTCGCTGGCGCGCTGGCGCGCGGGCGACCCGGCCGGCCGGCGCGCCTTCCTCGGCTTCGCCGCCACCAACGCCGCGCTGCTGGCGATCCTCGCCGCGCTCGGGCATCCCGCCCTCTACCTGCTGTGGGCGGGCGCCTGGCTCACCACCAACACCCTGGTGACGCGCATCCGCTCGATCGCCGAGCACGCCATGGTGCCGGATCCGGGCGATCCGCTGCGCAACACGCGCACCACGCTGGCGAGCTGGTGGGAGCGCATCCTGCTGGCGCCGAACCGCGTGAACTTCCACCTCGAGCACCACCTGCTGATGACGGTCCCGCACTACCGGCTGCCGCGCATGCACCGCATGCTGGACGAACGCGGGCTGCTCGACGACGCGCTCGTGACGCGCGGCTACCGCGCCGTGCTCGCGCGCGCGGCGTCGAAGCTTGAGAGCGCGCCCGCGCCGGAGCAGGCCGCGCCGGGAGTGCGAGTCCCTCCCTTCTGACTATCATCGCGGCTCCCCGAACCGGAGCCGTGCGCATGGCCTCCCCCGATCCGTTCCGCGGCCGCGTCGCCGTGATCACCGGCGGCGCCGGCGGCATCGGCTTCGCGATGGCCGAGGCCTTCGCCGCGCGCGGCGCCCGCATCGCGCTGGCCGACGTCGACGAGGCGGGCATGGCGGAGCGCGCCCGGGCGCTCGAGGCGCGCGGCGCGGAGGTGCTGTGCGTCGCCACCGACGTCACGCGCCGCGCCAGCGTCGCCGCGCTCGCCGACCAGGTCTGGAAGCGCTTCGGCGCGGCGCACCTCGTCTGCAACAACGCCGGCATCGCGATCGCCGGGCCGCTGCTCCAGGCGAGCGAGGCCGACTGGCGCCTCACCATGGACATCGACTTCTGGGGCGTCGTGCACGGCGTCAACGAGTTCGCGCCGCGCCTGATCGAGCAGAAGCAGGGCGGGCACGTGCTCAACACCGCGTCGATGGCGGGGCTGGTCGGGATGTCGTGGCTCGGCGTCTACTGCGCCGCGAAGTTCGCCGTGGTCGGCCTCAGCGAGGCGCTGCGCCGCGAGCTCGAGCCGCACGGCATCGGCGTCTCGGTGCTGTGCCCGATGATCGTCGCGACCCGCATCACCGAGAACTCGGCGCGCACGCGCGGCCTGCCGCCGCCGCCCGAGAGCCAGCCGCCGGCCGGCGCGCTGAAGGGCGGCGTGATCGCCGCCGAGGAGGTCGCGCGGCGCGTGGTCCGCGGCATCGAGCGCAACGAGCTCTACGTGCTCACGCACCCCGAGCAGCGCGACTTCCTGCGCCGCCGCGCCGCGCGCCTCGACGCCGTCTTCGAGCCCAGGAGCTGGGAGCTCTAGGCGACTAGAGCCGCCACCCCGCGGGCAGGCTCACGACCACGACCGTGGCGTCGCTGTTCTGCAGCAGGTACTCGACGCCGTAGCCGAGGAACGGGCGCTCCGAGATCTGGCGCAGGCTCGCGGGCAGCACGATCAGGTCGGCGCCGGCCTCGCGCGAGAGCGAGAGGATCTCGCGCGGCACCGAGAGCCCGATGCGGATCGCCGCCTCCGCCTCGACGCCGAGCTCGCGCGCGAACTGCTGCGCGGCGTCGACGACGCGGCGCGCCCAGACCACCGATCCCGCCGCCTCGTCCTCTTCGTCCAGCGCGCGCTCGCGCGTCCAGGAGCGCCGCGAGAAGGCGAGCTCGTCGGAGGCGACCGGCGTCGTCACCACGTGCGCCAGCAGCACGGGCGCGCCGATGCGCTTGGCGATGCCGAAGGCGACCTCCTGCGCGGCGCGGCCGTGCGGGGTCGCGATCGCCGGTACCAGCACGCGTCGGAAGCGAAGCTCGCCCTCCGGCTCGACGCCGATCCCGCGCCGGATCATCACCACCGGGATCGGGCTCGCCGCGAGCAGCCCGTCGACGAACGACGAGATCGCGCGCCCCTCCCTGCGCTCGTCGGTGGCGCCCACCACGAGCGCCGCGTAGCCGAGCGCGGTCTGCTCGAGAATCGCGGGCAGGGGGTCCTCGGAACGGGAGTGGACGTGCTCGGCGGGCTTGCTCGCGAACACCCCGAGCACGCGGCGCAGGTCGTCCTCGGGCACGCCGGCGCCGGCCGAGAGCACGGTCACCTGGGTTCCCTCGGGCCAGGCGAGGTCGAGGATGCGCGCGGCGAGCAGCGAGTGGGGTCCGCCGTGCGTCGGCAGCAGCAGCCGTCCCGGCCGCACCAGCAGGTTGCTGCCGTGCAGGCGCTCGCGCGCCAGGCGCTCCTGCTCCTCCTCGTCGCCCTGCCAGCGGCGCGCGATCGCCCGCAGCGCGGGGGGAGCCATCATCGAGGTCGCCATCGCGATCAACACCACGATGGTGTAGGAGGCGCCGTTCAGCACGCCGGCGCCGAGCCCGACCGTCGCCACGATCAGCTCGACGGCACCGCGCGCGTTCAGCGCCGCGCCGAGCGCGAGCCCCTCGAGCGGGTGCAGGCCCGCGACCCGCGCGCCCGCGAAGGCGCCCGCGAGCTTCGCGACGCACGCGGCGGCGAGCAGCAGCAGGCCCCAGCCGAGCACGTGCGGATCGGCGAGCGCTCCGAGGTCGGCGCGCAGGCCTGCGCTCGCGAAGAAGAGCGGGGCGAAGAACGCGCTGGTGAGCGTCTCGAGCCGCGCGAAGGTGTCGCTGGCCTGGTAGCGCGAGCGCCCGCACAGGATCCCGGCGACGAATGCGCCGAGGATGGCTTCGAGGCCGAGCGACTGCGTCACCGCGCCGCTCGCGAGCACGATCAGCAGCGTGGCCGACACGGCGCCCGCGACGCCGCTGCCGCGGCGCAGCGCCGCGCGCAGCACGCCGTCGACCGCGCGCTGGCCCGGCCCGCCGAACGCGAGCCCGAGGAACACCGCGACGAACGCGAAGCGCAGCAGCAGCACGCCGCCGCCGAAGTCCCCCGAGCGCGCCGCGCCGGTGATGGTCCCGAGCAGCACCCAGCCGACGACGTCGTTGGCAGTGGCGGCGGCGAGCGTGATCTGCCCGAAGTTGCGCCGCATCAGGTCGAGCTCGACCAGCATGCGGGCGATCACCGGGAGCGCCGAGATCGCGAGCGCGGTCGCCAGGAACAGCGCGAAGATCACGCGCGGCGTGTGCGGGCCGACCAGGCCGCCCGGGATCGCGAAGCCGAGCGCGAAGCCCGCCGCGAACGGCACGACCATGCTGCCCGAGGCCACGGCGAGCGCCGCGCGGCCGAGCCGCCGCACCAGCGCGAGGTCCGCCTCGAAGCCGGTGACCACGAGCAGCAGGCCGACGCCGACCCACGCGACGCCCTGCAGCAGCCCCTGCTGGCGCGGATCGGCGGGGAAGAGCCACTGCTGGCCCTCCGGCCAGAGGGCGCCGAGCGCGGAGGGCGAGAGCAGCAGCCCGGCCAGCAGGCAGCCGACCACGGGGGGCTGGTCGAGGCGGCGGGCGAGCGCGCCGAGGCCGCGCGCAGCAGCCAGCAGCACGAGGAGCTGCAGCCAGAAGACGAGGAGCTGGTCCTGCACGGCTACGAGGGGCTGCGATCGCGCCGGATCAGGATCAGGTTGCGGACGTAGACCACGCAGTTCGGCAGGAAGGCGAGCGTGAAGACGGGATCCCGGCGGTGCACGGCGTAGACCAGCAGCACCACGGACCCGACGATGCTGAGGTGCCAGAACGACACCGGGACGTAGCTGCGGCCGGCGCGCTCCGAGGCGATCCACTGCACCAGGAAGCGCGCGGAGAACAGGACGTTCCCGAGCAGGCCGAACACCAGCCAGAGCGGTTTGTCGTGCCAGTCCATGGCGCGCCACCGTAGCCACGCAGGTCCGGCGCCGCCCGGACCCGCGCAGGGTTCGTCCTGCGGGGGGTCCCCCACTCTCCCGCCCAACGGGCGCCGCGGGTCTGGTATCGTGGGCCCGGTCCCGGGGGTGTGCGGCGGCGGAGGTCTCGATGCGGCGCGGGATCGGCCTCGGGGCGGGCTTCGGCCTCGTGCTCTCGGCGGCGCTGGCGCGCGCCGACGTCCCCTTCCCCACCTGCGCCTCGGCGGGCTGCAGCGACCCCACCGACTTCGCCTCCTACCTCTTCATCCCGCCGGGCGGCGCGCTGCCGAACGACTACAACCCAAGCAGCGGCGAGGCCTGGAAGTACGCACCCGACACCGGGATGAACATCACCGGCGTCTGGCAGCGCACCACCGGACGCCCCGACGTCGTGATCGCGGTGCTCGACAGCGGCATCCGCTGGAGGACCGCCCCCGACCTCGGGCGCAAGGTCGCGCTCAACACGGGCGAGCTCCCGGTGCCGCCCGGCTGCGCGTCGCACGACTGCAACGGCGACGGCATCGTCACGGTCGACGACTTCGCCGACGCCTGCGCCGCCGATCTCAACCACAACGGCTACTGCGACGGCGAGGATCTGATCCTCTACTACTCGGACGGCGTCGACCAGGACGGCAACGGCTACGTCGACGACGTCGCCGGCTGGGACTTCTTCGAGGACGACAACGATCCCTTCGACGACGTCGACTACGGCCACGGCACCGGCGAGGCCGAGGACGAGGTCGCCGAGGCGAACAACGGCAGCGGCTTCCCCGGCTTCGCGCCGAGCGCGCTGTTCCTGCCGCTGCGCGTCGGCGACAGCTTCGTCGCCACCGACGGCCCCTTCCTGCAGGCGGTCGTCTACGCGGTCGACCGGCCGGTGTCGGTGATCTCGGAGGCGCTCGGCACGGTGAACTCGTCGGCCAACGGCCAGGCCGCCGTGGACTACGCCTACGCGCACGGCATCCCGATCCTGGCGAGCGCGGCCGATGAGGAGAGCCGCCACCACAACCAGCCCGCCAACTACGAGCACATGATCTGGGTGAACTCCGTCCGCAACGGCGACAACGACCTCACCGACCCCACCAAGAACGGCTACGACCTGCTGAACGGCTGCACCAACTACGGCGGCAAGGCGTGGGTCGCGATCCCGTCGGCCTCGTGCTCGTCGGAGGCGACCTCGCGCGCCGGTGGGCTCACGGCGCTGCTCGTCTCGCACGCGAAGAACCTGATCGACCGCGGCCTGTTCTCGCCCTACCCGGGCCTCGCGACGCCGTTCTCCGCCGAGGAGGTGCGCCAGCTGCTGCGGCTCTCGGCGCGCGACGTGGACCACTCGAGCAGCCCGCAGCTGGTGCTGACCAGCCAGGGCAAGCTGCTCGACACGCTGCTCTCGGCGCCCGCGCTCGGCCTCACCTTCGGGACGAGCCGGTACCCGACGCAGCCCGGCTGGGACCAGTTCACCGGCTACGGCCGCCCCGACGGTGTGGCGCTGCTCGACCGGGTGACGCCGACCACGATGCCGCCGGAGGCCGACCTCTCCGGCAGCCTGCGCTGGTTCGACAGCGTCGACCCGGTGCGCACGCCCGCGGTCGACGTGGTCGGGAGCGCGCGTGCCGCGCGCGCCGGCAACCAGTTCGACTGGACGCTCGAGGTCGGCTGCGGCGTGCAGCCGACGACCTACACCCAGATCGGATCGGGAAGCGGGAACGGCGCACCCGTCTCGGCGCAGGTGCTGGCGAGCTGGAGCCCCGGCGCCACGGCGAGCGCCTGCGGCTTCGACCCGGCCGCCAGCGTCGTCCACGTCGACGACCACACCGTGACGCTGCGCCTGCGCGCCACCGATCTCGGCGGCAACGTCGGCGAGGACCGCCGCACCGTCGCCATCCACCGAGATATGTCTCTTCACTTCGCCCCGCGCCAGCTCTCGGGCTCGGGCGAGTCGAGCCCGGCGCTGGCCGACGTGAACCGCGACGGCGTCCTCGACATCGTCCACGCCGGCGGCGACGGCGCGGTGCACGTGTTCGACGGCAAGACCGGCGCCGACCTGCCCGGCTTCCCGGTCTTCACCAACGCGCTCGCGGTGCACGCCTCGCCCGCCTACGCGAGCGGCGCGGTCCCGCTCCCGCACGAGGCCGTGATCGGCGCGGTCGCGGCCGACGATCTCGACGGCGACGGCCACGTCGAGATCGTGGCGCCCGGCATCAACGGCCATCTCTACGTGTTCGACGATCACGGCAAGCCGCGCCCGGGCTTCCCGGTGATGACCGACCCCGCCTTCAGCCAGGCCGCCAACCGCAACAGCCTGAACGACTCGACTCCCGGGATCATCTCCGCGCCGACGCTGGTCGACCTCGACCCGCCCGGCGCCGAGCCGCACCTCGAGATCGTGTTCTCGGGTCTCGACGGCCACCTCTACGCGTTCCGCGCCAACGGCGCGCCGGTCGCGGGCTTTCCGCTGCGCCTCGCCGACCCGAGCAAGGTCGCCATCGACCCCGCCACCGGCAAGGCGACGCCGCTCCCGGGCGTGACCGGGGTGCGCAGCCGCGCCGCGAAGAGCCTCTCCTCGCCGGCGGTGGCCGACCTCGACGGCGACGGGCGGCCCGAGATCGTGGTCGCCACCAACGAGGAGTACGGCAGCGAGTCGAACAGCTTCGCGATCGAATCGGACACGTTCAGCTCGCTGCCCGGAGGCCTGTTTCCGCTCGACGTGAACGGCCGCGTCTACGCGGTACACGCCGACGGCGCGCTGCACGCGGGCGGACCCTTCCTGTCCGGCTGGCCCGCCCCCGTCCCGGCGCTGGCGCCCGGCGTGCTCCCGACGGTCGGAACCGGCACGCCCGGCGCGCCCGCGATCGCGGACCTCGACGGGACCGGCCAGCTGCGCGTCGCGATCTTCGCCGCGATCGGGCCGGTGGCGCTGTTGAAGCCCGACGGACAGCCCTCGCTCGGTTCGCTCGGCGGCGCACCGCGCGTGCTGGCGATCGACTTCGCCGGCAACGGCTTCCCCGACGTGCCCGCCAGCGCCGGCTCGGCCGACGCGCCCTTCTTCGGGGCGTTGGGCTCGGGGGCGTTCGGCGACATCACCGGCGACGGCCTCCCCGAGTACGCCGCGCCGACCGGCGGAGTGCGCAAGCTGATCGACGTCGCCGCCACCGCGCAGCAGGGGCTGCTCCCCAGCAAGAACGCCTTCGTGGTCGACGGCTTCGCCGACCACCAGGTGAGCGCCTGGGACCCGCGCACGGGCGCGCTGCTGCCGGCCTTCCCGCGCGTCATGGACGACCTGCAGTTCCTGGCCAGCCCGGCGCTCGCCGACGTCGACGGCGACGGCGTGGCCGACGTGGTGAGCGGGAGCGGCGGCTACCTGGTGCGCGCCTATCGCGCCGACGGCACGATGCCGGCGGGCTGGCCGAAGTTCACGCACGGCTGGGCGATCAGCTCGCCGACGGCGGGCGACGTCGACGGCGACGGGCTCACCGACGTCGTCACGATCACGCGCGAGGGCAAGCTCTTCGTGTGGGGCACACCCGCCCCTGCCAGCGCGGCGGCGATTCCGTGGAGCGGATTCGGCCGCGACCGCCGCAACACCCAGAACGAGACCTCGCCCGTCTCGGCACTGGCGCCGCCGCGGGATCCGCTCGCCGGGCTCGGCTGGGCGCTCGAGTCGATCCAGAGCGACCTGCTCGGCCTGATCGCCTCGCTGGGCGCGCCCGACGCCAGGCTGCTGCAGGGCTCGCAGGCGCCGTACCTGATCCCGATCGCGCTGCACTGGATCGCCCGCAGCCGCGAGCGTAGCACGGCGAACCTGCTGCCCGGGATCGAGTGGGGCCTGCGACTGCCGCCGCATCCGATCGCGCAGCTCGCGCCGCTGCACACCCGCTTCATGGATGCCGTCCGGGCGACGCTACAGCGCGAGATCGACGCGACCGACTGCGCGCCGGGTGCCACCGCGTGCAGCGCGCGCCTCGCGACGCGGCGGTTCTTCCTCGGCCTCGGCGACGCGACTGCGCCGGTCAACCCGCGCCTGGCGGTCACCTTCTGGTCGCGCGGCATCGCGACGCTCTGAGCGCGGCGTACGGGGCGGGGTGCCGCGGCGGAGAAGGCGGGGACGTTGTTGACTTCCCGGCTGTGGGCTTCGGTGGAGCAAGCGGCACAGCGGCCGGGAAGTCAACAACGTCCCCAACGGCAACCAAGTCAGCGAAGTCAACAGCGTCCCCGCGATCCGCCGGCTAGACTGGGTGCATGTCGCCTATTTCCGAGAGCGACGTGCTCGGCGCGCTGCGGCCGATCGTCGACCCCGACTTCGGGCGCAGCATCGTCGACCTCGGCTTCGTGAAGAACATGAGGATCGAGGGCCGGCGCGTGTCGTTCGACATCGAGCTCACCACCCCCGCCTGCCCGGTGAAGGCGGAGTTCGAGCGCAGCGCGCGCGAGCGCGTCGCTGCACTGCGCGGCGTCGACGAGGTCGCGGTGACGATGACCGCGAACACGCGCGGGCGCGCCACGGCGCCAGCTCGATCAGCGGGCACGGAGGAGCCGCAGGTGGAGATCCTGCCCGGCGTGCGCAACGTCGTCGCGGTCGCGTCCGGCAAGGGCGGCGTCGGCAAGAGCACGGTGGCGGTGAATCTCGCGATCGCGCTGCACGAGACCGGTGCCCGCGTCGGCCTGATGGACGCCGACGTCTACGGACCCTCGCTGCCGCTGCTCACCGGGATCAGCGGCCGCCCGCAGACGCGCGACAAGCGCATCCTCCCGCACCAGGGCTACGGGCTGCGGCTGATGTCGATGGGATTCTTCGTGACCGAAGACTCGCCGGTGATCTGGCGTGGCCCGATGGTCCACGGCCTGGTGCGCCAGTTCCTGACCGACGTCGAATGGGGCGAGCTCGACTACCTGGTCGTCGACCTGCCGCCGGGCACGGGCGACGCCGCGCTGACCCTGACGCAGCAGGCGCCGCTCTCGGGCGCGGTGATCGTCACCACCGCGAACGACCTCTCCTTGATCGACGCGCGCAAGGGCCTCGCGATGTTCGAGAAGGTGAGCGTGCCGGTACTCGGCATCGTCGAGAACATGTCGTACTTCTCGCCGCCCGACCTGCCGGACCGCAGGTACTACATCTTCGGCCGGGGCGGCGGGAAGCGCGTCGCGGAGCAGCTCGGGGTCGAGCTGCTCGGCGAGGTGCCGATCGACCCGCGCGTCGTCGAGGGCGGTGACATCGGCAAGCCGATCCTAGCCTACGCGCCCGACTCACCCGCGGCCGCGGTGCTGCGCGAGATCGCGGGCAAGGTCGCGCGCAAGCTCGCCGTGCTCGGCGAGAGCACGCCGAAGCTCGCGGACGCCAACATCACCTGGGTCGACTAGGGCCGGCGCAGGCTCAGAACGCGTAGAAGCGCGCGAGCACGGCCGCCACCGCGCTCGACCCGACCGCCGCTGCGACGCTGAAGATCGCGAGCTGCGCCGCGCGCGGAAGCGGGCGCGGGAGCGACGGGAGCGCCAGCAGCAGCGCCGGCGCGCCCGGAATGAAGTATCGGCCCTGCACGCCGTTGACCTGCGCGGCGTCGGGGGCGTTCGAGCCGACGTAGAGCAGGCCGATGATCGCGAGCGCGCAGCCGAGGAAGATCGCGAGCAGCAGCAGGCGGCGGCCGATCGTCAGCAGGGCCGGCTGGGGACCGTCGGCCGCCATCGCGACCGCGAGCGCCGCGGCGTACGCCCAGTAGGCGAAGGCGGGAAGCCGCACGGTGAGCTGGCCCAGCACGCCGATGAATCCGCGCAGCCAGGGCCCGGCGAACTTCGCGACCGTCGCGGCGAGCATGCCCGCGAAGCCGATCGGGTCGGCCAGCATGCGGCCGATGTGGGCGGCGGGATCGACGCCGGAACCGCTGGCCAGGGCGCCGGACGCTCGCACCTCGGCGAGCCACCAGGCGGACGGCGCCAGCACGGCGAACGCGACCGCCGCGGCCAGCGCGGCGAGCCGCCCGCGGCCGCCGCAGCGCTCGGCGGGAATCAGCAGCGGCGCGGCGGCCAGGGCCCAGTAGCCGGCCTTCGCGGTGCCGAGCAGCAGCGCCGAGCCGAGCAGCGCGACGAGCTCCGCGCGCGCGAGCGGTCCGCTGCGGCCGACGGCCGTGCGCATCACCAGCGCCAGGAAGAGCAGCGCAGCCGCGCTCGTCACGGGATCGGCGGAGACCGACGCGGCCATGGCGATCGACATCGGCGCCAGCGCGAGCAGCGCGAGCGTCCAGCGGCGCAGCGGACAGAGCCGGATCGCGAGCCAGGAGAGCGCGATCCAGGCCCCCAGGTTGGTCGCGCGACCGAGGTAGAAGAGCGCCGCCGCAGGCAGCCCAAGCGCGCGGCCGATCCCGACACCGATGAGAGTCGCGGCGTAGGTCAGCGGCGGGTAGGCGCCGCCGAGGTTCAGATTGACGCGCCGCGCGGGGGCCAGCGGCTGCGAGAGCAGCGCGCCCAGCTCGGCGAGGCTGCGGCGCGGCGGCTCGGAGGGAATCCGCTCGCCGTTCACCGCCCGGAACAGCTCCGGGATGGAGCGCGGGATCGAGAGCGGCGGATCGCCGGGGCCCGGGAGCCGGAGGTGGCCCTCGCAAAGCGTCCAGACCCGCCCGAGGTGGTAGCCCTCGTCGGGCGCCGCGCTGGGCGGGAGCGCGACCGCGAACGCCAGCCCGAAGGGGATCGCGAGCATCAGGAAGACGCGCTCGGGCGCCGCCGCGCGCGGCGAGGAGTCAGCCACCGGCAGTGCGTCTGGTCATGGCATCCCGCCCGGGTCCGCGAGCATACCCGAGCGAGCTCGCACCCGGAGCGGCCAGCGATCCAGGGCGAGCGTGCCGTCGAGCAGGTCCTGGGCGAGATCACCCAGGCGCGCGAGGCGGGCGCGCACCAGCTCCTCGATGCGCGCGGCGCGCTCGGCGGGCGGAAGCCCGTCGGCGCAGCGCACCCGGACGTCGACGATCTGCGGCTCGTCGATCGGAGCTCCGATGCGGCTGACCAGCACGCATTGCGCGTCGCTCACCTCGGGCAGCTGCGCGACGAGCTCCTCCGCGAGCAGGCCGGCGGCCAGGTTGTAGAGCTTGCCGACGTGGCTCACCGGGTTCTTGCCGGCCGCCGACTCGAGGGTCATCGGGCGCGCCGGCGCGATCAGTCCGTTCACGCGGTTGCCGCGACCCGCTTCGCCGTCGTCGCCCGCCTCCGCCGAGGTACCCGTGACGGTGAGATAGAGGCTTCCGCGCGCGGGGTCGTCGGCCGCGTTCAAGGTGACGCCGAGATCGCGCCCGGTCCGCGCGCCGGCCGCCTCGGCCGCGAGCGCCTCGACCCTGCGCTTCTTCGCGAGGTAGTCGTCGCGATCGGCGACGAAGCGGTCGACGAAGGCGCAGGCGACGGTGAGCTCGATGCGCTCGCCCTGCCGCACGCCCATCACTTTCACGTCCTCGCCCAGCTCCGGGTGAGTCGCCTTCACGCGCGGCGAGTTGAGCGTGCGCTCGACGTGCATGACCACCGACTCCAGCTCCGAGAGCGGCGCCCAGCCGGTCCCGCACGAGGTGTCGTTGGCGCGCGGCAGCTCCCCGCGCGCGGCGCGCAGGTAGAGCTCGACCAGCTCGCTCGCTCCCGGATGGACCAGCGGGTGGAGGCGCACGTGCTGCTGCGCATCGAGCCCGCGCAGGTGCGCAGCGAGCCAGCGGCGCGAGCCCAGCTCGGCGATCTCTCCGACGGGCACGCGCACGCCCCGCCACTCGACGGTGGCGCGGCCCGCTAGATACAGCTCGATCGGCTCGAGCACGGCGCCGCCGCCGAAGGCCGGCCGCGAGCGCCCGCCCCGGAGCAGCACCTTGTCGACGTTGTGGTGGAGGATCGCGCCGAAGCGCTCGCGATAGAAGCGCGAGAGGCCGAGCGAGAACTCCTCCGCGAGGGCGTCGCAGATCGAATCGGGATGGCCCGTGCCCTTGCGCTCGACGACCTCGACGAGCTGCTCGTCGAGGGGCGGGCCCGGAATCGCACCGAGCGTGACCTGCACGCCCGAATAGCTGCCACAGCGCAGGCAGCCGCGTCCAGTCGGACTGCCCCAGAAGTTACACGGGGGCGCAGCAACCCCCCGAGAGGCCACAGCGCCGTGCGACCGTCTGGCACAGGCGCCCGCCTCCCGCGCCACGACGGCGCTCTACAGCGTGGCACAGGCTATGCAGTACCGGGAAATGGGTATCC
>Ga0335070_10005064_pt1 | contig 15462 bp, 8 predicted proteins | sample Lox_Sample_13_FD_206722 | JGI IMG/M metagenome (GOLD analysis project Ga0335070, IMG submission 206722) | Soil microbial communities from Loxahatchee National Wildlife Refuge, Florida, United States - Lox_Sample_1.3 | ecosystem: Environmental > Terrestrial > Soil > Wetlands | place: USA: Florida... | reverse complement strand
AGATCTTCTTGTATCTCGGATACTGGTGGCGCACTCTCGAAGGGCGCTGGTACAGGGCATCCGGGTATAACGGGCCATGGAACTATGTCCGTCCTAAAATGGTCCCGGCCGCCTTAATCGGGCTGCCCCCGGATTATAAGAAACATTTAGACGCAACAAAAATAGAATAGAAAGGTGAAATCCTCATGAAAAAAACTCTCTTAGTTGCTGTACTTGTTTTTGTGTGCTCTCTGGCGATGCTTCAACCCGGGTATGCTGATGTCGAGTGGACCCTCAAGAAGCAGATCACAGTAGATTCTGCTCTGCTCGACATTGCTCTTTCGCTGGACGGGCAGTGGCTGTTTGCGCTCGTTTCCGGCGAGGTCCTTATTTATTCGACTGCAGACAGTAAGATCATCAACCGTATTCCTGTTGATCCCTCCTTCGACAAGCTCTCTTTTTCGCCTGTGGACAACACGCTCCTCGTGGCAAGCAGCTCAGGGAAGGCGGTCAAGCTTATCCAGTTGGAGAAGGTCTATAAGTTCTCCCTGGCCGGCCTGCCTTTTAAGGGGCCGGAGAACGCGCCGGTCACGATCACGGTTTTCAGCGACTACCAGTGACCCTACTGCGCGCGGCTTGAGCCGCCCCTCGGGCAGTTGCTCGAGAAATACCCGAAAGACGTCAAGCTTGTGTTCAAGAACTTCCCACTGCCCATGCATCCCTTTGCACAGAAGGCCGCCATGGCCGCCCTCGCTGCTGACAGACAGGGCAAGTTTTGGGAGTATCATCATAAGTTATTTGAATCAGTTTCTTCTTTGAGCGACGCAAAGATGCAGGACATCGCCAAAGAACTGGGCCTCGATATCGAGAAATTCACGAAGGATTTAAGTGACCCGGGCCTTCAAAACCTGATCAACCGCGATCTCAGCGAAGGCATGAAGGCAGAGGTACAAGGAACGCCCACACTGTTTATGAACGGCAAATCCGTCAACCTCCGTTCCCTCGAAGGCCTCCAGCAGATGATCGAGAAAGAAGTGAAGAAAGGAAACCCGCCAGCCGCAAAAATGGACCCGGACAAACGGCTCTCCAAGGCATCGGATGGCGGTCTGTAATGGTGAAAGAAGCACAAGACATGGATGTTGTCATGATTTCATCCAATTGAAAGACTGTTTTAATGTTGCTGTAATAAATCGTCATAACATATTACCGAATCAGCACGTCTTTAGATTCTTACTGAAAAAATCTGATAGAAACTCCCCTCCCCGCCGTGGGAGGGGATGAAGGGGAGGGGGGACTAAATCCGGACAAGATTGGGTCTGTCCACCCCCACCTTAATCCTCCCCCATCCAATGGGGAGGATATTATTGAGGAAATTTCAAATATTTTTGGTCAGTTTTCAAAATCAAGAATTCGTGAGGCATGGACTGTGGACTGGGCGAAAAAGTTTACTAAAACACTTAAGATGGTTCGAATACGTTTATTTTGGACAAGTGTGATGCTGGGTATAAAAACGCTAAAATGGAGGAAAAAATTCTTATGATGGCAAAACAGAAAGCAGGGTTTTGTGTCCCCTTGTTTCTGTGACCGGACCGTGCCCCGCAAGCTCCGCCTTCCCCGGGGAGACCGTTTCAATTTACGGGAATTTTGCTGGCCTTATTCACCCGGTTAGAAATGATGCTCCATTGGAATCTCTAACGGGGCAGGGAACCAGAAAACCCGGATCGATCCAAGCCAATGAATGGATCTGTCCGGGTTTTTTGTATGCAGGCTATAGGCGAGGATAATCCCCCTCTTTCCCCCCTTATTAAGGGTAACCCCCCTCCTTCCCCCCTTAATTTAAGGGGGGATGAAAGAGGGGTTAAGGTTACGGTTACGAAGCCCCTGCCTACCGGCAGGCAGGCAATGAATGGGGGCGCTACTCAAGCTTTCCTCATCCTGTCTTTGATCCTTGTCTCGATCCTGGTCACTGCACCAACAGAAAATCTTAGCCAAAACTTAACACAATCTTCATCGTTTTGTAACAAAGATTAGTTTATTATTATGCTGCGAATACCATCAAGTTATCGGGCATTTTGCTGGCCTTATTCACCCCGTTAGAAATTCCAATGCAGTACCCTTTCTAACGGGGCAGGGAACCAGAAAACCCGGATCGATCCAAGCCAATGAATGGATCTGTTCGGGTTTTTTTGTATGCAGGCTATAGGCGAGGATAACCCCCCTCTTTCCCCCCTTAATAAGGGTAACCCCCCACTGTTCCCCCCTTAGGTTAAGGGGGGATGAAGGGGGGTTAAGGTTACGGTTACGAAGCCCATGCCTACCGGCCCCGGTCCCGACCGAGGGCGGGGCATGGCAGGCACGAGCGATGAAATTGTTGGTAGTTACGCTATGCGCCATGCCTGCCTACCGGTAGGCAGGCGCTATGTTCTATGCCGTTTTCTTGGAGGGATCAATGAAAATAATGAAAATGAAGATCGGCGGTTTTGATTTTAATAAAATGCTGCGGCTGGTCTGTTGCTTCTTGGTCCTGTTTCCAAATTACGTACTGGCCGCAAGCATACCAGGTTTTAACGGCACGGTCAGTACGGTCATCCCAAAACTCGCAACGGTTGTCCCTACGTTACCTAATAAGGGAGGCCCCCCTGTCAATATACCCGGCTTTTACGGAGGTACGGTCGGGTCGCCGCCGCAAAATCAGTTGCCTGTCTTGAAGTATCCATCTGCGAGTATACCCGGGGTTTCTTCCATTGATACTGACGCGTCTCAGAACAAAGAGACGATCCATCAAACTCAACCCAAGGTCGTCATCGATTGGGCTTCCTTCGACATCGGCGCTAATGCCTGGGTTGATTTCGAGCAGCAGGGAAATTCAAGCTGGGCTGCTCTGAACCGCATTTGGGACAAGGATCCCACCTACATCTTCGGGAAACTCACAGCACCCGGAAGAATCTATCTGATCAACCAGAACGGCATCCTCTTCGGCCCCGGCTCAAAGGTGAACGTCGGTAGCCTCGTGGCCTCGGCATTAAATATTTCCAATACAAATTTCTTAAACAACCTTTTGCAGTTCAAGCATGAAAATTACAGACTTGCAGACGACCCAAACGCAATTCTTGACCCCTTAGCAACCGTTTCGAACTTTGGTGAAATCAACACCAGTGACAACGGATCAGTTTTTCTCCTAAGTCCTCGAGTCGAGAACGGCGGTTCAATCAATGCGCCGCTGGGGCAAATAGGCCTTGTTGCCGGGACAGGCGTGCAGCTGCTGCCTCCGGACCAGAGTGACACGTCGAGGTTAGGCTATTACTATATCCTCGTGGATCAAAGTGGGTATGCCAATCCCCCATCTTCGACTACTGATCCCGGGCAGACTTTCGGCAAGGCCGTGAACTGGCAAGGCGGCAATTTGTGCGGAGACGGCGGCATGGTCGGGATGTACGGCAACAATGTCGAAAATTGGGGAATCATCCGCTCCACAACGGCGTTCAAGAATAAAAAGGGCCAGGTAGAGCTCAAGGCAGCAAACAAGGTGACGACCGGTCCGAACAGTATCATCTCCCTTCCGGTCGATGATTCCATCGACCCGGAAACCGGTCAAGTCCGAACGGTGAGTGATACGTTTGACATCCAACCTACTGTGTTTATAGGGGGTTTGGATCAGTTGTTGAACGGCAGCATCGTTAGTTATAGAACATCAAATCAAATCGAACTGGGGGGGGGCATCACGGCTCCTTCAGGGGACGTCACACTCATGGCTTTTGAAAGGGTCTACGTGGGAGACGGCAGCAGCATCGACGTGAGTGGAGTTGTTACAAACCTTCCTCCGTCGATCCTTGCCGGTCTCAAATTGACCTCGGTCGAGCTCCGGGATGACTACGCGCAAAAACAAGGCGTTATTCCAGGTCTGAAAATCAGCACCCCTATAATCTCCGGTTCCACCATCGGAGATCTCTCGGCGGCCATCCTGGCACAGGACAGAACGGCCCTGGAGCGCAGCATCGGGGGCTCGATAAGAAAATATACAGACAGTTTAGATGGAAAAGACGTCTGGGTCTATCAACCCCAAGTCGGAAAGATCAACATATCTGCAACGGGCGGCGACATAATCATCAAACAGGGGGCTTCTCTCGATTTTTCCGGCGGCCAGATCAATTACGCCAGCGGCTTTGTGAATACGACGAAGCTGCTGTCGGGAAACAAGATATACGACATCAGCAATGCGCCTCTGAATCTTCATTACGACGCGGTCCTGCGGAATTATACGAAGACATACGAACGGTTCGGCGTGCAAGAGACATATACCGGTCTTTACTACGGCGGCGCAATTCCCCTTAAGACATATGTGGACGGCTATACCGTAGGCGGAGATGCAGGTCAGCTGCTTCTCACAGCCCCTACGATCGTCCTCGACGGCCGGCTCAACGGCGGTGTGATTCAAGGCACTTATCAGAACACGCGGACAATGCAGGGGTCATTTAGCAATATTGATGATTATAATGTGGCTTTGATGCTTTCCAAGGCCCGAGGTCTCGAAACCCCTCGTGCCGGAACCGTGACCATCGGTCGATCTCAAGGTACGGGCGATGGCAATCCGATGTCCATTTCCATTGTTTCCGAGACCAAGCCTCTGCCTGAAAGCTTCACATCGTCTGCCTCTCTCCCTCCCAATTCGCCGACGGAGATCTCCGCAGCAATCCTGAACAATGCAAATCTCAGCTCTCTCAATTTTAATGCGAACCTAACTATTTCGACGGCTCAGGACGTGAGACTCAATTTGCAGCCAGGGGGGGCTTTTGGAGCTCAAGCCCGAAAGATTGACCACGGAGGGGAAGTCAAGGTGCCAGGTGGTTCGATCTCCCTGATAACGGCACAGAATTACACGAGTACGCCTTTCTTTTATGGTGGTAGTTCAGCCGACACAGGACTGGGCATACCCATTCCTGGGGGGCTCCCTGAGGGAATTTACCTCGGGTCGAGGAGCCGTCTCGACGCCTCCGGTGAAAGGATTGATAATACCCTGGCGGGGATGAGAAACAATCGGATCATTGCTTCCGGCCAGACCACCGGCGGGAGCATCAGCATCAAGGATGAAACAGAAGGGGGTTTGGGCGTCTCCGTTCAAGCCGGGGCTGTTGTGGACGTGAGCGGCGGCTACATCATCGATCAGAAGCGCAACATCACGAGAGGGAATGCCGGTGTATTAAGCATCCAGGGATCGAATATCATGCTGGCCGGAGACTTGCGGGGATACGCGCTGGCTGATCCGAACGGGAAGATTATGGGAGGCTCCATCACCCTGGCGTCAAACGAGATCCATGTTTTCGACCATACTTCGACTGTGAAGGACCCTGTAGCACGCGCGTTCTATTTGGCAGATAACCGGTTTGACGATACGGGTTTCACGCAGGTCGCGCTTAAAAGCATTAATGATCTTGTCATAGGGGAGAATGCGCATATTTCCACGTCTCTTGTCAAACTGAACAATCCAACGCCGGGTCTGCAAGCCGGATTCGTAACACCCGGCCTGGGAGCTTCGATTGGTAGCGATGTCCGGCCCGATCTCATGCATCTTCGGGATTCCATAGCCTTCATGGCGGGGCCATCTTCATTTACGGCCAATGCCGGGATTGCATTCGATGGCAGCGCTCCCCACTATACCGGCAACTTAAGGCAGAATACCGGCATTAATGAGAAAATCGAGATTTTGTCCGGAGCAGTTGTCGGAACTGCCCCTGCCGGAGCATCTGTTACAAGGATAGCGAATGACGTTTCTGTGAACCCCGCTCCTGTGAGGACGCAGATATCCCTTTCGGCGCCGAACGTCGAAGTGGCAGGAACGCTGTTGTCCCCCGGTGGAAACATAACCGTAGCCGCGACTGTTGGAAACCTGTCAGTTGAGAGCGGCGCTAACATCCTGGCCTACGGGTATAACAGGCCCGATCCCGCTTCAACCCCGAAGGGCTTCAGTATCAACTATCAGCCTGTGAGCGGGGGAAGCGTCGTACTTTCGGCAAGCAGTAATCTGAATCTGGCCAGTGAGATGCTCATCGATATCTCGGGATCTGATGTTATCGAGAACAGATTGCTATCTGCGGACGGGGCCATTGTCACGTTCCGCAATGCTGGGAATCCCGGTAGTCTATCCTTAACTTACGGTGGCAATCTTAACGGCACCTTGCAAAGTATTGTGGACGCCCACCACGCGAACATAGCGGGGATACAAGGGGCTGCTCTGGCAATAAGCCGGATAAACACGGACAGTGGCCTGGATGTCAAGGCTGCAGACATTAAGGAATATATAGGTATGGGGTTCGACGCCCTGACTTTCCGAAGCAAGAACTCGCTGATATTCGGTGATCCAATAAATGTGACCATCGGCCGCAAGCTTACACTTGATGCGCCGGTGATGCAGGGGGGTGCACAAGATGTAGCCCTGAGCGCGCCCTGGATCGTTCTGACCAATACGTATTATCCGCAACCGTCCTCAACGACACCCGTTACATCAGGCCCTGGATTTATCCTTTCCGGTCAGTGGATCGACGTGATCGGCGCTGTGAGCTTCAGCGGTTTTCAGAATGTCAGCCTAAAGGCGGCGCAGGACATTCGCCTGAGCGAGGCATTGTACAGCCTTAATGATCCCGACAACAATCTCGGCAAAACACTGGCCACAAACGGCAACCTTATACTGGATGCAGACCGCATCTATACCAGCAATTTTTATTCGTATGCAAGCGGAAGCAAAATCTATCCAAACATCTATTCCGACTACATTCTTCATTCCGATAGAAAAGTCACTATTCAGCATACTGATGGTGAAGGAAAACCCATCGCCCAGCATTCCGACGAGCCAATCTATTCGGCAGGCGGGAGCCTGACAGTCGAAGGCCTTCAAGGGATTGACGTTGAAAACGGCTACCTGGCTGCTCCGCTGGGGAGCATCACCCTGACGACCGCTGTCAATGGGAATAATCCAGCCCCTCAAAGCCGCATCTATCTTGGCGCAGGAAGTGTTTTGACGACAGCCGGAAGCACAGCGGTTAGTTACGGCGGCATTGATTCCAACAATGTGTGGGTAACTCAGGATAAAGGATCCCATAATAATCTCACCATAGGTTTAGATGCCGACTCAACAAAACTTGTCAGCCAAGACAGTCTTCCTCAGAAAAGCGTCACCCTCAATGCCGGCGAAGTCATAGCGATGAAAGGATCTCTGATCGACGTATCCGGCGGCGGGTCGGTTTTTGCCTATAAGTTCCAGCCGGGAATCCAGGGGTCCATCGATCCGCTCACCAAAGCGAATCGTTATATCGTGTTTAAGGACAACGGGTTTCAGATGCCGGGACAGGCGGTCTATTTGGAGGGAGGGGGGGGCCTCAGCGCGGGAATGTATACTCTGCTTCCACTTGATGCGAATAATCCTCAAAATGCCCGGTACGCTTTCATGCCGGGGGCATATATTCTCGAATTGCAATCCGGCGCAACCCTTCCGGGACAGAAGTCCCTATCAGGAGATGGGTACCCACTCACTGTCGGCTACAGCGCCGTGGCTGGCACTTCAATTCTCGGCACGCAGCCAAAGATCTACAGCGTCCGGACAGCAGCGGAAGTTCTCACGACGGAGGGAAGTTATGTCAGCCATTCACTGACGTCCGGCGATGGCGGTAATATCGGTATTGTGGGGAGCACCGTAATTCTCGGTGGTTCCCTCAAGGGCGCGGCTTTGCAGAGCTATACGGGCGGAAACATCAACCTCAGTGCCGCGAACATTTACGTCCAGTCGTCAGCAACTTCTGCCCTGCCCGAGGGCTTTGGGTTCGGCACAAGTTTCGATTTGACCCCCGGACTCCTGGCGCTCAAAAATAAACTGACCCTGTCTGCCGACAGCGTTTCGGGCAAGGGCTTCAAGGAGGTGAGCCTGGGAGATAAAGACAGCACATCCACCGTAACGATTGAAAGCGGAACGGCCGACGTGCCTACGGCGCTGGAGGCGTCCATTATTTCGCTTGCAGCCAAGAATGGGATAACAGTGAATCAATACGCCCAGCTTAATGCATTGACGACAAAAGGCAAGGATAGTGGCGAGGGCGTGATCAATCTGACAACGCCGGGCATCCTTTCCGTCGATCAAGGCTCAATCGTGCACGCCACTCATAATATCAGCCTTGCTGTTAACAATGTGGATCACATCCAGGGCAATCTCCAGGTGGACAAGAGCGCCATAACGCTTAAGAACACGGAAATATTTTTCGGCGAACGTGGGTCCTCTACCGTCCCGGGTCTTTATGTGACGAAAGATATGTTGAACAACAAGTTCTCTAAATATCAGGACATCACCTTCGCCAGTAAATCTGATATTCAATTTCTGGAAGACACCGCCCTGTCCTCCGGAAGCAGCCTGACACTCGATGCATCAAGGATCCTTGATATGAATACGAACGGGTCCTCTGTTGTGACCCTGAATTCCTCGACCGTCAATCTTAGAAATTCTGGAGCTACGTCGCTAACTACATCAGGAAACACAGGAACATTTAATGTGAACGCCTCTAACCAAATCAACATCGGCAGTGGAGACGTCCTCTTTGGAGGCTTCAAGGGCGTCAATCTTAACAGCCAAAACGACTTGACCCTCATTGGAAAGGGAAGTCTGACCACAGGGAATGCCGATCTTACGATCAGCGCAGCCCGAGTGACGACAGCGAGCTCGTCTAACACCATTACCAATGCAGACGGCACTACGACAACCTCCGTTACGGCTCCCAATTTCACGGTCAATGCCGGATCAGGAGCTATTAAAATGACCAGTGTCCTAGGAGTTTCACCGGCGGCGTCACCGGTTCCCGGCGGCCTGCTGGAAATCGATGCCCGAAGAATCGAGTTGGCAACAGTCGTGCAATCGGATGGGGGGACAATAAAGCTCGTGACCAAAGGCGTTTCAGGCATGAGCGATGATGGCATATTCCTGCACGACGGCGGCCAGATACTTGCGAGAGGGACCGATGCATCGCCGGGCGGCTATGTGACCCTGGCGACGGATTACGTTGATGCATCAGGGATTGTGCAAAGCGGGAGAATCGCTTTGGAAACAGGGGCCAAAATCGACGTTTCCGCAGGGGCGCAGGGAGATGCTGGATTCATCAGCCTCAGCGCACCCATAGGAGGCGTCACCCTGGACGGCATTATCGTGGGGGCCGCACTGGGAAATGGTAAAGGCGGGTCGTTTATCCTCGACACGAATACGATCGGTGATATTACACCATGGAACAGTAAGCTGATTGCGACAACGGATGGTCAAGGCAATGTCATTTCAGGCGGTTTTACGGAAACCATTGACATTCGGGCGCGACAAGGGTATATCGATATCGCCGCGGGCCAGATTGTCACAGCGCGCAATATCACAATGACTGCAGATGGGGGCGATATCAATGTCTCCGGGACGATTAACTCCTCGACACCCAATGGCGGCGGCCAGGTTCGACTCTATGCTCAGAACAACCTCAACGTCAATAGCGGCGGCTTGATCAAAGCGCAGGGAACGGACGCCGGAGCCAAAGGGGGCGATGTCCTTTTAAACTCGAACTCCTCAATCGGATCCGTCAACCTCGGTGCCGGCGGGATGGTCGATGTGTCGGGCGGAGTAGGCGGAGCTGGCGGAACGGTTTATCTGCGGGCGCAGCGTAATAGCAGTAATGACGACATGAACGTCTCTATCGCTCAGGGGTCTATCAACGGCGCGTCAGCGGTTTACGCGGAAGCAGTCAAATCATATGATATATCTTCTCTCGCGAATACAGTTTTACCAACCGTTGCCGGATCCACATGGCTCAGTGATGCAACGGCCTTCTACAACAGCAATCAAACAGTGAGCCGGCTTGGATCCGTAGTCACTAAATTCCATCTTCTTCCGGGTATCGAGTTATATAGTTCCGGTGACATTAACTGGAACGCCGGATGGGATCTAAGCGGTTCGCGGTTTGGAACAACAGCAACAACAGCGGGCGAACCCGGCGTCCTCACCCTTCGTGCGGGAGGGAATCTCAACATTAACAATAATCTTACAGACGCTCCGACATACGCGGCATCCGGGAATCCGGTCACCTCTGCTCCTTCAGGACGAAATTCGTGGGGGTTCAACCTGGTTGCAGGCGCCGACACGAGCAGCGCCGACTATCTCGCTGTCATAAAGGGCAAGACGGATTCGCAAGGGAATCCGGTAGGAAACCTGACAATCGCTAATCAAAACGTCGTATACACCGAGAGCGCCCCAATTCGTTTTGCTTCCGGCGGCAACACGGTAATGGGATCGGGGACTGCTGCGGGATACATGATCAATCCTACGATGAGCTACAACCTGGCCTCATATGATGGCCCCATCGAAGGCAATGTCGGACGGGACCTGATCATCAACGGCGGGGCTATTCAGACAGCCACGGGCGATATCAATATCAGAGTGAATAGAGACCTGCAACTCAATAAGGATCCCGGCAACATTCTTGGTGCCATTCGAACAACGGGCCAGCTGTCATCAATCGCTCCTTACCCTACAGTCTTAGATCCCCTTGGACGTACGGTGACACAATCAGACGCAAACGGAACATTTTACTGGAGCTATAACAATGGCGGTAATATCACCCTCGATGTGGGGAGATTTGCAGGTGCTTTGACATCCGGCCAATGGATGACGGCCCAGGATAATAATGCATGGGACAGTTTCAGCCAAATTAGAGTGACTGGTCTGGGCGGAACAAGGTCTTACGGGATCTTTTCGGCAAGCTATGCAAGATTCGGTACGGATAAACCGACGGAGGGGTTGGCGACCATGGGCGGCGGCAGTCTTTCTGTCCGTACGGGAGGTGATTTACTGGCCCAGGCAGGGACTTTCGGCACCGGGAACCTTACGGTTTATTCCGGCGGGGATATCAGAGGACGTTTCGTGAACGAGAATGGACTAGGGGAGCTTCATGCGATGGGGAACTTCGGCAGCGTCAATGACCGTCAACAGATCGAGCTCCTCGACAGCAAGATGAATGTGACGGCTATGGGAGAAATCCAGATCGGCGCTGTGTTGAATCCCTCTCTTGCAAGCGATAAGCTCGACGCTTACAGAAATACAAGCTTCGTTTATTCCACGTATACACCGGACACGAGCATCAGTCTCAAAGCCGGGACCGATGTGACGATTGCCGGGAAATCGCCCATTTATAAGAGTGGAAGTTCTGCGAATAATTCGAAACGTTTGCCGAACGAGAAGGTTTTGCCGCCGAACGTGACAGTCGACGCCGGTGCGAACATTTTCCTACTCAACGATTTTACGCTTACTTCATCCCCCAAGGGGAACCTCAGCCTCCAGGCGGGTGGAGATATCACTGGAAATTACATAGACCCTACCGGCAAAATTAGGCCTGGAAAAATTCTAATGTCGGATATTGTACTTGAAAGTTGGTATGGCCTCTTCTATATTGGCAGCAGTGGTTCAGAACAGCAGGGTCAATGGATTGGTCGCAGGACCGACAACGGCGGGACTGACAACAACCACGGTATCTATAATCCTATAAACAATACTTGGACGCTTATCGATCCGGTGCACCAGGGAGACGGTCAAGCCGTTGAGATTCATGCGGTTGGGGATATCAAGAACCTGAGTCTGGTCCTGCCGAAGAAAGCCGAGGTGTCGGCAGGAAAGGATATCCTCGATATTACGTATGAAGGCCAGAATATCGACCCAAGGGATGTGTCTAAGATTCAGGCAGGAGGCAATATTTCAATGCAATACGCCAAGGCCTCCAGCACCTCTACGTCCACAACAACAGACGGGCAGCCTCATAACGGTCTGATTCAAGGCGGTCCTGGCGTTTTCCTTGTGCAGGCCGGAGGCTCGATTGATCTAGGATCATTGCAAGACGGGATTCAGGCAGTTGGTAACGGCAGCAATCCTGTTCTTAAGGCGGATAAGAGCAGCCTTATTGTCGTATCAGGATACACATTCGATAAATCGGCTGCCGATGTCGGCGGCTTCTTCACAACGATTCAAAAGGCCGGCGACGATTATGCCCAATTGATGGCTGGCGGCAGACTGAGCGACGCCGCCGCGCTCCTGGATCAGACGAGAGAGGGGACGATCATCCCGTTTCTCGGTGTTCCATCCGGCGCTGGCGACATCAATATGACTTCCTCTCAGATTTCAACAACGATCGGGCAGTCCGATATCTTTGTCGTTGCCAACGGGAGCCTGAACCTAGGCAAGACTGCTTTGCCGTTATCTTCCGGTACTGTAAGTAACAAGACCGGTATTACAACCGCAGGCGGTGGGGCCATCAACATCTTCGCCGAGAAGGATGTGAACGTGAACGAATCGCGAATCATGACCTTTTACGGCGGCGACATCACCGTATGGACCGACCAGGGCAGCATCAATGCAGGCAGGGGATCGAGGACGGCCGTCAGTGCGTCGCCACCTAGGCAAATAGTAACAAACGGCGCTACTGTATTGGTGTTTAGTCCCCCTGCCATCGGCAGCGGCATCCGCGCCGTGACTTACGGAGAAAATGCTCCGGAGCCAGGGAATATTCATCTCTTTGCGCCTACCGGGGTCATTGATGCTGGTGAAGCTGAAATAGTGGGAGGGAAGGTAACGCTAGCGGCCACGCAGGTGCTAAACTCGCAGAACATCAGCTTCTCGGTAGGTTCGGTGGGCGTGCCTGCGGCAAGCGCAGGCCAGGCCGCGGGGGGACTCGGTGCGTTGAGCGGCACGACGGCCAGCCTCGCAGAGACGAGCAAGATGACGGAGCAGGCCGCGGCCCTAACGCCAGCCAAGGCGGAGGCAGCGAAGGCGATGGAGGATTTCGTCGCCAAGTGGGTAAACGTAGAGGTGATCGGGTTTGGAACAGAAGGAGAATAATGGAAAATAATCCCCCCCCCGCCCCCCCTTTACTGTTTCTTAGTCGCACTTATAAGCAGGGTTGCCAAACCGGAACCTAAAAGCCAGAAACTGGCCGGGATAGGAACAGGCGTGGCAGCCGGCTCTTTTGCCCTTATGTCCAAGGCAATCCGCCTGACAAAATAATCGCCTTCTGGCGCCAAGAATTTTAGCGTCAGATCTCCGTCCTGAAGGCTTTCCGGCGCAACTTTCAAAAGATCTATTCGGTAATTCATTTGGCGCCGAGACAGTTCGGAAGTAAAGATCTCCGTGCCGTCGGCCAGGAGAGCAACTTCTTCGGAACCTCGCTTCGGGCCCATGACTGAAAAAGTTAGAACAGCTTTTTCGAAGGATGACCCGAGAAGACTGGAAAAGTCGAAGGAGAATTCCCGGCTGTGTTCTTCTGTCACAATGAATTTTCCATTAACGGCCTCTTGAAACTTAACCACCGGGTAGTGATCCCATCGCCCGTGGCCGAACCAGTCATTGTCCCTGGGCCCATGCCGGTCTCCAAAGGAGCCAAACGCCCAGTCCCAATCTCCGTTTCTGCTGTGACCGGTACCATACCGGTGAGTTGGGTCCAGATCCGAAAAAGAAGCCAATGCCTCTTGCGCCAATACCATAGACAATAGAAGAATAACAATCATCATCAGTTTCTTCATTTTACCTCCTCCTTTTCTTTTTTATTGTTTTTCCAGCTTTTTTTGACCGGAACGTGTTCCGTCCCGCTCTTTGCGGGATAAGCGGTTGGGTTCATTACCGACTATGTTTTCCCCCTACCATCACCTCCCTTCCGTTCCTCGGGAACCAATCGATGAAACACTTGGCCAGGACCGGCAAGGCCGTCCTCCAGGGTTCCCCGAACCTTCTGGCCACGCCAACGACTCAACGGATGCGTCTCCAATCCCACCGGAACAGCCGACCTTACTTGGCCGGCGGGTGCCCCGTCTGGCCCCAGGTGGGGATAAGCGGGGTCAAGGGGCACGATGTGAACGATATTTCCCTCCCGGGAAGCCCCGGCCTGTGGCCAGGGAGCTTCATTTACCTCTACTTCCTGGGCTTGATCGAACAATTCCAAAAGTTCCTCCTCCTGCGGGTATGAAGCAAAGGGGTCAGGTCGTAACATTAATTCCTCCTGCACTATCTTGCTGAGGATTTTACTTAATTCCTGATCCCCTTTTATGGTTTCCTTGAATCTCCTGCTCAATTGGCTGACCGCGCTCCTCTGCATCCCAAAATACTTTCCGATCTCTTCAAGACTCAATCCGCTGTGCTGATAACTTAGATAAATGCAGCTTTTCTTAAAAAAAGAATGATCTCCTCCCATCACGTTGATCACCGCTTTCTCGATCGTCTCCGGAGCTGGCCCCGTTAGAATTTTCTTTATCGCCGGAACGTCCCGCCCGTCTATCTTCTTTTTCCCCAGATATTGCATCTTGATTCTGTCGATAAATTCTTCGCCCCCCAAAAATGTAGCCGCAATTACTTTCTTGAGAGGGGTCTCGAGTCCATTGGCCTCTTCTCCCTCCACATATTCCTTGTATTTTCTACCCCTCCCCCTTTCCTCGCCCCCAAAGTTCCCGAGGACCCATTCTGTTGTTAGCCACTTTGGCTTCTCGTCTTTTCCTACAAAGTACCGGTAACTCGACCATGGATATTCCGAAGGAGTTTTCACCACGCCTGCTCTTACAGGGTTGAGGTGAATGTAACGAGATAACTCCTTGCCAAATTCATCTTTATCGACGAGTATCCCTTCAAAACGCCCCTGAAAAAGATGCCCTGACCGGCTCCTTTTGATATTGAAGTAGGTCGCGTATACTCCGTTGATATGATGAAGAATCTGTGAAAGATTCCCTCTGGGGGTTTCCAGGAGAAGATGATAGTGATTTCTCATCAAACAGTAGACATGGATAAGAGCGCCATATCGCTCATGGGCCGATTCAAGATAAGAAAGGTATTTCTCTTTGTCTCGGTTGCTTTTGAATACCGTTTTCCCTTCGTTTCCACGGGATGTCACATGATAAAAAGCTCCGGCATACTCAATCCTCAGCGGCCTTGACATTTTTTTTACCTCCTTTTCTTTGACCACGCTGTCTCATGTTGAGACCTGGCCCTTATTTTTGTCTCGTGTTGAGACCTGACCCTTATCTGCTTACCACTCTATTGGGCAATTGTTATGGTTTGATGAAGGCCAGGTTAAATTTCTGTGAATTCTGTTAGAAATTCCTCGAGATCGAGCGCGGCACTCGCCGCACACACGCCGCGCAAGCGCTGCGGGAGCGCTGGCGAAGCGGGTCAAACCCCGCCGGAATTATTCCGGGGCCTAAGCCCGTGAGAGCGGAGCATCATTTCTAACGGGGTGGAAGGTTGGATTTATAACAGATCAAAGGTGCTTTTGGGAGAGATAAACAAGACTTGAGAATAATTCCGATTGATATTATATTGCCGGGAAGCCCCAGTCTGTCCGTCCCGTCCTGACGGGGTGGCTAGGGAGCTTTACCCCGGCAGCAGAAGGCCACGGGCTTTGCCCGTGGGGCTCCACCGAACACGGGGTTTAATGCCCCGGGTGAACC
>Ga0335070_10005063_pt1 | contig 15463 bp, 13 predicted proteins | sample Lox_Sample_13_FD_206722 | JGI IMG/M metagenome (GOLD analysis project Ga0335070, IMG submission 206722) | Soil microbial communities from Loxahatchee National Wildlife Refuge, Florida, United States - Lox_Sample_1.3 | ecosystem: Environmental > Terrestrial > Soil > Wetlands | place: USA... | reverse complement strand
CCCTGGTGGACAGCGGGCTGGCGCGCGAGGAGGCCTACGCGCTGGTCCAGGCGGCGGCCCTGAGCACCCTGGGCGCTGGCCCCGCCGCGGGCGGCTTCTTCGAGACCCTGTGCGCCATGCCCGAGGTGAACCGTCGGCTGCCGCCCGAGCGGCTGCGCCCGCTGTTCGACGTGCAGCACTCGCTGAGGCACGTGGATGCCATCTTCGAGCGAGTCCTGGGCTGAGGCCGGCCCCCCCGACTTCGGCGCCCTGGAGGACGCCGCGCTGGAGCGGGCCCTCCGGGGCCGGCGCCTGAACCTGCGGCTCGCTGAGGCCCGCCGCTTGGCGGCGGAGCTGGGCCGCTCGCCCTCCTGGACCGAGCTGTTCCTGTTCGACGCCATGTGGAGCGAGCACTGCTCCTACAAGAGCACCCGCCACCTGCTGCGACAGCACCTGCCCACCGAGGCGCCCCACGTGATCCTGGGGCCGGGCGAGGACGCCGGCGCGATCCGCGTGCCCACCGCGGACGGCGACTGGGCCGTGGTGATGGCCCACGAGAGCCACAACCACCCCTCGCAGGTGCTGCCGCACGAGGGCGCGGCCACCGGCGTGGGCGGCATCCTGCGCGACGTGGCGTGCATGGGGGCCGAGGTGGTGGGGGTGATGGACGCGCTGCGCTTCGGCGACCCGGACGGCCCACGCGCGGCGCGGGTGCGGGAGGTGGCGCGCGGGGTGGTGGACGGCGTCGCCCACTACGGCGACGCGGTGGGGGTGCCCAACCTGGGCGGCGACGTGGAGTTCGACCCCGCCTTCGACGAGAACGCGCTGGTCAACGTGGTGGCGCTGGGGGTGTGCCGGGTCGGCGAGATCGTGCGCAGCCGGGTGCCGGCGGCGGCGCGGAGCCGGCCCTACGCGCTGGTGCTGGTGGGCAAGCCCACCGACGCCTCCGGCCTGGGGGGAGCTTCCTTCGCCTCGGAGACCCTGGACGGCGCCGTCGAGAGCATGGGCGCGGTGCAGCTGCCCGACCCGTTCCTGAAGCGGGTGCTGCTGGTGGCCCAGGCGGAGGTGCTGGCCGCCGCCCGCGCGCGGGGCGTGGAACTCGGCTGCAAGGACCTGGGCGCCGGCGGCCTCGGCTGCGCCGGCTCGGAGATCGCCGCCGCCGGCGGCTTCGGGGTGGAGCTGGACCTGGACCGCGAGACCCTGGTGCCGCCGGAGCTGCCGCCCGAGTGCGCGCTGGTGGCCGAGACCCAGGAGCGGTTCGTGTGGGCGGCGCCCGCCGAGTTCGCCCCGGAGCTGCTGCGGATCTACAACGACGAGATGGGGCTGCCGCGACTCTACCCCGGGGCCGGGGCCCGGGTGGTGGGGAGCGTCGCGGACCACGGCCGGTTCGTGGTGCGGCACCGCGGCCGGTTGGTGGCGGACGTGCCCAACGCGCTCATCACCGCCGGGGTCTCGGTGCGCCGGCCGGCCTGGCACCGGGGCCCCGCTCCGCCGGTGACGCTGGCCGCGGCGCCGGCGGCCCGCCGGGCGCGTCGGGTCCCTCCCGGCTCGCGCGCCGCGGCGCACCGCGAGCCGGGCCTCCCCGCGGCGCTGGCCGACCCGGTGGCGCTGCTGGAGCGCTGGGCCGGCTCGCGCCGGGGCGGCTCGCGCGCGCCGGTGTTCCGCTTCTACGACGCCGAGGTGCAGGGGCGTGCGGTGCTGCGGCCGGGGGAGGCCGACGCCGGGGTGTTCCTGCTGCGCTGGGGCGGGCCGGAGGCGGTGGCGGTGGCGATGGACGGCGACCCCGGCCGGATGGAGGCGGACCCGCGCGGCGGAGCCGCGGCGGCGGTGTGCGAGGTGTGCCGGAACCTGGCCGCGGTGGGAGCGGTGCCGCTGGCGCTCACCGACTGCCTGAACTTCGGCAACCCGGAGCACCCCGAGGTCATGGGGGATCTCGAGGCGGCTCTGGAGGGCCTGGGGGAGGCGGCGCGCGCGGTGGGCGTCCCGGGCCCCGCAGGCGGGCCGCGGGGCGAGGCGCCGCTGCCGTTCATCTCCGGCAACGTCAGCCTATACAACCAGCCCGGCGGGGGCCAGGACATCCCGCCCTCGCCTGTGGTGGCCGGGGTGGGGGTGTTGGAGGACCTGGGGCGGGCCACCACTCCCCGGCTCAAGCGGCCGGGCCACGCGGTGGCGTTCCTGGGCCGGCGGCGCGCGGTGTTCAGCGGCTCGTGGGCGGCGCGGGAGGCGGGCCTACCGGCCCGGGGCGGCCTGCCCGAGCCGGGCCTGGCCGGCGCGCAGGTGCGTGCCGAGGTGGAGCTGGTGCGGGCGGCGATCGCGGGCGGCACGGTGTCGGCGGCGCACGACGTGGCCGAAGGCGGCGTGCTGTGGACCGGCTTCGAGATGTGCCTGCCGTACGCGGGCGGCTCCGCCGCCGGGCTGGAGCTGACCCTGCCCTATGCCGGGTGGATGCTGGAGGAAGGGTGCGGCTTCCTGCTGGAGCTGGAGGTGCCGGCCGTGGCGGAGCTGGAGCGGCGGGCCCAGGCCGCGGGCCTGGAGGCGTTCGCGGTCGGCCGCACGGTGGCGGAGCGCGGGCTGCGCATCCGGGTCGGGGGCGGCTGGCGCACCGCGGACCTGGAGGCGCTGGCCGCGGCCCGCGGGCGCGCGCTGGAGGACATCTTCCCGTGAAGCCGCGCGTGGCGCTGCTGCGCTTTCCGGGGGTGAACTGCGAGTTCGAAACCGCCCGCGCCCTGGCCTGCGCCGGGGCGGAGGTCACCTGGCTGGGCTGGGGTGCGCGGCTGGAGGAGGCCGCATTCGACGGGTTCGTGCTGCCCGGGGGGTTCTCCTACGAGGATCGGGTGCGGGCCGGGGCGGTGGCCTCGCGCTCCGAGTGGATGGACGCGCTGGGCCGGGCGGGCGAGGCGGGCAAGCCGGTCCTGGGGATCTGCAACGGCGCGCAAGTGCTGGTGGAGGGCGGGCTGGTCCCGGGGAGGGCGGGGCTCGCGGTGGAGCTGGCCCTGGCGCGCAACCGGGGGCGCGGCGCGGGCGGCTACCTGTGCTGCTGGTGCTTCGTCGAGATCGCCTCCATGCCCGGGTGGCCCGGCCGCCTGGCCGGGACCCGCTGGCCGGTGCCGGTGGCGCACGCCGAGGGGCGCTTCGTGTCCCGCGACCCGGCGGTGCGCGCGGAGCTGGAGTCGGGCCGCCTGGGCGCGGCGCGCTACGTGCAGCCGGACGGCGCCCCCGCGGCCGGCAGTCCGTGGGACCCCAACGGCAGCCTGGGCGCGGCCGCTGGCGTGGGCAGCGAGCGCGGCAACGTGCTGGCCTTCATGCCCCATCCGGAGCGGGCCGCGTGGCTGCGTCAGGTGCCCGAAGGGCTGCCGGGCGAGTGGGGTGAGCGGCGCCGGGGCGCGCGCACCGCCGCGGAGCTGATGTCCCCGGGCCCCGGCCAGGCGCTGCTGGACGCCTTCGTGCACGCCGCGCGGGAGGCGGTGCGGTGAGCCGGGCGCCGGCCGGCCGGAGCGGGGGGGAGGCCCTGTACGTGACCCTGAGCGTGCCCGACCCGGTGGCGCTCACCGCGCTGGCCGCGCTGCGTTCCCTGGCTGGCCCGGCGCCGGCGTGGCTGGAGCGGGGACGGGTGTGGCTGCACACGGGCGGGGGCGCGGTGTTCGAGGCGCCCGCGGGCGTGTGGTTGAACCCCAACAAGGAGCGCGGGGTGCGCTGGACGGGGGGCGCCAACCCCTGGACCGCGGATGCCGCCGGGGGCGGGGAGGCGTGGGTGCTGGTGCGCGAGCGCGGCGCCTGCCCCGAGGCCGGCGCCGCGCGGGCGCTGGCGGAGCGCGGGGAGCGGCCGCCCGCCGGGCTCACCTGCGCCACGCTGTGGCGCCTGGGCCCGCCCGCCGATCCGGCGGCCAGGGGCGCCGGCGGCGGTGGCGCGGCGGACCGGGTGGCGCTGGCCGAGGCGGCGGCGGTGGTGCGCAGCGCCCACCGGGGGCTCCTGGTGAACCCGCACTCCCAGGCGCACCTCTCGCTGGCCCCGCCCGCCACCCTCGCGGAACTCGCGAGCCGGCTGGACTCGCTGGCGCGCGAGGCGCAAGCTGGAGGGTGAGCGGCCCGCCTCGGCGGGCCGCCGGCGACGCGAGAATGCCGGAGCGGCGACGATGAAGCCCGAGATGTGGCCCGAAGAGTGCGGGGTGATGGCGGTGTGGGGCGCGCCCCAGGCCGCCGACTGGGTGTACCGCGGCCTGTACGCGCTGCAGCACCGGGGGCAGGAGAGCGCGGGCATCGCCACCTGGCACGAGGGCCGGGCCTACGAGCACCGCGGTCTGGGCCTGGTGGTGAACGTGTTCCACGGCGGCGTGCTGGCCCAGCTCCCGGGAGCGTCGGCGGTGGGCCACGTGCGCTATTCCACCGCGGGCACCGACAACCTGGGCAACGCCCAGCCGATCGTGGTGAGCACCCGGCTGGGCCCGGTGGCCCTCGCGCACAACGGCAACCTGGTGAACGCCCAGGAACTCCGCGCCTCGATGGAGGCGCGCGGGGCCATCTTCCAGACCACCTCCGACTCCGAGATCATCCTCCACGGCCTGGCGCGGGCGCGCGGCAGCTCGGTGGAGGACTGCCTCGCGGAAGCGCTGGCGCAGGTGGAGGGGGCGTACTCCCTCACGCTGCTGGCGCCGGACGCGGTGTTCGGGGTGCGCGACCCGCAGGGCTTCCGCCCGCTGGTGCTGGGGCAGAAGGGCGAGACCCTGGTGCTGGCCTCGGAGACCTGCGCCCTCGACATCCTGAACGCCCACTACCTGCGCGAGGTGGAGCCGGGCGAGATGGTGCGGCTGGACCGCCACGGCGTCGCCTCGCGGCAGCTCTTCCCGCCCCGGCCGCAGCGCTGCGTGTTCGAGCTGATCTACTTCGCGCGCCCCGACAGCCACGTGTTCGGGGAGGCGGTGCAGGACCTGCGCCGCCGGCTGGGGGAGCGGCTGGCGGAGGAGCAGCCGGCCGCGGCGGACATCGTGATCGCGGTGCCCGATTCCAGCAACGCCGCGGCCCAGGGGTACGCGCGCCGGCTGGGGCTGCCGCTGGAGCTGGGGCTCATCCGCAACCACTACGTGGGGCGCACCTTCATCAACCCGAGCCAGGCGGTCCGCGAGCACGGCGTGCGGGTGAAGTACAACGTGGTGCGCAGCGTGCTGGAGGGGCGGCGGGTGGCGGTGGTGGACGACTCCATCGTGCGCGGCACCACCAGCCGGAAGCTGGTCAAGCTGGTGCGGCGCGGCGGGGCCTCCGAGGTGCACCTGCGGGTCAGCTCGCCGCCCATCGCCTGGCCCTGCTTCTACGGCATCGACACCCCCGAGCGCCGGGACCTGATCGCCAGCACCCACACGCTGGAGGAGATCCGGCGCTACCTCGGGGTTGACAGTCTTGGTTATCTGAGTCTGGAAGGCCTTCAGAGCGTCCCGCAAGTTGCTGCAAGTTATTGCTACGCCTGTTTCAGCGGCAAGTACCCGGTCCCCTTCCGAGACATGCCTGCCAAGCTAAAATTCGACAACAGTTTAGAGAAATACACCGCTTCGTAGTAGAAAATCCTACTTGACGGATTAGTGGTCCTGCTCTAGACTAGATGTGTCGGGCAATATGGAGCTCGGCCTCGTGCGCCGGGATGTTACCGGCATTTTTGTCGGCCTGGAGACCCATAAGACAATTGTGATACCAAGGGCTCTGACCTCCCAGATCTCGCACCCCAGGAGAGACCTAAGCATGAAGCGCGCGATCCCCATCCTGCTCTTGGCGGCCTGCCTGGCCCCCGCCGTGGCACTGGCGCTGCCGGCCGTGACCGTCAGTTACAGCCTGAGCCCATTGGGCGCGGGCAACTACCGGGTCGACTATCTGCTCCAGAACCTCTCCGAACCCGGCGGTATCAACGAGCTGCTGCTGTTCTTCAACTCGAATGACCAGCCAGGCGCCGACTTCCCCGCCCTGGCGATCTCCGAGCCGGCCGGCTGGACCCATGCTGCACCCGGCGCCGTGATCCCGCCGGATCCCGGCCACTATGCCTGGTCCATCGACTGGGTGGACGACAACCCGTCGGACCCGGGCGTGCTCGCCGGCCAGTCGCTGGGCGGGTTCTCGGCCACGTTCCACTGGTCGGACCCGACCCGCGGGCCCGGCTCGCAGCCGTTTGAAGCCTTCGGATACTCCCCCCACGAGGGCACCACGGTCATTCCCGAGCCCGGCACGTTGCTGCTGCTGGCTTCGGGGATGGCTCTCCTTGGGCTGCGTCGGCGGTCCTCGGGGACCGGCGTCGGGGGGGAGGCGCAGTGAAGCATCGGGTTCTCTGGATCACCCTGGGGTTGCTGGTCCTGGCCACTGGCGTGGCCGCGGCGGGCGGCACGCGGGTCTTCTACCGCCTCTACCACCGGGAGGGGGCGAGCTGGATTCAGTACTTCCCGGGGGACGCCTTTCCGGTGGGCGGGAATCTCCCTGGGACCAACCGCTGGCGCTACACCTACGAACTCATGAACGACACCGGGCCCGGCTCGGTGAACACGCTGTACGTCTTCTTCAACGGGGATGGCGGGCAGCACTCCGACTTCCCACCGGTCGGCGTGAGCGCGCCGGGAGGCTGGACCCCCACCTACATCGCGCCGCCTTCCGGGCAGGAGGCGTGGCGCGAACGCTTCCGCGGGCTGGCCGCGCCGGTGGCGGTGGGCGCGAGCCTCGAGGGCTACCTGGTGGAGTTCACCTGGGAGGACCCGGTGCTCCCCGGCCCGCAGAGCTACGATGCGGTGTTCACCACGGGCTCGGAGACCGGCACCACCACTCCGAGGAAGCCCGAGGTCGCGGTCACCCGGACCTCCTGGGGCAAGCTGCGCAATCTGTACCGGTGACGACGGTCCCCGCCGGCAGAGCAGCTGTCGCGCGAACCCGGAAGTGAGGACCCTCGCAGAGCCCCCGGCAGCTCGCTGCCGGGGGCTCTTGTGTCTCCGCCCGCGGCCCGGCTAGGCTGGCGGCGGGACGGCGCGCGCCCGCCGTCCCGGGAGGCCGGGCTTGCACGCGTCGTATCTGCTGTATCTCACGTCGGTGTGGCTCCACATCCTGGCGGCGGCCGCCTGGGTGGGCGGGATGGTGTTCCTGGTGGTGGTGGTGGTGCCGGTGCTGCGCCGGCCCGAGTACCGCCCGGCGGCCGCCCGGATGGTGTGGCTCACCGGGGTGCGGTTCCGCGCGCTGGGCTGGGTGTGCCTGGCGGTGCTGGTGGCAACCGGGGTGTTCAACGCCGCGTGGCGCGGGGTGGGCCTCGAGCAGCTCCGGGATCCGGCCTTCTGGGGCAGCTCCTTCGGCCGCGCGCTGGGCTGGAAGCTGGCGGTGGTGCTGGCCATCCTCTTGGTGGGCGCGGTGCACGACTTCGGAGTGGGCGCCCGCGCCACCCGGCGGTGGGAGGCCGAGGCCGCGGCGGCCTCGACCGGGCGGCTGCGCCGGGCGGCGACGTGGCTGGCGCGCCTCACGCTGCTGCTGTCCCTGGCGGCGGTGGCCCTGGGGGTGATCCTGGTGCGGGGGTGGCCGTGAGCGCGGGCGGCCCGCGCGCCCGGGGCGCGCCCGCGGCGTGCGCCGCCGGCGGGGCCGCGGACGCCGCCACCCCTTTCGCCGCGCCGCGTTGACACCCCGCGCTTCCCTCCATATAGTGCAATCTCCGCGACACCAACGGGATCGACTTGCCCAAGGAGGCGGCTCATCGCACTCACCGAAGTCCTGCGCGCCCGGCGCGAGAAGCTGGAGCGGCTGAAGGCCCAGGGCGTGGAGCCCTACCCCTACGGGTACCGGCCCACGCACCACGCCGCCGAGATCCTGGGCGGCTTCGAGCGCTTCGAGACCCACCCGGACGAGAAGGTCCGCATCGCCGGCCGGCTGGTGGCCCACCGCGGCCACGGCAAGGCCGGCTTCGGGCACGTGCTGGACGAGACCGGCCGGATCCAGGTGTACAGCCGCGAGGACGCGCTCGGCCCGCCGGCCTACGGGCTGTGGGGCGAGCTGGACCTGGGCGATTTCGTGGGGGTGGAGGGCCCGGTGTTCCGCACCAAGACCGGGGAGATCACGGTCAAGGCGGAGCGGCTGGTGCTGCTGGCCAAGTCCATGCGGCCCCTGCCGGAGAAGTTCCACGGGCTCAAGGACGTGGAGGTCCGCTCGCGCCAGCGCTACGTGGACCTGGTGGCCAACCCGGAGGTGCGCGCGGTGTTCCGGAGCCGCAGCCGGATCATCTCGGCCATGCGCCGCTTCCTGGAGGGCCGCGGGTTCCTGGAGGTGGAGACCCCGATCCTCCAGCCCATCTACGGCGGCGCCTTCGCCCGCCCGTTCGTGACCCGGCACAACGTGCTGGACATCGACCTGTACCTGCGCATCTCGTTCGAGCTGTACCTGAAGCGGCTCCTGGTGGGCGGCTTCGAGCGGGTGTTCGAGATCGGCCGGGACTTCCGCAACGAGGGCATGGACCGCTCGCACAACCCCGAGTTCACCCAGATGGAGGCCTACCAGGCCTACGCCGACTACCAGGAGATGATGGAGCTCACCGAGTCCATGGTGGAGTTCATCGCCCGCGAGGTGTTCGGCACCTGCGAGCTGCCGTTCGGCGGCCGGACGCTGAACTGGAAGGCGCCCTGGCCCCGGCTCAGCCTGTTCGGGCTGCTGCGCGAGCACGCCGGCGCGGACCTGTCCGGCGGGGACGCGGCGCAGGCGCTGGAGGGCTGCCGCCGGGCGGGCCTGCCGGTGGGGCAGGAGTGGGACTACGGGCGGGCGGTGGACGAGCTGTTCAGCGCCCGGGTCCAGCCGCTGCTGGTGCAGCCGTGCTTCGTGCTGGACTACCCCAAGGACCTCTCCCCGCTGGCCAAGGAGCGGCGCGGCGCCCCGCACCTGGTGGAGCGCTTCGAGGCCTTCGCCGGCGGCATGGAGCTGGCGAACAGCTTCTCGGAACAGAACGACCCGCAGGCCCAGCAGCAGGCCTTCCGACGCCAGGCCGAACTGCGCGAGGCGGGCAACCTGGAGGCCCAGCCGGAGGACCGCGACTTCCTGCGGGCGCTGGAGTACGGCATGCCCCCGGCCGGCGGCCTGGGGCTGGGCGTGGACCGGCTGGCCATGCTGCTCACCGACCAGCACACCATCCGCGAGGTGGTGCTGTTCCCACACCTGCGCCCGGAGCGCGACCTGGACGACACGGAGGCCGCGGACGGGCCCGCGGCGGAGTGATTGACCACCGAGAGCTTCATCGCCCGCCGCTACCTGCGGCCGCAGGGCACCACCGCGTTCATCGGCCTGATCAGCGTGATCGCCGCGGTCGGGGTGTTCGTGGGGGTGGCCGCGCTGACCGTGGTGCTGGCGGTGATGAACGGCTTCCAGAGCGAGGTCGAGACCCGCATCACCGGCACCAACGCCCACGTGGTGCTGCTGCCCGACGACGACCGCCTGTGGCGCGACTACCCGCGCACCCTGGACCGCGTGCGGGCCGCCCCGGGGGTGGCCGGCGCGGCGCCCTTCGTGTACGCCAAGGCCCTCATCCAGTCCGGGGACGCCGCCGACGGGCTGGTGGTGAAGGGCGTGGACCTGGCCCAAGAGCGGGCGGTCACCGCGCTGGCCCGGAGCCTCACCCCGCCGCTGGCGACCCTCCCCGACACCGCTGCCGGGGGCCTTCCGGGGATCGCCCTGGGCCGGGAGCTGGCCGGCCGGCTGCACGTCCGGCCGGGCTCGGTGGTGCAGCTGTACTCCCCGCGCAACGCCGCCCGCACCAGCCTGGGCTACGTCCCCAAGGTGCGCTCCTTCCGGGTGGTGGCGCTCTTCTCCAGCGGCCTGTACGAGTACGACGCCAGCATGGGGTACCTGTCGCTGCGCGCGGCGCAGGACTTCTTCGACATGCCGGGGGCGGTGACCGGGGTGGAGGTGCGCATCCGCGACCTGTACCGCGCGCGGGAAGCGGCGCGCGAGCTGGCCCAGGCCGCGCCCGCCGAGCGGCTGCGGTCCAACAACTGGATCGACCTCAACCACAATCTCTTCGTGTGGATGCGCAAGGAGAAGCTGGTGATGTCCATCCTGCTGGGCCTCATCGTGGGGGTGGCCGCGGTGAACATCGTCTCCGGGCTGCTGATGGTGGTGCTGGAAAAGAAGCGCGACATCGGGGTGCTGAAGACGCTGGGCGCGCCGCCGGCCCAAGTGCGCCGGATCTTCATCCTGCAGGGCCTGTGGATCGGGGGGGCCGGGACGCTGGCCGGGCTGGGCTCCGGGCTGGCGCTGTGCTGGATGCAGCTGCGCTACCATCTGGTGCGCCTGCCCGGGGACGTGTACTTCCTGGAGTCCTTGCCGGTGAAGGTCTCGGCCGAGGACGTGCTGCTGACGGCGGCCGGGGCGCTGGCGGTGAGCCTCCTGGCCGCGTGGTACCCGGCCTGGTGGGCGTCCGGGCTCAAGCCCCAGGACGCCATCCGCTACCAATGAGCGCAGGCGCCGGGATTGCGGCCGCCGCGGGCGCCCCGCCGGCTCTGGAAGCCCGGGGGGTGACCAAGGTGTACCGCGCGGGCGGCACGGAACTCCACGTGCTCCGCGGGGTGGATGTGGTGGTGCGGGCGGGCGAGTGGGTGAGCCTGGTGGGGCCTTCGGGCAGCGGCAAGAGCACCCTGCTGCGGATCCTGGGCACGCTGGAGGAGCCCACCTCGGGGCGGGTGTGGCTCGAGGGCCAGGTGACCTCCGGGCAATCCGAGGCCCCGCTGGCGCGTCTAAGGAGGCAGCGGGTCGGGTTCGTCTTTCAATTCCACAATCTCCTGGGCGAGTTCACCGCCCTGGAAAACGTGATGCTGCCGGCGCTCCTGGCGGGGGCGACCTTCCGCGAGGCCCGCGCCCGCGCCGGGGCGCTGCTGGAGGCGGTGGCGGTGCAGGACCGGGCCGGGCACCGGCCCGGGGAGTTGTCCGGGGGGGAGCAGCAGCGGGTGGCGGTGGCCCGGGCGCTCATCAACCAGCCCGGGGTGGTGCTGGCGGACGAGCCCACCGGGAACCTGGACCCGGCCCGGGCCGGGGAGCTGGAGGAACTCCTGGCGGGGTTGACGCTGGGGCGGGGGGCGGCCCTCCTGGTGGCCACGCACAGTCCGGTGGCGGCTCGTAAGGCAAAGCGCATATTGCAATTGGATGGGGGACTTGTGCGCGAGGCGGAGTCCCTTTATCGTGAATCAGGGGATCCGGGGGTCCGATAGTCCCTGGAGGGGTGTTGGCCCGGCCGCGGCGGGGCCGCCCCGGGAAGAGGGGTCTGCCCCGCTCCGCCGCCCGCCCGAGGGTCTCGCCCCGGAAGAAGGAAACCATGCAGCAGTGTCAGGTCTGCGGAAAGAGCCCGGCCTCGGTGCACTTCACCGAGATCGTGAACGGCAAGATGAGCGAGTTGCACATCTGCGAGCAGTGCGCCCACGACAAGGGCATTCAGCCCTCCCTGGGCAAGGGCAAGTTCTGGATCTCCGACCTGATCGCGGGCATGGTGGACGAGACCGCGGGGGCGGAGTCGGAGCGCGTGGGGCGGGTGCAGTGCTCCGGCTGCGGACTGCTGTACTCGGCGTTCCGCGAGACCGGCCGGCTGGGCTGCCCGGACTGCTACGCCTCGTTCGGGGCGCAGCTCAAGCCGGTGCTGCGGCGGATCCACGGGGCCACCCGCCACATTGGCAAGGCCCCGCTGCGCGACCACGCGCGGCTGCAGCAGCGCATGGAGAAGGCCCAGCTGCACGACGAGCTGGAGCGCGCCGTGGAGCGCGAGGACTTCGAGCGGGCCGCGGAGCTGCGCGACCGCATTCGGGAGCTGGAGTCGGCGCCCGCTCCGGAGAAGGGCGGCGCGTGAACGGCGGAACGGTGCACGAGCTGGCCCGCCGGCCCAGCCGCTGGCTGGACGCCACCGGCGCCCACTCGGAGGTGGTACTGTCCACCCGGGTGCGGCTGGCGCGCAACGTCCTGGGCGCGCCGTTCACCCACCGGGCGCGCGAGGACCAGCTGCAGCGCGTGCTGCAGGACGTGGTCGGCGCGGCCCGCGGCACCACCTCGCTCAAGGACGGGGTGCTGCTGCGGATGGGCGACCTGCCCGGGCTGGACCGGCAGTTCCTGGTGGAGCGCCACCTGGTGAGCCACGACCTGGTGGAGGGCTCCAGCACCCGGGCCATCCTGCTCGGGCCGGACGAGGTGGCCTCGATCATGATCAACGAGGAGGACCACCTGCGGCTGCAGGTGATCTACTCGGGCTTCCAGCTGGCCGAGTGCTGGCGCACCGCCAACCACCTGGACGACGAGCTGGACGGCTCGCTGGAGTACGCGTTCTCCGAGGAGCTGGGCTACCTGACGGCGTGTCCCACCAACGCCGGCACCGGCCTGCGGGCCTCGGTGCTGATCCACCTGCCGGCGCTGGTGCTGACCAAGCAGATCACCAAGGTGCTGCAGGGCGTGAGCCAGGTGGGCCTGGCGGTCCGGGGCTTCTACGGGGAAGGCTCGGAAGTGATGGGCAACTTCTTCCAGGTGAGCAACCAGACCACCCTGGGGCAGCGGGAGCGGGAGACGGTGGACAAGCTGGAGCGGGTGACGCGCCAGCTCATCGAGTACGAGGAGAAGGCCCGGGAGGTGCTGCTGCGGGACGCCCGGCTGCAGCTCGAGGACAAGATCTACCGGGCGCTGGGGACGCTGCGGTACAGCCGCAGCATCAGCTCGCAGGAGACGCTGAACCTGAGCTCGGCGGTGCGCTTCGGCGTGGCGCTGGGCCTGGGGGAGCTGCCGCGCCTGGACGCACTGAACGAGATCCTGGTGTTCTCCCAGCCGGCGCACCTGCAGCGCATGCTGGAGCGCGAGCTGGACTCGTCCGACCGGAACGTCGCGCGGGCCAGCTACGTGCGGGAGAAACTGAGCCGGAACTGAATCGCGCCTCGGGCGCGTCGGAGAGACTGGCGGGGGAGCCATGCAAGACAAGTTCACGGAGCGCGTGCGCAAGGTGATGTACCTGGCGCGCGAGGAGGCGGCCCGGCTCCAGCACGACTACATCGGGACGGAGCACCTGCTGCTGGGCGTGGTGCGCGAGGGCGAGGGCATCGCGGCGACGGTGCTGAACAACCTGGGGCTGGACCTGGACCAGATCCGGCAGGCCGTGGAGAACATGGTCTCCAGCAGCGGCGGGACCCTCACCATCGGCGAGATCCCGTTCACCCCGCGGGCCAAGCGGGTGCTGGAGCTGGCGGTGGACGAGGCCCGCCAGCTCGGGCACAACTACGTCGGGACGGAGCACCTGCTGCTCGGCCTCATCCGCGAGGGCGAAGGCGTCGCCGCCCGCGTGCTGATGGAGCTGGGCGTGGACCGCAAGAAGGTGCGCGAGGAAACGCTCAAGCTCCTGGGGGGCGCCCCCTCAGCGGGCGCTCAGGAGAAGGAAGAGAAGGTGGAGACGCCGGCGCTGAACCAGTTCGGGAGGGACCTCACGCAGCTCGCGCGGGAGGGCAAGCTGGACCCCGTGATCGGCCGGGAGACCGAGATCGAGCGGGTGGTGCAGGTCCTGTGCCGCCGCAAGAAGAACAACCCGGTGCTCATCGGCGAGCCGGGGGTGGGCAAGACCGCCATCGCCGAGGGCCTGGCGCAGCGCATCGTCGAGGCCAAGGTGCCCGAGCTGCTCAAGGACCGCCGGATCGTGACCCTGGACCTGGCGGCGGTGGTTGCCGGCACCAAGTACCGCGGCCAGTTCGAGGAGCGCCTCAAGGCGGTGATGAACGAGATCCGCGAGTCGCGGGACACCATCATCTTCATCGACGAGCTGCACACCATCGTGGGCGCCGGCGGGGCGGAGGGGGCCATCGACGCCTCCAACATGCTCAAGCCGGCGCTGGCGCGCGGCGAGCTGCAGTGCATCGGGGCCACCACCCTGGACGAGTACCGCAAGTACATCGAGAAGGACGGCGCCCTGGAGCGCCGCTTCCAGCCGATCATGGTGGACCCGCCCAGCCTCGAGCAGGCGATCCTCATCATCCGCGGCCTGCGCGACAAGTACGAGGCGCACCACGGGGTGAAGATCTCGGACGCCGCGGTGGAGGCCGCGGTGCGGCTGTCCGACCGCTACATGAGCGACCGCTTCCTGCCCGACAAGGCCATCGACGTCATCGACGAGGCCGGCTCCCGCACCCGGCTCTCCAGCGCGCACGCGCCCGCCGAGATCCGCGACCTGGAGAAGAAGATCGACGAGGTGGTCAAGGAGAAGGAGGCCGCCATCGGGGCCCAGGAGTACGAGAAGGCGGCCAAGTTCCGGGACCGGGAGCGGGAGCTGCGCAGCCAGCTCAAGGAGCTGAAGCGGAACTGGACCGAGTCCAAGATGGACCGGGACGCGGTGGTGGACGAGGAGGTCATCGCCAAGATTGTCTCCTCCATCACCGGGATCCCGATCGTCAAGCTGGAGCAAAGCGAGTCGCAGCGGCTGCTCCACATGGAAGAGGTGATGGGCCGGCGGATCGTGGGCCAGCCCGAGGCGGTCAGCGCGGTGTCCAAGGCGGTGCGCCGCAACCGCGGCGGGCTGCGCGACCCGCGCCGCCCGATCGGCTCGTTCGTGTTCCTGGGGCCCACCGGCGTGGGCAAGACCGAGCTGGCCCGGGTGCTGGCGGAGTTCCTGTTCGACGACCCGGAGGCCCTGATCCGGATCGACATGTCGGAGTTCATGGAGAAGTTCAACGTGTCCCGGCTGGTGGGGGCTCCGCCGGGCTACGTGGGCTACGAGGAGGGCGGCCAGCTCACCGAGAAGGTGCGCCGCAAGCCGTACTCGGTGGTGCTGCTGGACGAGATCGAGAAGGCCCACCCCGACGTGTTCAACCTGCTGTTGCAGGTGCTCGACGACGGGCAGCTCACCGACAGCATGCGGCGCAAGGTGAACTTCAAGAACACCGTGCTGATCATGACCAGCAACCTGGGCTCGCGCATGCTCCGCGGCAGGAGTTCCCTGGGCTTCCAGAAGTCGGACCAGGAGGCCACCTACGAGAGCATGAAGCGGACGGTGCTGGACGAGGTCAAGCGGGTGTTCAACCCCGAGTTCCTGAACCGCATCGACGACATCATCGTGTTCCGGGCGCTGGGCATGCCGGAGATGGAGAAGATCGTCCAGATCCTGGTGGACCAGCTGCGGGCCCGGCTGCTGCAGCAGAAGATCGCGCTGGAGGTGGCCCCCGAGGCGGTCCAGCTCCTCATCCAGCGCGGATTCGACCCCCAGCTCGGCGCACGGCCGCTGCGGCGAGCCATCCAAAGGCTGCTCGAAGATCCCCTCGCCGAGCAGGTCCTGGCCGGCGCGATCAAGGAAGGATCGCGCGTCCGGGCCGTGGCCCAGGGCGAGGAGATCACGTTTGAGCACGAGACCGTTGCCTCCCAGCCCTGAGGCCTCCGGGCGGCCGGGCGCCCCGCGCCCGGGCCGCCCCGGTCGGCCGGCCGCGGCCGTGGCGCTGGCGATGCTGATGGCGCTGGCGGCGTTGCCGCGGCCCGCGGGGGCGCAGGCGCCGGCCGCCCC
>Ga0335070_10005062_pt1 | contig 15463 bp, 14 predicted proteins | sample Lox_Sample_13_FD_206722 | JGI IMG/M metagenome (GOLD analysis project Ga0335070, IMG submission 206722) | Soil microbial communities from Loxahatchee National Wildlife Refuge, Florida, United States - Lox_Sample_1.3 | ecosystem: Environmental > Terrestrial > Soil > Wetlands | place: USA... | reverse complement strand
ACACCAGGTCCATGAAGGGGAGTGCGAACAACGCCTCCACTTCGGGAAGCGACCAATCGTGGCGGATGCAGCCGAGCGAGTCCTGGTTCATGCGGGTCCTCCGAAACCGGGAACGATGTTCGGGGTGGCGGGGCGGGCTGTCAACCGGAGTGGTGACCATCGGTAAACAATTGGTCAATTATTGACCAGGCAGCCTCTGACGGCGAACCGCTCCAAGGGCCTGCCAAATGCGGGCCTCAGATTCGTCAGAGCAGATCACGCATTGTTGCCAAACCGGCGGCTACCTCGGGCAGGCCCGCCTTCAGGTAGATATCGAGCAGTTCATCGACAGTGAGCGGGGGATTTTTCAGTCTCGCCCGAAGCTTTTTCACTTCCGCAGCGACTTGCGGAGGCGCGAGATCGAAGAGATTGCCGATGAACTGATCGGGATGTTCGGCGAAGAGGTTGAACGGAGACAGCGCTTCCTGCGGAAAGTCTTTCAGGTTGTAAGTGACGATCACACTGGCCCGACCCACTATGGCGGCTGCGAGGACGTGGCGGTCATTTTCATCGGGGAGGTTGAGCGAGGGGATCAGCGATTGGTATCCCGTAATCAGACAGTCCGGCACCGCGTCCGTCATCAGCTGTCGGGTACGGGCTAGACTCTTTTCCAGCTCCGGTCTGTCTCTCAGCAGGCTATGGATCCATTCGTCCTGAATTTCATCGGTCCATCGGGCCCGAAAAAGTTCAGTCTGTGCGAGGCTCAACAGCAGATCGCGCAGCGGAGCCGGATACAGGACGCACGCATCAAAGAGCGCGATGAATGCCGCCACATCAGTAGCCGAGCCCCAGTTCCTGGGCCTGTGCCGCCAATTCTTCCAGGGCAGCTTCCTGCTTCTTCTTCGCTTCCTTCTTGTAAGCGAGGATATCCTCCAGAAGGATCCTTCGATGCTTGCCGACCTTGCGGAAGGCGATTTCCTTTCGCTCAAGCATGTTGATCAGGTAAGGACGCGAGACATTCAAAAAGTCAGCGGCCTGTTGCGTAGTCAACTCCGCCTTGACAGGGAGAATGCATACGCCTCGGCCTTCTCCCATCTGGGCAAGGATATCGACCAGCATTCGCAGGGCTTTGACCGGCACGACTACGTCGTCGTTACCATCGATTACCCGCAGTTTCGCCGTCGGCCCGCTGCCAATGCATGAGGCAAGCAGCCTGCTGCTGTCCCGCGCCAGGCTGGCTTCAGCATCGGTGGGCAAGGAAGGTCCGGGCGAAGGGGGTACAGTCGCCGTGTCCGGCGGCCCTCTCTTGCCTGCGCTACGCATGACACGACCTCCTTAATCTGGCGCCCAGTCTACTCCTAAACGAAATAAACGCAATCATTCGAAATGAACGAAACAATCTTTATCAGCTGAATCAACACCTTAGGACTCAGTGAATGGCAGGCTGATGCGTGCGGGGCGAATTGCGGTGGTGGGGCTTGCGGTCGAGTGACGACGGACGGGCATCAGCGTTGGTTGGGGGCTCCAGCGGGCGGGGTGCGGACCCGCAACCGTGATCAACCGGCGTAGATGTACTGCATCAGGATGCCGATGAAGATGACCATCCCGACGTGCTGGTTGTTGATGAAGGCGCGCAGGCAGGCGGCGGGCTCGCGGTCGCGGATCAGCCACTGCTGGTAGAGGAACAGGACGCCGGCGGCGACCAGCCCGCCGTAGTACCAGCGCCCGAAGTGCAGGTTCTGGCCGGCGAGCACCAGCGCCCAGAGCATCATGGCCTGCATGACGAAGATCAGGAACTTGTCCAGGTCGGCGAACAGGATGGCGCTGGAGCGCACGCCGATCTTGAGATCGTCATCGCGGTCCACCATGGCGTAGATGGTGTCGTATACCGCGGCCCAGATGACTGCGGCGATGTAGACCACCCAGGCGACGCGCGGCACGGAGTTCGTCTGCGCGGCGAACGCCATCGGTACGCTCCAGCCGCCGAAGGAGATTCCCAGATACAGCTGCGGCATCGGGAAGATTCTCTTCACGAATGGGTAGGAGACCGTGAGCGCGGCGCCGATGAAGGCCAGTTTGATGGTCAGCAGGTCGAGGAATGTGACCAGGTAGAGCGCGATCCCGAGCAGGATCACGCAAAGCACGAGCGCTTCGACGGGCGACACCCTGCGTGCTGCGAGAGGACGTTCGCGGGTGCGGCGCACATGCGGGTCGATGTCCCGGTCCGCGAAGTCGTTGATCACGCAGCCGGCTGCCCGCATGACGACGACGCCGAGCACGAATACGATCAGCACGCGCGGGTCTGGCTTGCCGTTGCCGGCGATCCACAATGCCCAGAGCGCGGGCCACAGCAACAACCAGGTGCCCACGGGCCGGTCGAAACGCGCCAGCAGCGCGTACTCCTCGAGGCGCCGGCCAAGCCGGTGCGACAGCGGCGCTTCCGGCGCGGTCGCAGGGTCAAAAGAGCTCTCCGGCAATGTCGCAGACATCAGCTACGGCTATCCCAATCGAAAGCGTTCAAACGACCCGATTCCACAGGGTCAAACGACCCGACCCAAAGAGGCCCCGATTCCCACGACGTCAACCGACGCGACCGTAACGCTCGGCCGTGCCGATCCAGCGCGCGGCGAGCGCCGCAATATTATCCGGGTAGGAGGTCAGGAGCAGCTCGGCCGCCTCATGCACGCGCGGCAGCAGGTCGGCATCGCGCATCAGATCGGCCACGCGCAGCTGGGCCAGGCCGGTCTGGCGGGTGCCCAGCAGCTCGCCGGGGCCCCGCAACTCGAGATCGCGACGGGCTATCTGGAACCCATCATTGGTGGCCCGGATCGCCTTGAGGCGCTCACGCGCAAGTTGCGACAAGGGAGACCGGTACAGCAACACGCAGGTACTGGCCTGCGAGCCGCGACCAACACGGCCGCGCAGCTGGTGCAGCTGCGCGAGGCCCATGCGCTCGGCGTTCTCGACAACCATCAGCGTAGCGTTGGGAACGTCCACACCGACTTCGATCACGGTCGTCGCCACCAGCACCTGGATGCGACCGCTCTTGAAGGCCAGCATCGCCTCATCCTTCTTGTTCGGCGGCATGCGGCCGTGTACGAGGCCGACCTGAACCTCAGGCAGGGCTTCCGCGAGAGCGGCGGCGGTTTCCTCGGCGGCCTGGGAACGCAGTTCCTCGGACTCCTCGATCAGAGGGCACACCCAATACGCCTGGCGACCTTCGCGACAGGCTCCAAGGATCCGGGCCACGATGGCATCGCGTTTCTGTTCGGGCATCACGACGGTCTTGATCGGAGTTCGTCCCGGCGGCAGTTCATCGATGACCGAAATATCCAGATCCGCGTAGGCCGTCATGGCGAGCGTTCGCGGGATGGGCGTCGCCGTCATGATGAGCTGATGCGGGAACCGCCCGTCCTTGCGACCCTTCTCCTGCAGCCGCAGACGCTGCTGCACGCCGAACCGGTGCTGCTCGTCCACGATCACCAGCGCCAGCTTGTGGAATTGCATCTCTTCCTGGAACAGCGCGTGGGTGCCCACCGCGATGCGGATCTCGCCCGAGGCGATGGCTTCCAGCGCGCTTCGGCGCGTGCGCGCGGGTTGCGAACCGGATACGAGCGCCACAGTGATGCCGAGCGGATGAAACCAGTCGCGGAAGTTGCGCCAGTGCTGTTCCGCCAGCAGTTCCGTGGGCGCCATGAGTGCGACCTGCAGGCCACTGCCCGCAGCACGCGCGGCCGCCGCGGCGGCAACGACGGTCTTGCCGCAGCCCACATCACCCTGTACGAGCCGCACCATGGGCCGGTTCTCGGACAGGTCGCTGTCCACTTCGCGCAGGGCTTCCGCCTGGGCGCGCGTGAGCTGGAACGGCAGTGATTTCAGGAAGCGGGGTTCCAGGCCTTCCCGATCCTCGAGACGCGCCGCCGGCTCGGTCTTCGCCTCATGTTTGATGAGCTTCAGGCTGAGGTAGTGCGCGAGGAGCTCTTCGAACGCCAGGCGCCGCTGCGCCGGGTGACTGCCGTCGGTGAGATCTTCCACGCTGGCCTCGCGTGGCGGACGATGCACGTAGGTCAGTGCTTCCTTCAGCGAGGGCAGACCCAGAGACTGGATGACGGAGCCGGGTATCCAGTCGCGTACGCCCGCCGTGTCGAGTTCCTGCAATGCCTGCGAGATCAGCGCGCGCAGGCGGCCCTGCGCCACTCCCTCGGTGCCGGGATAAATGGGAGTCAGCGTGTCTTCCAGGGGAGCTGCCTCTCCCTGCACGCGCCGGTACTCCGGGTGAACAATCTCCAGGCCTAGCGGTCCTCGACGGACTTCACCGAAGCACCGGATGCGGGCGCCACGTGCCAGTCCCGTTTGTTGGGAAGACGAGAAATAGAAGAATCGCAGTGTCAGGAATCCCGAGCCGTCGGAGATGCGGCACAGCAGCTGTCGCCGGCGGCGGTAAGCCACTTCGGTGAGCTGCACCTCGCCCTCGACGGCCGCTCGCGTTCCAGGCGTGAGTTCGCCGATGGGCAGGACGCGTGTCCGGTCTTCGTAACGCAGCGGCAAAACGAACAACAGGTCCTGAACCTGAGTCACGCCGAGGCGCGACAGGCGCTCCGCCAGAGCCGAGCCCACACCGCGCATCGCGGTGACAGGCCGCTGTTCACCGCGCGCGGACAGCTTCGGAGCGGTCTCAGTCAAGGTACAGGACGCACTCGATCTCGACGCGTGCGCCGCGCGGCAGCGCTGCGACCTGGATCGCGGCTCGCGCCGGATAGGGTTGGGTGCAATACGTGGCCATGATCTCGTTGACCCGTGCGAAGTGGGACAGGTCGGTCAGGAATACGTTGACCTTGACCGCATGCGCCAGAGAGGCTCCGGCGGCTTCGGCCACCGCCTTGAGGTTCTCGAATACCCGGCGGATCTCGGCGTCGATGTCGCCCGAGACGAGCTGCATCGTCTCCGGATCGAAGGGAATCTGTCCCGAAAGGTAGACGGTGTTGCCCGCCCTGACGGCCTGGGAATACGGTCCGATGGCCTGCGGCGCACGGGTGGTCTGGATGGTCTGGCGGGTCATGGTGTGCTCTCCTGGTCGTCGTCTGCTTCGATTTCTTCCGGCGTGTCGCGTTCATCGCGGGCGTGCGCCGCCAGCGAGCGCGACACGCGTGACACATCCGGCATGCGGCGTATGACGCGCACGATGCGCGCCAGATGCTTGCGGTCGCGCACCTTGAGCTCGAATGTCAGCACCACGGCGTCGCTGCCGTGCTCGTCGATGGCCACCCGGTCGATGTTGGTTTCGAGGCTGGCGATGGCAGCCGCGACGGCCGCCAGCATACCGGTCCGGTTGACGACATACACGCGGATTTCAGAGCTGAACAGCCGGTCCTCCGAGGCCTGCCAGGTGACCGGCAGCCATTTCTCGGGGTGCTTGCGGTAATCCTCGACGTTCACGCAGTTCTCGCGGTGGATGACCACACCGCGGCCGGCCGACAGGAACGCGAAGATGGCATCGCCCGGAATCGGGAAGCAGCAGCGGGCGTAGGTGACGAGAAGCCCTTCCGTGCCCGCAATGGCCAGCGGCGCAAGGGTGCCGGCCCCGCCCTCCGCATGCGTCGCGGGCAGCAGTCGCCGTGCGACAAGTGGAGCGAGCCGCTCTCCCAGTCCGATGTTTTCGTACAGCTCGTCGAGGTCCTTCATGCCGAGCTCGCCCAGAGCCGCCGCCTGCGCCTCGGGTGTGACGTCGTCCAGCGAGACACGGAACTCGCCCAGGGCCTGATTGAGAAGACGCTGGCCGAGCGCGATGGCTTCGGTGCGGCGCAGGCTCTTCAGATAGTGGCGGATGGCGCTGCGCGCCTTGGCCGTGACCACGAAGTTGACCCAGGAAGGATTGGGCATCGCGCCCTTGGCCGTGATGATCTCCACCGTCTGGCCGTTCCTGAGTACGGTGCGCAGCGGCGTGAGGCGGCGATCCACTTTCGCGGCGACGCATCGGTTGCCGATGTCGGTGTGCACCGAATAGGCGAAATCCACCACGGTCGCGCCGCTGGGCAGGCGCAGGATCTCGCCCTTGGGCGTGAACACGTACACCTTGTCGGGGAACAGATCGACCTTGACGCTCTCGAGGAATTCCTCCGACGAGCCGTCTTCCTGCAGCTCCACCAGGTTGGAGAGCCACTCGCGGGTACGCTCCTGCTGTACGGAGCCGCCGGCTTCGCCGGCCTTGTACTTCCAGTGCGCGGCGATTCCCGATTCGGCCACCCGGTGCATGTCTTCGGTGCGTATTTGCGCCTCGATGGGTACGCCGTTGGGACCGAACAGGGTGGTGTGCAGGGACTGGTAGCCGTTCACGCGCGGGATGGCGATGTAGTCCTTGAAGCGCCCGGGCATGGGCTTGAACACCGAATGCACCACACCCAGCGCGCGATAGCAGGTGTCGGCCCGGTCCACGATGATGCGCAGACCGTACACGTCGACGATCTCGTTGAGGATGGCGCGCTTGCGGCGCATCTTCTTGTAGATGCTGTAGAGATGCTTCTCGCGTGTCTCCACGCGCGCATGCATCTCGTTCTTCAGCAGCGCCGCATTCAGCTGCTGCTCGATCTTCTTGAGGAATTCCTTCTGGTTGCCGCGCGCCTTCTTGAGCGCCCGCTCGAGCACCAGGTAGCGATGCGGATAGAGCGCCTTGAAGCCGAGATCCTCGAGCTCGAGCTTCATGTTGTAGAGGCCGAGGCGCTCCGCGATGGGCGCGTAGATCTCGAGGGTCTCGCGCGCAATGGCGCGCCGCCGCTGCGTCGACATGGCCTCGATGGTGCGCATGTTGTGTGTGCGGTCGGCCAGCTTGACCAGGATGACGCGCAGGTCGCGCACCATGGCCAGCAGCATCTTCCGGAACGACTCGGCCTGCGCTTCCTCGCGGCTCTTGAACTTGATCTGGTCGAGTTTGGTGACGCCGTCAACGAGTTCGGCCACCGCGGCGCCGAACCGGGACGCGAGCTGGTCCTTCGGCGTCGGAGTGTCTTCGATGACGTCGTGGAGGATCGCGGCGACGATGGTGTCGCCGTCGAGATGCAGGTCGGCGAGGATGGCGGCCGCGGCCACCGGATGGGCGATGTAGGGTTCGCCGGAGAGGCGCTTCTGTCCCTTATGCGCCGAAGCGCCGAACTCGGCGGCTTCCTTGATCCGGGCGACCTGCTCCTCGGGGAGGTAGGTCCCGACCGTGGCCAGCAGCTCCTTCAGGCCCGGTGTGCGCCTTCCACCAGGGAGCAGTCCCAGGAGCGAAGACGCGTAATCCATGGTGATCGCGCGGCTGCGTCAGTCTCCGAGACCGAACTGCGGCGCCCGGAAGCTCGCCTGGACATCGAGCTCAGGCACGGCAGGCTCCGCCGGCGGCTCCGGCTCGCGCAGCATCTCGACCGTGACGTTACCGGCGGCGATTTCCCGCAGTGCGACGACGGTCGGCTTGTCGTTTTCCCACGCCACGGTGGGCTCGGCGCCATTGGCGAGCCGGCGCGCCCTCTGGGCAGCCAGCAGCACCAGCTGGAACAGGTTATCGACGTTGCTTAGACAGTCTTCGACAGTGATTCTGGCCATGGGTAACTTTAGGAGTGATCGCGCCAGCGTCCGGGCGCACACGGTCTTGCAGTATAAGCGAGCCGGGGCAGGGGGGCCAGTCCGGGGCCGTGAGGGGCTAGGGCGTCGGACCGCGCGGGGTGCAGAGGGGCAGCGAGGTCAGGACGCAGCGGCGAACGGACGGGCCAACAAGCCGGCGGAAAGGTTCAGGCAAGCAGGTCGCGCAGCAAGGGCTGCAATTCCGGCCGTTGGGCGCTCAACTCAGGCACGGCCGCCGTACCGGGGTTGCTGACGCATTCCGACACGATTCGCACGAGGTCCGCGACTGCGCGATCGAAATCGTCGTTCACTACAACGTAGTCGAACTCGTCCCAGTGCGACATGTCGCCGACAGCGTCCTTCAAACGGCGGTTGATCACCTCTTCCGAGTCTGTCCGACGATTCCTCAGCCTGTCCTCGAGCGCGCGACGCGACGGCGGCAGGATAAACACGGTGACGCAGTCGGGCATGGACTTGCGCACCTGGCGGGCACCCTGCCAGTCGATCTCCAGCACCACGCTGTTGCCGCGCGCCAGCTCGGTCTCGACCGGTCGCCGGCCCGTACCGTAGAAGTTGTCGAAGACCTGGGCGTATTCGAGGAACTGCCCCTGCGCCACGAGCTGCTGGAATTCGGGAACCGATATGAAGTGGTATTCCCGCCCGGGCTGCTCGGTGGGACGCATTTTCCGGGTGGTGTACGAGGTCGAGACATGCAGGTCCGGCTTGCGCTGCAGTAGCGCCTGGACCAGCGAGGTCTTGCCCGCACCGGAGGGTGCGGCGATGACGAACAGCCGGCCGCGGGACTCAGAGGAGCTCATGGGGCGCGAAACATACACGTCGCGGCCGGCGACGGTCTACTGAGCAGTCGACGCTTTGCGGAGGTGCCGATGCCGGTGACCGGCGAACCGAGGCGAGGCGGGCTGGGGGCGCTTACTGCGGGCCGATCCTGAGCCGCTCGAGATATTCCCGCACCGGGTCCCGATAGCCCTCGCTGCTGGTGACCGTCGTGCCGCCGGCCAGCACCAGGATGAAGTCACCCCGCGGCGTGCGGCTGATCTCACGAATGTGATTGGTGTTGACGATGCAGGAGCGGCTGATGCGCAGCATGGGTTGCGACTGAAGCGACTTCTCCGCCGACTGCAGCGTGCTGCGTGCAACGAATACTTCACGCCCCAGTGTCAGCTTGACGTAGTTGCGGTCCGACTCGACCAGCTCGATCTGGGCGACGTCCAGCATGTGCATGCGGCTGCCCGACTCCGCCAGGATGCGTGGCCGCGCTTCCGCGAGCGCACGCGCGCTGCGTTCGATCTGAGCGAGAGCCGTAGACAGCGTGGCCTGCCGCTCCGAGGCACTCTGTTCCTGGTGCCTGCGCCGCACGCGTTCGAGTGTCTTGCGGAAGCGCTCGTCGTCGAACGGCTTCAGCAGGTAGTCGACCGCGCTGACCTCGAACGCCTCGACAGCGTAGTGATCGTAAGCAGTTACGAACACGACGAGGGGAAGTGTCGCCGGATCGAGGGATCGGGCCAGCTCGACTCCGGTCTGCGAGTCGATCTGGATGTCGAGGAAGAGCAGATGGGGCGGCTGCGAGCGGATCGCCTGCAACGCGGCACGACTCTCACCGTACTCGCCAACAATGCGCAGATCAGGCTCACGCGCACAGCACTCCCGCAGCGTGCGTCGCGCGGTCGGCTCGTCGTCGACGATGATGACATCCATCATTGCGCCGATTACCCCGGGCCGTCGCGCAGCAGCGGCATGCGGATCTCTGCAATCCAGGTGCCGGGTTCGGCCGCTGCGGAGCTGAACACCGCGCGGTCCCCGAACTGGACTGCCAGACGCTCGCGCACATTGCGTACGCCGATGCCCTCATTGCCGACAGTCGAGTTCGGTGCCAGTGTGTTGATGACACGGAGCCAAAGGTTGTCGCCGCACACAGCCGCCTCGACGCGTACTTCCACGGGACCGCTATGTCCGGCGAGCCCGTGAACCACGGCGTTCTCGATCAGCGGTTGCAGGATGAGGCTCGGCACCCACAGCGACGGCAGACCGTCCAGATCCGCTATCCACAGTGTCAGCCGATCCGCGAAACGTCTCTGCTGCAACTCGAGGTAGAGTCGCGCGAACTTCAGCTCATCCGCGAGTCGGGAGAATTCCCGCTCGCCGGCCGTCAACAGGCGCCGCAGCAGATCGCCGAGCTGCACGATCATCGACTGCGCCGCGGCCGGATCCCAGCCGATGTGGCCGCGGATCGTATGCAACAGATTGAAGAGAGTGTGCGGCGACAACTGCATCCGCAGCGCAGCCAGATGCGCTGACGTCAGTGCGCGCTCCAGCGCTGCGGAGCGGAGCTGCGCGTCACGGAAGCGCTGATACAGTGCGAGGCCCGTGACCAGGGCGAGGGCGAAGCCGTAAGTCAAAAGGAAGCTGGTGGCGCTGGCCAGCCAGATCGTGGGCTCCGGCCCGGCCATGAAACTCTGCAGACTGCTCGGCGAGTCATGCTGCATATCCATGGAGTGGCCCACCAGGATCTCGCCAATCACCAGCGCGGGTGCTGCCAGTATGGAGAACCCGAGACCCAGGCCCAGCTGTGCCGGGACCGCGCGCCAGGCGGGTTGCCATCCTGTCCGCAGTGACAACAGCACGCAGCCCACCAGGAAGGGATACAGCATCAGGTGTTGCAGGACCCGCGCATCCCATGGTGCGAAGTAATGACCCGGCGCCATCGAGGCGAAGCTTGCCTGCATGCTGTGGGCATACAGCACGTTGGACAGCGCCACGTAGACCCAGAAAGAGGTGAGCAGCGCCAGCAGGGGCCAGATCTTCACGCCTCCGGTCACCGACTTGCGCAGGCTGGCCGCCAGCCCGCTGGTGTAGGCCGGCAGGACGAAGGATTGTTCCGAGGTCACGGCGCTCATCTTATGTCTCCCTGAGGTCCGGCTGTCTCGCGCGGCGCCGGCCGCCGTATCTGTGCAGGGCCCTGTCGGAATAGTACTCCTCCGGGTCCCGGAAGCATCCGAAGCCACGGAAATCAGGGACGACCCCGTTGATGTCAGGGACGAATTCGCGGTTGCGGTCGCAACGGCGGCATCACCAGGTCCTGCGGCAGACGTCCGCTTTCCGGAGGGCACAGGAGTGGCGCGGCCCGGGTTGGTACGAACTCGTCGTTCCCGGGGACCAACACGATGTCCGGCCGCAGACGCGCCGCAGCGTGTTGGAGTTTCATACGCACATCGCCGCAGCGCGATGGATTCAAACCCCGACACGCACATTCAGGAGAGGATCATGCTCAACATCAGCAACAAGACCGCCCGCCGATTCTTCCAGGCCTGCCTCGTGACCGCCACGGTCGCCGGAATGGGGAGCGCGGTAGCAGGAACGCCCAGCATCGTCGATCACGCACCGGCCGTGACCGTCCGCTACGACGATCTGAACCTGGCGAGCCACAGCGGAATGGTTCAGCTGTATCGCCGTATCACCGCTGCCGCCAACCAGGTGTGCCCGGCGGCCGGCTCGCGGGAACTGTCGGCCCTCGCGGCCAGCCAGAAGTGCCGGACCGAGGCCATCCAGCGCGCCGTGAATGACGTGCACAACACGCAGTTTGCGCTGCAGTACGCCAAGCTCTCGCCGCAGGGTTGAAAGCGATGGCTCCCGTGGAACCCGCCGCCAGGGGATGGGCGGTGGGTTCCCTCCTCCTCGCGCGAATCCCGGCCGTATCGTGCGTCGCCCGATGCAGATGCGACCGCCGTGGGCGACGGTATGTTGTATCAGGCCGGGTGCCGTCGCCTTCCTTGCAGCGCCTACTCCAATGCCTCCAGAACCAACCCGGTGTTCGCGGCGTGAATGGTCTGTTGATAGCCTATCCTGAACGTTTCGCGTCGGCCCCTCAGCCTCCGTCGCTACCCTGAAAGGCAGCCCCGCTACCCATTCATGCGAGGACAGCTCGCACCCATGGGTCGATAGTGGCTCCCAATCAGGGAACCGGAGTTATTCATGGATCGCCGCGTTCTGCTCACTGCGATGACCACGGCCTGCGTGACGGCCGGTCTCATTTCTGACGCTGTGGCTGCGGCCAGCGCATCTGAAGACGTGGGACCGGGTTGCGAAGGGGCGATCGCAGCGCTGAAAGGTTGGGTCGATGCCCTGGCCAGAAAGGACTTCAATTTTCTGGAGCAACATCTGACGAGCGACTTCGTCTTCACGACCACCCCACTCAAAACGCCGCACGGCGCCGTGATCGCGGAACAGAAGGGTAAGAAGGATTTCATCGAGCAGGATCGCCACGTCTACCGCTCCGATATCCATTTCCTGGGCATCACGGCGCGGCGCATGGGGGACCTCGTGATGACGCTGGTGTTCGCCAGGATCAACGAAGAGTTCCGCGGAGACCTCGGTCCACAGATGCCATCCGCAGCCGAGATGAATGCCTTCGCGAAGGGCAAGCAGCTCGGCTACGCGTCGGGATGGCGGCAGGTCGACGGTCGCTGGCAGTGCACAAGCCATCACGTACTGGGAGAAGTCAGCTCCGCCTGACGCGCGGTTGCAACAGCCCTACCCGGCCTGCCCGGTGCACTACCCGTCTGACCGATTGATGGCGTGTCCGCGTCGGTTATCGTGTTTCACGCGAAAGAGCAATCATCAGTGGGGGCGTCGAACCATGCTTCACCCTGTCCGCGGGATGCCGCGAAAGACCACCGCTGCTTTAATCGGCTACTCGGTCGGATGCCTGGCGCTAATCGCCGGCGCTCGCGACGCAAGCGCGCAGGGAGCGCCAATATCTGACGAAGCCCCTTCCCTCGAGGAGGTCACCGTCACCGCCCGCCGTCGGGCGGAGATTCTTCAGACCGTGCCGGACTCGATCACGGCATTCAGCAGCCAGACAATTGAAGACGCGCGCATTCAGAAATTCGGCGACTTCGCGGCCATGACTCCGAATTTCGAGTTTTTCCCCTCCGCGAGCCCCGGCAACTTCCAGATGAGCATTCGGGGCATCAGCCAGGCAGGGGGCAACGGCGGCGATGCGCCGGTGGTGATGGTGGTCGACGGGGTGACCCTGCCCTATCCGAACAGCTTCACCATGCCGCTGTTCGATATCGAGAGCATTGAGGTGCTCAAAGGCCCGCAAGGCGCGCTGTACGGGCAAAATGCCATCGGCGGCGCTGTGGTGGTCACGACCCAACAGCCCACCAACGATTTTCGCGCCCGGCTCACGGCGGGTTACGGGAAAGGAGACGAGGTGAATCTCACCGGCGTGATCAGCGGTCCCGTGATCCCGGATCGCCTGCTCTTCCGCGCGGCGGCCTTCCACCACAGCTTCGGCGGAGATGTGCGGTATGCATATGCTCCTCGGGATTACGAAAACTTCCTCGACGACAATCTGGGCAGGTTCGACCTGAAATTCCTCGGCTCGGACACCTTCACGGCCGATCTGGGCGTCTCCTACAGCAAGACCCACAGCGGTGCGCAACCCCTGATTCCCGTTACACTGAGCACGGGCTCTGGAATTCCTGGTGTATCGACGGCCGCGCTGAACAATCAGCTCATTTTGGGCCAGCCCAATCAGGACTATCACACGCGCACGCGCCGCGATTCGCTGGATGGTTCTCTGCGGCTCGATTGGAATGCCGGATTCGCCGATTTCAGCTCCGTGACCGCCGGCACGAGTCTGCACGAAAACAATCATCAGGATCTGGATGTCTCCCAGATTCCGTTCGTATACCTGGTTGATCAACCTGTGAACATCAAAGCGTTCTCCGAGGAACTGCGGGCGACGTCGCCGAGCGATCAGAGATTGCGGTGGAACCTGACTGCGTTCATGAGCCGCGTACATCGAAAAATCCCGTTCTCGATCGACGGGAACCTGAATCTGCTCTTGAGCGGAAATACGAATCCCGCCGACAAACTGCTGGTCCCCTTTGCCTCGGACGATGCGGACCAGCATCTTAACTCTTACGCCGGCGCTGCGCAGATCAACTACGACATCCTGAAGGATCTGGAGCTGACGCTCGCTGGGAGATTCGATCATGACCCGCGCTCGCAGCTTGACCAGGGCGTGCGCCTGCACCGCACGTTCGACAAATTCCAGCCCAAGGCCTCTATAAGCTACAAGCCCGGGACCAATCAGACCTACTACGGAACCTATGCGGAAGGTTTCCGGCCGGGTGGCTTCAACCCCGGTAATAACCCTGCAGTGCAACCGGTGTTCGACCCCGAGGAGACCAAGACCTTCGAGATCGGGACCAAGCAGAGCTTCTTCGAAAGGAAGCTGAGTGTCAGCCTGGCGGCATACACCACGCGCTATTCGAACCAGCAGCTCACGCTGGTCCAGGTCAGCTCCTCGGGCGCGAGCCAGAACATCTTTACCGTCAAGACTTCCCGCATCCAGGGCGTCGAACTGCAGGCCGAGGCGCGACCTCTCCCGGGGCTCGATCTCAGCCTGGGTGGCGGCTTCCAGGATGGCAAGATCAAGCAGTTCGGCAACTCGCTCTCCGGTGGAGCGTTCGATCCCTCATCGTACATCGGCAAGAACGTGCCGCTGCAATCGCGATACACCCTCAACGGATCAGCGCAGTACTCCCACGCAGTCACGCCGGGCTTCGAGGGCTTCATTCGCGCGGACGTGAGCCGCAAGGGCAGACTCTACTGGTACGCGGACAATCGCGTCAGCCGTGACCCGTTTACACTGGTGAACATGCGCGGTGGAATCCGCAATGACCATTGGGAAGCGGATCTCTACGGAATCAACATCTTCGGGACTCGCTATTACACGTTGTACTTCGACAACAAGTTCGTCGGCGCTCCAGGCGGTTTCGACTTCGCGGATCTCGCCGACCTCTCCCGGTACGGGATAGAGGTGTCATACCGGTTCTGAAAACACGGCGGACGGCGGCGCCGCGCACCGCTTCAGGCGGGTGCGGTGCCCCTCGCTTCGAATGCGACGCATTTGAGCCGGTCTCCTTCCCGTCGCCACACAGTGAATTCGAGCTGTACGAATCCCACCCTGGCGGCTTCCTGGTTCCCCCAGTCCCCCTTCAGGCCCAGTTCGGGAAGCTCCGGCACATGATCCGCCATGATCAGATGTTTCGACCACACGAGCAGCAGATCGCCCATGCGGCGGGTCAACTCGATTTCGATGATCGACATCTCGCGTACTGCGACGGCCAGCTCCACATCGATGTGCTGGCTCTTATTCAGCAGGCCTTTGCCGAGTCTCACTCGAAAACCGTCGTCATGAAAAGTCTCGACCGTCCCCCGGTCCTTGGCGATGACCGCCGCTGCCCAGCGATCAAAGGTTCGGGAAACGAGAGCGATGTCGGCCGGGTCGTTCCACTCCATGACGCACTCCTCATGATTACAACGAAATCGCCATCATGCTCCGGCCGATCGTGCAGATTCGGTGCGAGAAGGAGTAGAACCGGTGGTTTTCGAGTAGTCAGAAGGACCAACGCTTGCGCGATACGAGTTCGGGATCACCGCGGACTTCGGGACGCTGCAGGTACTCATGGCATGGACGCCAGCCAGTCCTTCGAGGTCACCGTGAAGCCGAAGCAGAATCGCACCTGATAGAGCGCGGCTTCGTGACAGCTCGCCGGAGAGCTCGTCGCGGTGCCATCCTCGATCATGATCGTGTCGTAGCCATGGAAGCTCGCGTCCAATAGGGTGGCGAACACGCACTCGTCGGAATTCACGCCCATCAAGGCCACAGTTCGGATCTCGCGCTGACGAAGAATCGAGTCGAGAGGCGAGTCCCAGAAGCCGCTGATCCGGTGTTTGTCAACGTAGATATCGCTCGGCTGCGCGCCGAGTTCCGGGACTACCCGTGCGCCCCAGCTGTCTTTGGCCAATATTCTGTGGTGCTCATTGCGGCCGCGTCCCTGAATACTGTCACCCAGCC
>Ga0335070_10005061_pt1 | contig 15464 bp, 17 predicted proteins | sample Lox_Sample_13_FD_206722 | JGI IMG/M metagenome (GOLD analysis project Ga0335070, IMG submission 206722) | Soil microbial communities from Loxahatchee National Wildlife Refuge, Florida, United States - Lox_Sample_1.3 | ecosystem: Environmental > Terrestrial > Soil > Wetlands | place: USA... | reverse complement strand
ACACAATTAATTTATTGGAACCGAAATTTCGTAGAACCGTCTTACTCTCTTTCGCATAATACAGCCAGTTGAGAAACTCGTCCCCTGAGGAACCCTATGACAGAACTCTACTAATTCAGCTGTATATCACAATTCTCTGATATCAAAAAAGTTCTTGACTCGCCTATTTTGGGGACCTCCAGCTTCTTTACCTTATTACTAACTGGTTACAGGTCCCGCAAACCTTTCCTTTAGGTTTATGAGTTCATTGTTAATCATTATTTCATTTACGTGATACCTTTTGTACAACTCCTCCATCGCTTTCATTTCGCCATTTCTTGCTTGCTCACGCAAGACTTTAATCCGTTCCTGGTACTTCGTTGGTTTCCCGGTCATGGTTACCTCCTGGTCTTACAGTTTTTTAAGCGTTCCCTAGACCATGATTTTTTAAAGGGGTAAGATATCAGAAGACTCGCAAAAAAGATTCTGTTAACTGAAAAGGAGCCTCTATAAACTCCCCTACCATCCCATAAAATCCCAAAAAAGGAATCAATGAGCAGATTTGCGTGTCCGCGATCACCCCACACATAAATCCTTCTCCCTCTAAAATCGTCCTTTAAAACGCTCGCATAAAGAGCGCAAATCTATGATGTTAGCGGATTAACCTTTTCAATTTAGACAATCCCCTCTGCTAAGTCAACTAAAAAATCGAAACTGGTTAAGTTTTTCCTTGGTCCTGATGCTACCCATTTGTAAAATGTTTGAGAAACCGTCTGAATGCAAAGCATCCTGCCTGGAGTTATTTCAACCGTTCAAGGTACGAGTTAATCTGGCGTGTAACCTTTTGTGCTGTCGGCGGGTCGTAATTCGAAAGGACGATGATTGTATAATCAGTTTCAGGGTTGGTTTCAACTCCGGCGTTAATTCCAGGAGCTCCGCCAGCTATTCCGATGCCCTGATGGCTGATTTCTTCTGAAACCTTTGGAGCGGAAAGCTTACCCTCTTTGAGAGCAACAATTAATTTCAACAGATCGTCAACTGTGGAATATCCTCCTCCGGCTGAGCTTCCACGTGCTGGACGGGTGAAGATATTGTTTCGTCTGGGCTCGCCGGGATGTTCATTTTCGTCCCAGTTGTTAGTATAGCCGCTCGCCACGTTTTCCTCTGGCACGTCAGCCTCAAAGTGGGCAGTGTTTTCCATCCCTGCAAACTTGTAGATATGATCGCGAACATAATCGAAATAGGTCTGCCCGCTCACCTTTTCTATAATCAACCCCAGGACTATGTATCCCCCATTCGAGTATTGTCGATTTGTGCCGGGTTCGAACAATAAAGGCTTATCCCCAAAGAGCAGAAGATAATCAGACAAAGTCCTGATCCGGTCTTTCGGAGTGGACTGGTATTTCTCTCCAAAGAAATCTCCTATTCCTGAAGTCATGTCCAGAAGCTGGCTGATGGTTACCTTCTCAGCCGCTTCTTTGTTGGGATAATCAGGTAGATATTTTCCGATAGTGTCATCTAATCTAAGTTTGCCTTGCCCTTCAAGCTGTTCAATTGAGATGCGGGTCATAAATTTGTTGATCGAGCCTAAATTAAAGCGGGTATCCACACGATTCGGGAAATTATATTCCTTGCTTGCCAGACCATAAGCTTTCCTGAAGATCGGTTTGTCTCCTTTAGCAAGCAGAACCACTCCTGAAAACTCATCCTTAGCTGATATCCCATCCATATAAGTATTCAGCTCCTTCAGCATCTCCGTTTCAGTCAATGGTGTACTCGGAGTATTGAGGTCAGGCGGTTCATCCAGGCGCATTATCCTTATACCCAGAAGCTTGTGAGGCGAGCTTTTTTCGAATCCGAAGGTAAGCTCAAGCCAGTTTTCATTTGCGGAGCGGGCAACTAACTTGATCTCATCCGGACTTTCTTTAAGTATTTTTACCGGCTCTAATGTTGTCAGGTCGTTCTTTATCTGCCTGAACGTAGACATTCGCTGCTCGATAGGACGCTCCTTAAGGTTATCGGGAGCGATGTTCTGCTCCAGATATGCTCGCATGTCATTCTCATTCTTGCTGTTGAATGCCTTGAAATAGGATTCAGCCCGTTTTCCAGCCTCAGTCTGAGGAAAACGAACCTCTGTTTTATCGCCTGCCTTTATAATGAAAGCGAAGATCAAGAAAATTAACAAGATTATGATTACTGAAAAAATTATTTTCATATTCTCTCCTTCAATTTAAGGATTTTCGACTGACTGCATTATTATACACAACAAGAACAATGGAGTTCCCTTTTTCTATTCGCTACGGAAAACAATTTACGAAAGCTATTTCATAAAGAACGGATAATATATTTGTAACCCTGAGATGGCCCTGTGCGTATAATCTGGTGAGTCATGTAAAATTAAGGAGGAATTTATGGAAAATCAAACTAGCGCTAAGAAGGTTTCGCCTCTTACCTGGGTTATACTTGCCATACTGGTATTGGGAGCCGGCACTCTTATATTCTGGGTAATATTCATGATGCTTTTCAAGTAAAATAGTCGTAGGTCAAGAGCCCTTGGGCTACGAAATGGGCTGTTTCGTCAGGCGTCTAAGGAGAGCTGACCTACGAAGTCAAAACCTGCTCAGAAGCTTTATTTCCCCGCCATCCAAGGCTGGACGGTCAGTGCAGATTCCGCCGGAGCAGACTTTGCCTGCTCGTCTGGAGCCTAAGCTTAAGGTAAGGTTGTGGTTTTCGCCCAAGGCTAAATCCAGGGATAGAATGAGCCAGTTCTTTTTTCCGGACCAGGCTCTGGTTTTCCATTCGGTCGTCCGCTCATCAGTCAAAGTCAGGGAGTAATTGGGTGAATGAGCAAATCCCAGAGAAATTATCTGCTCGTAGTAGGTGAGATTACCGTCATATTTACTAGTCCACAAATGCTCAAAGGAAAAAGCGAGACTGTTTTTTTCGGATAGATAATAGGTCAGATCAAATACGGGTGCCAGATAAGAAGGGAGACCTGTTTCCTGTCTGTTTTTCAGATAAGAGAAACCGCCCTTAAGTGTAGCAATGTTTTTATAATCGTATTCCGCTTCCTCATAAATCTCGGAGAAAATCATCCTGTTTTTGTGATCCGTGGTATAGCTGTAATTTGCCAGCAGGGAGAGCTTTTCTTTGGGAGTCCATACCGCCTGTGCCTGAATCCCTTTCTCATCATATAAATTCAAAACGTATGCATGCCGGTTTAACAAAGTATAAGCATGCTCTTTGGTCAGGGCAGGGGGGTTATTATACACCAGTGTTCCGTTAGTGAAATCGAGTCTCTTATAATCTTTATACTCGAAAGTCAGCCCAAAACCTGTCTGGTAAAAACTGGAAGAAAGATAGACTCCATCTCCGTCCTTCTCAATATTTTCCCCTGAGGGATTGTCCTTCCGGGCATATTCTGCATACAAATCCAGATGAGGGAACACAAAGCTGGCATTTCCGCCAAAGAGACGAACCAAACCGAAATCGGTGATATCTGTCCGGAGAAAGCTTCCTCCCAGGGTAAGCCACTTAGAGACGACCATTTTCCCGTCTGCTCCCTGCAGAGGATCATTTATTCTCAAATACCCGCTCCTCGGTGAGCCGGCTAAAACTGTCAAATCAAAGCGGACAGAGTTTAAGGAACCTTTTATGCCGTCCAGGTTATTATCGAATCTCAGGTCCCGGTTCTCATAAGAGCGCAGGATCAGCCCGCGGCCGAACATGGCATAATAGTTGCCGGCTATCAACTGGAACGCTTTTGTGGTAACCTGGAAATATCTATAGGAAAATTCCTGAAAGGTGTTTCCGTAGTCGTCGGGCTGGTGAGCCTCGTATCTGATTCCGGCCTGATACAAATCGTAGGTTCCTGCGAAATCGAACCAGTCGTGGAAGATGTCTTTATTATCCCCGCTGTTTAAATCATATTCGAGCTGGTTGCTGGCAGTGAACTTGAAATCCTGGGCAAACAAAGAAACGGAAAATGGAAAAGGGAAAAAAGAAAATAGAAGCAAAAGAAAAAAAGCAAAGAGGGGAAACTCTGGTAATTCGGGGAAAACAAAGAATGGCCTATTTCTCACTCTTTTCTCCCTGCTTTTCTTCTGCCGACTGGGATGAGTTATTCAGCAACTCCTCGATTTTCTTTTTTATTATTTCTTCATCACCCGGGCGATAAGTCGTGTGGGTGTAAACGATATCTCCTGCAGGGTTGATTAAAACCGTATGGGGGATGCCCAGAACCTGATAATTGCGGTAAATATCTTTTGACTCATCCCAGAGAACAGGGAAATCCCAGCCCAGCCCCTTGACCATTGACCTAACTTTGGAGACGCTTCGGGGACCATCCACATCTACTGCCAGAATCTCAAATCCTTTTTCGTGATATTTCTTGTAGACTTTTTGAAGTTCTCCCAATTCCTTAACGCAGGGTTTGCACCAGGTTGCCCAGAAACTGACCAGAACCGGACCGCCCTTTAAAACCTCTTTCAGTTCCACTTTGGTTCCGTTTAAATCTTTGGCTATGAAATTAGGAGCCGTGGAGTTTTTTGCATCACTCCGAACTGAAGACGAGGCAGCGAAGAGTAAGAAGATTATCCCTATAATGAAAATAAATTTACGCATTTTCCTCCCTGTTACAATATGAGTAAATTAGTGATGGACTGACTTACTTCCCAAAAAGCTCGTTCAATTCTTGTCTATAAACACCCATGATCTGGTCGGCTTTGCTTTGTTCAAAACCAAGAGCATAATAGTGAATTTTCCCGCTTCGATCAATTATGATTGTAAGAGGTGTACCTAATGGGTTATAAACACTTTTTACGGTACCACCTGCGTCTTTTAGCAATGTGAAGCTCAAGCCTAAATTACTCCTCGTCTGGCTGATGATGTCGAATCCATCCGCATCCAAATAGTCTAAAGCGAAAAGTTCAAGCGTATCGGAAGAATATTCGGAATATAATTGCTGTAAGTAAGGAAGCTCTGCCATACAATTGGAGCAGTTGGTTGCCCAAAAGTTTATTATACAAATATACCCTCGATATGCATAAAGTCTCAGCCATTCTCCATAGTCATTCTGAAGATAAAAATCCGGAGTTATCTTTCCCAGATTTGCTGAGGACAATTCCCAACTGCCCTGTGCCACAGAGGCAGGCGTTAAATTGAGAGCCAATTCTACTGTATCAGTGGTTGAGATGTTGACTAACTGTTTAGCAGGTGAATCGTTTGAATATCCGTCTTTGAAAATGGAGATAAGGTGAGAACCTGCGGGAATATCGTGAGAGAAAAGATAGGGCGTTTTCTGACCCGTGGGCACATTATCGACTGCTATATCAGCTCCATCGACGTTAGAATTAACCTGCAAAGAGCCGTAGCTCAAGCTGAACAGAGTAAAGTTTAAGGAGATCAGACTGTCTTCCTTCACCTCGATTATAATTGAGGCGGGGGAAGACAGATATCCGTCCATCTGCACCTTTATCTGATGGCTTCCGGTCTTAACATCGAACAGTGTATCCGGGGTATGCTTACCAGTGAGAACATTGTCCAACAAGATATCTGCACCGGCAGTATCTGACTGCACGAATATCGAGCCGGCTTTTTCGTTTCTAAGCAAGTTCTTGGTTGAACAGCTATGAACAAGCCAGAGAATCGAAAAAAACAAGCTTAATACGACTAAAATTTTTAAATGGGATCTCATCTTTCTCATGCAATTCTATCGGGGACCCTACAGATAATAGGTCTGACAAAAATCCTGCCCTGTATACAGTTCAACTACAGGGTTTAGGGCCTCCCTTGAAAAGATAATTAACCAAATACACTACATCCGAAACAGTAACCTTGGTATCACAATTTGCATCTCCTGCCAGGAAAGGCAAAGGTGCTGAACCTCCTTTAAAAAGATAATTAACCAGAAATACCACATCACTAACAGTTACTTTTCCATCCCTATTGGCATCTCCACGCAGAGCGTTTAGGGTAAAAGTTATGGAATCCGATAGGCTGGGATTTGTGCGCGAGGTTACCTTCATTGTGACATTTGCTGTGCCAAAAGTATAGGGCTTGATGTCGAGCAATATTTCTCCCGAGTCAGACGGAACAAGAAAAACCGGGATGGGTGCATGGGTGGTGGTCGAATCCCAGCAGATTCCGCTGGAACAGAACCGTATCCACCAGCCCGGAGGAGTGGGTGATTTTCTGATCAAGTCCACGTCATAAGTGTCAGCCACGCTTCCGGTATTGATCAAATTCGACGTAAAACCAGTGAGGCTATCGAGGACTCCAGCTTTTTGGGTTACCGGGGAAGTGTAAGTAAAGGAAAGCTGAGAATTCCCCTTGGCTGGAATCAGGTAAAAGCTTACCAGAAGAATCAAAAAAAGAACCACTGAAATCTTTACATTTTTTAGCATATTGTCCATTGCTCCTTTCACAAAATCTAATTTAAGTTAGAAAGATTAGAAAACAAATTTCGTCAATACAAATTCCCTCTCAAATTCAATTTCAACTAACTGAATTCACACGGCGGAATAAAAATCCGGTTGGCTCTTGCTCACCTCCTCCAAAAAGGCTTAAATGCTAAGCTCTTACATTTAGTGCACTCCAAGCACCGGATGCAATCCTTATCATTTGGGTTCTGCTGGGCATTTATTTCCATCGGGCAGGTCTGTTCGTATTCGTGAAAGAATCCGCATTTCTCCTTATATGATCTGATCCGGTAAAAACTAACCTTGTTGAAAACAGAATAAATGGCTCCAAGAGGGCAGGCAAAACGGCAAAAAGGTTGTTTAATAAAGATTGCCATTGCCACGAACCCAAAGAGTATAGCCAGCTTGAAATCAAACAAAAGTCCGATTCTGGAAGCGATGGGCCCGCCCTGGGTGAAAATGTCACCGCTTGGATTCCAGAGGATGATTGGTATTCCCGCCTCTAACGTTCCGACAGGACAAAGTTTACATAACCAGGGTTCACCAACGAAAAAAGCCACCAGCAGGGTTAAGCCGATAAGAGTCAAATACTTGGTATAATTAAAAACACCTGCAGGATGAAACTTGGGAGTCCTAATCTTATGCAACATTTCCTGGAAAAATCCGAAAGGGCAGAGCCATCCGCAGGTCATTCTTCCTACTATTAATCCGATAGTCCCGATGAAGCCTATAAGCAAAAAGGGGATTGCTTTGATAATCACAAAATGCTGCAGGGTTCCGATGGGGCAACTAGCCATGGCTAAAGGGCAGCCATAACAGTTCATAAACGGGATGCAGGTTCCTTTAAACCATCCCTGGTAGATTTTGCTGTAAAAAAATGATCCGAAATATGAGTTCGAGATTAAAAAGCTTCCAAGCTGGAAAAAGCGTCTTTTCATTTCTGGATTCTATAGATTTTAGTCACAGGCTGGTTAAGAATCGCTTGACTCTCAATAGATTAAGCGGTCATTCAATGCCAATGCATGAGAGGCATAAAGCGGAGCCGTTGACTCTTGTTTCCTCAAAATCTCCTGATTTGATTCCGTAAACAAAAGCACTCAACAAAATCAAAAGGAAAAGAATTATGAAAAATTTGCTCAGTTTTTTCACCGTTAATCCTCTTTACACAATAGGTTAAACAAAATCAATATCATCTACTTAGCCAAATATAGCATAAATACTCTTTTTGTCAATAATCTGTTTAACTTATTCTGAAGACAGGTATTGGTCAACAGAACAGGATAAAACTTGACTTTATTTGCCTTTTAGTTATATTTAAATAAACTGATTGCAGCCATCTAAGGGCAGCAAGAAGCAGGTTCTCCGAGTGAACTTCGGTGATAGAGGTAAGTTGTAGACAAGAGTTCTGAAACAACCATAGGAGGTAGGGAATGAGGAACAAGCGTCAACTTTACGGGGCGGTGGTCATGGCAACGCTACTGACCCTGATGTACTTCGCATTTCTGGGGCTGACAATTTCTTTGGCACAGGAGCAGGCCGGAAAGCCGATGGTTTTCACTCACGCGGTTTTTGCCGAGTTTGGCACTGCAACCTGGTGACCATATTGCCCATATGCAGGTGCTGCATTAGAGAACATCTATAAAAGCGGGAGTTATCCCTTTTTTTATGTATCTTATGTCGATGACATGAACACCAATTGTAGCAACCGGATACGGAATGAACTTAACTTGTATGGTTTCCCAACCGTCTGGTTTGATGGAGGTTATAAGGTGGAGGTCGGAGGGTATAGCGGAAACCAAACTGATTTTACGAATCGGATTAACAGTTGCGGGAACCGGGCGGTATCGAACGTAGATCTGAATCTCACCTTTAACTGGATGGGGAATTCGACTATAAAGATTGGGGTTTCAGTCCAAAACAGCGACACCAGCGATTACACCGGCTATTTAGTCGTTTATGTGACTGAAGCTGGTTCTACCATGGGTTGGAAGGATAAATGGAATAAACCGATGACCAATGCGTTCCTGGACTACGCGATTCAAGAGAGTGTGTCTGTTGCTCCAGGAGCTACCTTTACGGATTCCACAGTCTGGAAAGGGTACCAGCACACCAACGGATATGGTCAAACCTTCGCCGGGATAACCCGAACCAACACCACAGTAATCGGTGCGCTCTTCAACCCAGAATGGCATCAGGGATACTCGAATCCTCCAGGTGGCTATCCTTTCAATGCTTATTACGTGGATGATGCGGCTGCGGCCTGGATTAACGTGCCACCGAATGTGCCGGTCGACTCACTGCCGCAGGATTCTGCAAAAGGAGTCAGCCCTTATATCGACTTGAGATGGAGCTGTAGAGATTCCAATTACCTGGACAGGGTAGTTTATGACGTTTACTTTGGCACTGTCAATCCTCCCCCTTTTGTGGTCAACAGGACGACAGCAGTTTACGATCCCGGGACAATGCCTTTTGGCACTACCTATTACTGGCAAATCGTTGCCAAAGACAACAGCGGTGACTCGACAGTTAGTCCTCTCTGGACCTTCACTACCATTGCCCGCGGTGACTGCAATGCAGATGGTCGTAAGAATGTCTCGGATGTTCTTTATCTTGTAAACTATTTATTCAGGAGCGGTCCGCAGCCAAATCCTATGGCGATAGGAGATGTCAACTGTGACGGCCCCGTCGACGTAAACGATGTTATTTATATGGTCAATTACTTGTTCAAGGGTGGTCCCGCAATCTGCCAGTGAGATTCAGGCAGAGTTGATCGGCTCTTCTGATTTTTTGATAACTCTAGATTGATTATTGAACCTTCCCCCGATATAGCGGGGGAAGGTTTTTTCTTGCCTATTCTTTTTTAACCGTATATACTACTAACGGAATCAGAACTATCGTCAGATTGATTTTTTTCCGAGATTAAAGACGAAAAAGCAACTTGGTATTATCACTCAGGATTTTTTCGGTATGACCAGGAAGAGAAAATGGAAAAAGCTGGTTACTATCACAGCCATCGTGGTTATCCTGATTGGCTTGGGGGTGGCAGCATTTTCGATTTTTTTCGACCAGGCAGTTATTGTAAGGAAGGGCACCATTTACAAGGTCGATGTTCCGGAAAAAGTGGTAGCTTTGACCTTTGACGATGGGCCCTCACCAGTCTGGACTCCTCAGATTCTGGACGCACTGAAGAAAGCCGGCGTAAAGGCGACCTTTTTCATGATCGGCGAACATGTGGGTAAATATCCTCAGATAGCCAGGAGGGTGGCCGAAGAAGGTCATGAGATCGGGAATCACTCCTACGACCATCACGTTCTCATTTATTATAAAATGAAAGACCTGGAAAGAGAGATAAAGGATGCGGAAAAAGTAATCAAAGAAGTAACCGGTCAGACTACCCGCTACTTCAGGCCCCCCAAAGCCTGGATTACCAATAAGGAAAAGGAGAAGATCAAGGAAATGGGTTATGAGACAATCCTCTGGACTCTAAATTCTAAGGACTGGGTAACTTTCGATGATAAATATATAGTGAGATTCTTAGTCCATAATATACAGCCTGGGGACATTATCCTGTTTCACGATGGGGGAGGGGTCTTTTCTACCGAAGGAGGAAACAGGAGCGAGACGGTCAAGACTATTCCCCTGCTGGTGGAGAGATTAAGAGCCGAAGGTTACAGGTTTGTTACCATAACCGAGCTTTTGAGGATGCAAGATAATGGAAACCAAAGCCAAACACCTTAAACGAGTATTGATTTTACTAATCCTGGGTTATTTTTTCCTGGTTCTGGGCAACGGGATTTTAAGCCTTACCAATCCGGATGAGGTCTTTTACGTGCAGACTGCCAAAGAAATGGCTCAACAGCATACCTGGATGACTCCATATCTTTTTGGCCAGCCGCAGTTCGAGAAGCCGATACTTACTTACTGGCTTTTGCGATTAAGTTTTTTGATTTTCGGGACTTCCAATTACGGAGTCAGATTTTTTCCGGCGGTTTTTGGAATCATAGGGGTTCTCGCAGTTTATTTTTTGGGCTGGTATGGATTCAAAGATGAGAAGAAAGCATTTCTCTCCGGTCTGGTCTTAATGTCAGGTGTAGTTTATATCGGTCTGGCAAGAACGGTATATACCGATATGATTTTCTCGATCTTTATCTTATTATCACTGGTTTCTTTTTACTGGGGGTATTCTTCGGAAAACAGAAAGTCAGCCGGAATATTGTTATTTTTTATTTTTTCCGGGCTGGCTGTTCTGACCAAAGGACCTTTGGGTCTCTTGATGTCCTCGTTGACAGTAGCCGGTTTCCTGTTAATCGAAAGAAACGTGAAGTTTATGTTCTGCCGGGCTTCCCTCTGGGGAGCACTGATTTTCGGATTGATAGCACTGCCCTGGTATGGTTTCATGCTCGCTAAATACGGTCAAAGCTTCACTCACGAGTTTTTTTACAACGATCATATCAGAAGAATACTTGAGGCAGAACATTCGGGAAATGACACCTGGTATTTTTACCCTCTGACTATGGTTCTCTGCACGTTCCCTTGGAGTCTGTTTACTGTTGCTTCTCTTGTTTTATTACCCCGGAGACTCTTCAGGAAAGAGAGATCATTCCACCTATTCTTAGCCTGCTGGATTATCGCAGTCCTGCTGGTTTTTCAGTTTGCCCACTCCAAACTGGTCTCTTATATTTTCCCGCTGTTTCCCGCGCTGGCACTTCTGGCTGGAGATTTCATCTGCGAGGCGTTATCCAGTGTCAGCCGGAAACGAATAATGGTGATTGTCATGTTCGTAAGCTCACTTATCCTTCTAGCAATACCTGTTGGTCTGATTGTTGCCCGGGATAAGTATTCAGCCTATCTTTCCTCCAAAATTCCAGTTTATATTACCATTACTGCCTTTGTATTCCTAAGCGGAGCGCTTCTTTATTTCATTTTTAAGAACAGGCTCTTGAAAAGTGCATACCTGTTGACCTTAGTGCCTGCCTTACTTATAGTCATTTCTGCACTTATAAGTTCTGATATAGAGCCGTATCTTTCTTCAAAAGATGCCTGCCAGTATCTCTCGGATATTACCGGTGTGAATGGAACTGTTCTCTGCTCCAAATTCTTCACCCGAGGGGTGAAATATTACACCGGGAAGGAAGTCGCCGCCGTAGATATAAACGGAGTCCCGTTTTTCAGCACTCACCCGATTCCTTTTTTAGATTCAGAGCAAAAGTTAAGGGGTTTTCTGCGAGCCCAGCCTGTTACCTATTGCGTGGTAAGAAAATCGGTTGCCAATGACATCGAGCGGCTGATGGGGAATGAATTCAAGTCCACGATTTTAAAAATAACTGGGGACGAGTACATCCTCAAAGTAGAACCAGTTACTTTTATCCCTTTATTCAAATAATTTAAAAACCGGAAGATAATTTTTTTCCTCTCCTTTTCAAGAAAAGAGAAGGGAGAGGTTCGTTTCTATTATCCCTTGAACCCTTGACTCCTCGAATCCTTTATTACGGCATCACCCTTCTTCCACCCAAAAATCTCCGGGCATAATATTTTTCATCCAATGAGGAAAAAATTACGCCCTGAGACGAGGAGGAGTGGAAGAACTGGTGATCGGAAGTATAGATTCCCACGTGAAAAGGGGAAAAACCGTCCTCGGTGAAAAATACCAAATCGCCAAAAGAAAGCTCATCTTTATCCACCTTTTTCACGAGAAGATAAAGCTTTTTAGTATCCGGTGGAAGATTGATCCCCGAATATCTAAGATAGACCTGATGCACTAAGGCTGAGCAGTCATATTTAGAATGAGACTGTCCTAAATATGATTCCATTATTCGGGTCATTTTTAATTTGTCGATTTTACTTTCCTGGGAAGGACGAGAATAAGGAGTTGTCCGAGTTGTATATCTGGGATAAGCTGCGCAGCTTATTAAAAAGAGGAAGGACAATATAACAAGGAGCTTTGCCCCTTTGGTAGGGATGATAGCATTGAGTTCTTGTTGGGACGAGGTCTCCTCGCCCTTCGACTTCTGAGTTGACTGACTGAGCATATACGCTCTTGCCTCATCCAGGTTTTGATGTGATGCAAATATCATCTCCTTTATCTATTTCGGAAATCCGATGTAAAAAATTACTCCGGCTGAAAGAGCCAGAGCCGCTCCAAAGGAGAACGCTATATGCGCTCCGAATGACTGCCAGAGATAACCTAAAATCAAACTGGCTGGCAGGGCGCATAAGCCTACTGCCCCATGATAAAACCCGTAAGCAGTCCCTTTTTTATCCTCATCTTTGACCAGATCCGCAACAAAAGCCCTCAGCGCGCCGTCCGAAAAGCCGTAATAAATTCCATAAACTGCAAAAAATATCCAGACGTGCAATGACCGGTTGGCAAAGGCAAAACCTAAATAAGACAATCCGTAAACCAGAAAGCCAAAGAGAATGATTTTCCTTCTACCGATTTTGTCAGATAAAATCCCTGCAGGAGTGGAGGAGAGGGTATAGACTAAATTAAACAATCCCCAGAGTAAGGGAATAAAGACTATGTTCACTCCCAGGTTCTTGGCTCTTAAGAAAAGAAAAGCATCGCTTGAATTTCCCAGAGTGAATAGAGCCACCACCAGGACAAAGAGTTTGAATTTCGCATCAAACTTGAAACTCGTTTTCTTCTCTGCATGAATGCTTGCAGCCCTTTTAGTCCGAGCCTCTTTGACCCAGATAAAGAGGACCAGGATCGAGAAAAAAGCAGGGATGGAAGCCAACAAAAAAAGATGCCTATAGTTTTTGTTCAGTAGGGGTAAAAGTACAAAGGCTAAGAGAGGACCAAGAATCGCCCCGGCAGAGTCCATTGCCCGGTGAAGTCCGAATGAAGCACCCCTTTTCTGTCCTTCTGAGGTTTCCGCTATCAGAGCATCCCGCGGGGAAGTTCTTATCCCTTTGCCGGTGCGGTCGGCAAACCTTATGAAAAGAACCTGCCAGGCAGAAGTAACCAATGCCAAAATCGGTTTGCTGACAGAGGAAAGCGAGTATCCCAAAATCACGATCGGTTTTCTTTTTCCGATCTTGTCGGAGAACCAACCGGAAAAAATCTTAAGAACGCTGGCAGTGCTCTCGGCTATACCCTCGATTAACCCCACAAATACCTTGCTCGAACCGAGTACGTCGGTCAGGAAAACCGGCAGCAGAGGATAAATCATATCCGAGGATACGTCTGTGAGAAGGCTTACTAATCCCAGGAAAAAGATATTCTTTTTTATTCCAAAGAAAAGAGTGTCTTTTTTACTTTCGTTCTTGCTGATTTCCTGGTTCATAGAAGAATTCCCCATTTGTCAAAAAATCAGATCCAGTTTCACATACCAGTATATATCTATACTTTTTTAGGGTCAAGGATTTTGTTACATCATAATCATGTAGGGGTGGAGCTTGTCTCCACCCTTCATATGGGGGTGGAGTTCAACTCCGCCGCCTACGCGCTCTATTGAGATGTAGGGGTTCAAAATTTTGAACCCCTACAGTGTCTTCAATTTAGCCTTATGTGAACATCTTTTGTGCTTGACAAACAAATATCTTTCTTTATATTCAAAAGTTACGACTTGAAGCGACGTATTCAAGAAACAGTTGAAAGACGGGATTAAAAAGGAGATTAGATGAAGACTTATACGCCTAAATTGAATGAAATCGAGAAGAAATGGTATCTGGTAGATGCCCGGGGAAAGGTTTTGGGAAGGTTAGCTTCCAAAATCGCCCAGCTTCTTCTAGGAAAGGGAAAACCGAAATTTACTCCGCATCTTGATTCGGGTGATTATGTTGTAGTGATTAATTGCGACAAGGTGATGCTTACGGGCAAGAAAACCAGGCTCAAAACTTATTATCATTATACCGGCTACCCGGGAGGTTTGAAAAAAGAGGAATTCTCAAAGTTGATAGTAAAGGAGCCGGAAAAGGTATTTGTCCATTCGGTAAAAGGAATGTTGCCCCATAATAGATTGGGCAACAAGATATTGTCCAAGTTGTTCGTTTACAGCGGGGAGAAGCATCCCCATCAAGCTCAAAAGCCCGTGCCTTTGGAGCTGTAGGATTTCTAACTAAAAAAGAAAGATTTCAGGAGGTGAAGTTTTGGATAAGAAAGTGTATTCCGCTACAGGCAGGAGAAAAACCTCAGTCGCCAGGGTGAGGATAATCGTTCCCGGAACCGGCAGAAGGATGATTAACGGCAAGGAGCTGAAAAACTATTTGCAGAAGGATGACCTGATCAGGCATGTAATGCAGCCTCTGGAGGTCTCCAAAGTCGACGGCAAGATGGATATGGTCTGCAGTACGGTTGGGGGCGGTATTTCGGGCCAGGCCGGGGCTATCAGATTGGGAATTGCCCGTGCACTGGCTCAGTTTGACGAGAATCTGAAAAAGCTTTTAAAAGATAAGGGGCTTTTGACCCGCGACCCGCGGATGGTGGAAAGAAAGAAATACGGTCAGATAAAAGCCCGCAAGAGATTCCAGTATTCCAAGAGATAAAAGAATTTATTTTTTGTCCACTTGTAGGGGCGATCCGCTGGGTCGCCCCTGCCTGACAGACAGACAACAATATGCTTTCGATGTCGATAGCAGATTTAAATTTAAAATTTCATCCCGTCACACCCTCACGCTGGAAAGATTTTGAAATTCTTTTCGGCGAGAGAGGAGCTTGTGGTGGTTGCTGGTGTATGCTCTGGAGGCTTCCGCGGTCTAAATGGCAGCAGCAATTAGGCGAGAAAAATAGAAAAGCGATGAAGAAAATTGTCGATTCCGGTGAAATTCCTGGTATTCTGGCTTATGCAGATGGAAGGCCTATAGGGTGGTGCTCGATAGCTCCGAGGGAAACGTTTCAGCTTTTAGAGCGCTCCCGGATAATGGGAAAGGTGGATGAAAAACCGGTCTGGTCAGTGGTTTGTTTTTTCGTGGCAAAACCGTTCAGGCAGAAAGGCGTAAGCGTTGCAATGCTAAAGAGAGCTACAGAATATGCCGGGAGAAAAGGTGCAAAAATCGTCGAAGGTTATCCAACCGAGCCAAAAAAGGAGAGGATGCAGGATGTTTTTGCAAATACTGGTCTGGCAT
>Ga0335070_10005060_pt1 | contig 15464 bp, 11 predicted proteins | sample Lox_Sample_13_FD_206722 | JGI IMG/M metagenome (GOLD analysis project Ga0335070, IMG submission 206722) | Soil microbial communities from Loxahatchee National Wildlife Refuge, Florida, United States - Lox_Sample_1.3 | ecosystem: Environmental > Terrestrial > Soil > Wetlands | place: USA... | reverse complement strand
ATGGGCACCCCACCATCGTGGTAATCGGACCTTGGCGCTTTAACGCCAGGTTGGGGACATAACCGCCGCCAGAGCTCTGCGCCGGCCGGCATGGCGTCTGTCGCGCCCATGGCCTCGCGGGCATGCCGGGCAGCCCAAGGATTCCCGCGGGTGCCGGCACAGCAGGCGGCGAGGGGCGCCGGAACGAAAATCGCCCTTCGCCGCACAGTCTGCCGCTTTGGTCAGGACCCGGTAATCCTTCCGCCCGTAGCAGCTGCTTGAAAAAGAGCAGAGGTCACTATAACCTCTCTTCGCCGGCCCTCTCTGCGGAAACGGCGGAGCCGGGCGGTCGACGGCAACGGATCGAGCGTGAAGACCCGCCGGCGGTGCGGTGCATCGAAAACGTCGAATCTTCAGGCCCACCGCAGCCGCGCCGACATCGTGGTGAGTGTAGCTCAATTGGTCAGAGCACTAGGTTGTGGTCCTAGGGGTTGCGGGTTCGAGTCCCGTCACTCACCCTTCAAACACCTTCGGCGCTGCCTCCATCGCGATCTTGCACATGCATCGGTGCGACGCTATCCGCCCTCTTCTGAGGTTTCTGCTTGCTCCTGATCCTCGGCCCACGCGAAATCCCCTCCTTCCACGCTCCAGTCATTCCCGAAGAAGCCTGCACCCCGCAGGCCTTTACTGGCGCCGGTCAGCATCTCCGGGCCCAGAACCGTGCAGTCGGGATAACCGACACCGGAAAGGAAGTACGGTAACCGCTCCGTAAGGCGCATGCCGGCCGGCCCCGAGCCCGAGATCACGCCGACGCAAGCCTCGTCGCTGTCGGGAATCGGCCTGACGAACAGGCAGGCCAGGTCTTCGCCGGTCAGCTTCTTGCGATCCACGGTCACCTCGCCGCGCCGCACCTGCACGGGACTGGCCGCCAGCAGCGATTTCCACGCCGCATTAGTATCGGCGTTGCCGTAGAGAATCACATTGCGGTCGCCTGATCGCGAGCGGTCAAAATCAACATCGGCCAGCACTTCGACGGAAGCATTACCGCGGCACCAGAACACCTCGGCGTCGTACCGCGACTTGGCAAAAGCCCAGGCGTTCTCCTCCGGTCTGCCCTTCGTGCCGTAGACAAACATCACGCCGTTCCGAAAGGCATCCTTGAACAACCCGCAGCGATGAGGCCGCTTCACGGTCGTGGGCGGTGGCCCTTGGACTGCCCAGGTGCCGCCATCTCGGCCTAACCAGAGTCGCTCGCCGGCCGGCCACGGAATGCCTTCGATCTTCTTTTCCCCATCAAGCTCAACCGAGACTCGGGCCTCGCCCTTGGCGGGCTTGAACGCACCGAGGTCCAGGGCAAGACGCGCGACGTTCCTGGTCTCCCCGGCCACGGCGCCGGTCGCTGGGTCGAAGCGCAGGTCGATCGTGCTCGTCTTGAGAAAACGAATCTGCGACTCGATGGACGCCCAGTCACAGCGGGCAGATACGCCCGGGCTTGCCGTGGCAAACGCCACGTGGAGCACATCCTTCGCCGCCACCCTGGTGTGCTGCCTCAGGAACTCGAACAGCGGCGGCCAGTCCACGCACTCGTTGCCCCACCAATGGCCCGCCCCGGGCCGCTCGTAATAGGCAAAATCGCTATGGAACCTCGCCAAATGCTTCACCATCGTCCGCGCCTGCTCGACGGGCACATTGTCGTCCTTCTCGCCATGCAGGATGTACACGCCATAGCGGTTGTAGTTCCGAATGAGCTTCAGCGTGTCGCTGGGAGCGCTGGCCCGTCCGACCATTCGCTCGACCGGCGTGCCATCACCCAACCGGCCGGCGCCGGTGTATGACCAGAAGCTGATCCAGCCCGCGCTGGGAGCAATCGCCGCAAACCGGTCAGGAAAGGTGGCCCCGACTTGCCAGACGCCGTGCCCGCCCATCGAATGGCCCGTGAGGTAGGTCCGCTGTGGGTCGGTCTGCAACTGCTTCGCGGCGAGATCCAGTACCTCCATCGCATCCAGGCGGCCCCACTCTTCCCAGTCGAAGCCGAACGGCCGGCGGTTGGTGGGCGCCACGATGTGGCCCCAGCTCTTCGCCGCATAGGCGTCGGCTTGGCCAATGGCCTCGACACCGGCGCCGTGAAGCGTAAGAAACATCGCCGGGGCACCCGCGCTTTTCTCGCCCGTTTGTGCGGGATTCAAGGCGTAATACTGGACGCTGCCGTCGATGCTGCTGCGAAAGGTCAGCTTCCGTGTCTGCTCCGGCTTCCGCAGACGGACGGGAACGGTAGCTCTGTCGAGGACCTTGCCCTCGTCGCCGTTGCCTTCCACGCGAACCAGTTCCAGGTTCAATGACAGCGGTCCTGGTTCCGCCGCCTCGGCCGGCGCAGGAATCTCGAAGGCGATCTTCCGCATGCTAACCGACAGCAACTCCGGCAAACGCGTAACGACCGTGTCCTCCGGCTTGAACCACGCTCGCACCGCTAGCCCGGTCGTTGGCTGCCGAGTCGCGTTCATGACGATGACCGCGCCGAGCTTCTTCTCTCGCTCGCCGGCGACAAAATCCGGCAGCGTGCAGTCTTGCGTGTTGAATACCGCCCCCGCGGAGGGTGGAGTCAGCTTGGCGCGGAACCCCCCGCGGCCGCAAGAAAACAGAAGCTCGTTTTGCCCCTGATGAAGCAGGACCGGCAGGACGACGTAACCCCCTTCGTACGGGTCGCCCGTTCGAGGCTCGCCGTTCACGTAAGCCATGCTGTGGCCGGAAGCATCGAGAAGCATCACTCGCTCGGTGCTCGACGCGATGCTGGCGGAGGCGTAGCCGCCGCCCGCCCCCTGCGGGCGAATCCACCCATCCTCGCCGGCCTTGGCCGTTTCCCATGTCCGCAAGGTACCATCGGGAAGCGCGACGGTGTCGCCTTCTTTCGGCGTCATCCATGTCCCCGCGACGATCCTGGCCTCGATTGCATCGACGTGGACGGCGGAGCGCCCATAACGCCCCACCGGCTTGATGACCAGGCACTCGCTCACCGCAATCTCGTCCGACGGCCGGGTCGTCGGCTGATCCGCCCAGCATACGCTGGCGGCAACGCAGACGATCGCCGCCCCAAAACCCCGAATCACTCCCCACCTCATATCCGAGCTCTCCCCTCGCAGCGTCTGATCTTTCATAACAGCACCCCATCCGGGTTTTCGCGCGTCGCCTTTGAGCAGTTCATGCTATCCGGATGGCGGCAGCGCGTCAGCCCCGGATCGCCGTTACAATCAGGCTCTATGGAGTATGCGATCCAGCCTAACAACCGGGTGGCTTATCAGATCTGCTTCGCCGACGATGACCTGCTGGTTGTCGAAAAGCCGCCCGGCCTGGTGACGCAACCCGGCAAGAAACACGAACACGACAGCCTGCTGAACGGCCTGTTCTGCGATTACGGCAATCTCTTGCAGAACCTGGGTGAGTCGCGAGGCTGGGGGCTGCTGCACCGCCTCGACAAGGAAACCTCTGGCCTGGTGCTGGTCGCCCTTCGCGTTCGCTCGTACGAGCGCCTGCTGGAGCAATTCAAAAAACGGCAAGTCAAGAAGACCTACTGGGCGATCGTGATGGGCTCCCCGCGGCCGGCGCAGGGCGTGATTCAAAAGCCCATCGCCGAAATCGTCGGCCAGACCAAGCGGGCGGTGATCAAGCGCGATGGACAACAGGCCATCACGGCGTATCGTGTGATTCAGAGTTCCGAAAAGGTGTCACTCATCGAGGCTTTACCGAAAACCGGCCGCCTGCACCAAGTCCGCGTTCATATGGCGGCCCTCGGCCACCCCATCGTGGGCGAATCCGTTTATGCCGACAAGGCCGATCTTCCTGCCGTCCCCCGCCTGTGCCTGCACGCCGCGGCCCTGTCCTTTGTCCACCCTCGCACCGACCGCCGGATGCAGGTCCTGTCCCCGTGGCCATCCGATCTCCAGAAAACGTTGAAGCGCCTCGGTCTCGACCCGCCGCCGGAACCGGGGCGGTAAGCCCATGTCCGCCGGCCACGCTCGCCCGGGTCTGCGTCAAGCCTCCTGTCACCAAGGGCCGATGACTACAACATGTCCATCCATCGCCTGGCGGTTATCCTGGCTCGCGCGGGCAGCAAAGGCATGCCCAACAAGAACGTGCTGACCATCGCGGGGAGGCCGATGATCGCCTACACGATCGACCAGGCCCGCGCCGCCGACGAAATCGATGACGTCTGCGTCACCACCGATGCTCCCAAGGCCGCCGAGGTCGCCCGGGCGATGGGCGTGCTCGTTATCGACCGGCCGCCGGAACTGGCATCCGACACCGCCACGGTCGATTCCGCCGTCCGGCATGCCGTCGAATGCTACGAGAAGATCCGCCGTCCGGTGACCCACGTGGCCATCCTCTACGCCAATGTCCCGATCCGGCCGGCCGGCATCATTGATCGAGCTATGAGGCACTTGATCAAAAGTGCAGCCGACTCGGTCCGCTCGCTGGCTCCTGTCACCAAGCAGCACCCCGACTGGCTCCACCGCCTCGACGGCGACCGGATGATTCAATACCGCAAGAACTCGATCTATCGCCGGCAGGATCTTGAGCGTCTGTATTACCACGACGGGGCGGTGCTCGTCGTCACTCGCAAGTCGCTTTTCATCACCAGCCCTGATGACAATCACGCCTTCCTCGGCGCGGACCGTCGTGGTGTCGTATCCGAAAGCGGCTCGGCCATCGACATTGACGGCCCGGAAGATGCGCGCATCGCCGAAGCCATCATTCGATTCGGCAAGCAGTCGTCCTGAGGCCTCGACCCGCCGCCTCCCGCGTCCGATCTGTCCCATGGATGACACAGCCCCGATCGGCTGCAGGCTAAGGACCGATATCCCGTGTCGCGCCGACGCTGCAAGCGTTACCTTCGGTGGCGGTAAGCTCTGCAGGAAGTGATCGCAGAGCCCATATCGGGCCCGACAACCGTCGCGGCAGGTCAGATTTACTTATGAATCGCAGGCTGCGCCGTACCGATATCCGCGATAGGTGTGGTATGTTTGGGCCGTGCGCCCGAAAACTCTTATCAGCTTGAGACGCCACGATGATTGCGACCAAGCCCAAGAACGACGCCGACGCATTTGTCGAATCTGCCATTACTCAGGTCGGCGAAATCGCCACCTTGCCGGAAGTCACCGTCAAGATTATTCAGATTGTTGAGAATCCCAGGTCCACCGCACGTGACCTGCACGATGTGATCAGAAATGACCCGGCGCTGTCCGCCCGGCTGCTCAAGGTTGTCAATTCAGCGTTCTACGGCCTGCCTGGCCAGATCTCCAACTTGGATCGCGCCATCGTCCTGCTCGGACTGTCGGCCGTGAAGAACATCGCTATCGCGGCGTCGATCACGCACCTGTTCAACGGCGGAACGCCCATCGAGGGCTTCAACGGCGTGCAGGTCTGGCGGCATGCCATCGCCGTCGGAGTCGCCTCCAGGCTTATCACCGCGGCCCAGGGCAAGCCGTCCGTCGAGGAGACCTTCCTGGCCGGACTCATCCACGATCTCGGCATGCTGGTCGAGCGGCAGGTCTTCGGCAAGAAGATCGCGGAGGTCATCGCTCGACAGAAGGCCTCGCCCGGCTGCTTCTGCGAGATCGAGCGTCGGATCATCGGCACCGACCACCAGGTGCTGGGCATGGCCCTGGCTCAGAAATGGCGCTTTCCGCGGCACCTTTGCACGACCATCGGTTATCACCACCGGGCCGCGGAACTGGCACCGCCGAACCGCGAGCTGCCCACCATCATCCACATCGCCGATGTCCTCGCTTGCCGGGCGGAATTGGGCTTCTGCTGCAGCGCGGCGCATGAAACTTATGGCGACGAAGAGCTGAACTTCATCCACACCACCGCTGCGGACCTCGAAGCCATCTCCGCGAAGCTGCCCGAGGAAGTGGCGGTCGCCGAATCAATCTTCAGCGAATAACAAGTCCTTTCCGCCTCCACCGATCGGTTGGCCGGGTTCCTGGCCCCCCGCGGCATCCCGGGTAATGCCTGGGCTGCGATCATCGCTCTGCGGCCCTGCCCCGCGGGCTCCTTTCTGCCGGGCGATGGCTTCGCCACCAGGTACCACATGTCGTAGAATATCCGCCCGCCTGATACGGAGGTGCACGACCGTGACGAAGTTCTTTTTCTGGAGTTATCCCTGGGACCTTGAGGAAGAGGGGATCGAGGTCGCGATCGACCGCTTGGGCGGCGACATCGGCGTGGACGCCGTCTCGGTCGCGACTACCCTGCCGAGTATCAGCGAATTCCGTGCCAGAGCATTCGCCCAGCGAAGAACTGTCGAGCATGACGCCGCGGCGCACTTCCGGCCCGATGCCACGCGCTATGTGAACACGCGGATCCGCCCGATCCCGTCGCCGTGGATGAAGTCTCGCAATCCGCTGGAAAAGATCGCCCGATACGCAGACAAGCAGGGGATGAAGGTGCGGGCCTGGACCAATCCCTGCCACGGCAGCGCCATGGCGGCAAAGTACAAGACAGTCGCCTGCATCGACGTCTTCGGCGACATCAATCCGACCTGGATGTGCCCGAGCAATCCTGATGTGAGGGAGTATGTCGCGTCGTTGGTTGAAGACTTGGCAACCAATTATCCGCTGGACACCATCGAGCTCGACGACATGGACTTCGGCAGTCGAGCCCATTCCCATAAGCATCTTCATGCCGGCGTCAGGCCCGGGATGCTTGAGACGATCCTGCTGTCGTGGTGCTTCTGCCCCTCGTGCCACCAGCGGGCCCGCGACAGCGGCGTCGATGTGGAGGCCGCCGCGGCCGCCGTGGCGGGCCATATCGGGCAGTGGATGCTCCTGAAAGCACCGGTCCACCGGGATCTCGACTCGCTCCTGGCCTCGGACGACAATCTGGCTGCCTATAACAAGATGCAGACCGAAGCCGTGACTTCTCTCGTGCGCCTTGCCCGCGAACGGACCAAAACACGATTGATGGTGCATCACGGAACGCCGTGGGCGTCCGGAGGGGTGCCCCCCAGGGCGATGGAAGAAGTAGCCGACGGGTTGATCGTGCGGGCCCCTCTCCCCGGGCGGACCCACGAGCCCGATTTCCGCTATCCGTACGCCTACCTCGCGGAGAGGACCGAACTGGCCCTGCTTTGCCACCCGCCGTATGTCAAGGATGGCCCAGCGCTGGTTTCGACCGTCTATCAGGCGGCGCACACCGGCTGTGCCGCGATCGGCTTCTGGAACTACGGCATCGCCCCCGAGCCCTGCCTGGAATGGGTTCGCCAGGCGGTGCGGTACGCCCGACGCGAATCGATCTGACCATCCGTGAGGCGGCTCCGTCCCGGCCGGCACAGCGCAAAAAGGCACGACGGGACCGAGGATGACCCCCGGCCCCGTCGTTACCGGTTCAACCCACCAGACACAGGGCGTAACCGCTTGTTTATCGCAGCAGCGAGAGAATCTGGCTCGACTGCTGTGAGGTAACGCCCAGCAATGAAATCGCCGACTGCATCAGCACCTGTTGCTTGCTCAGTTCGGAGGTCTCGAGAGCGTAGTCCACGTTGTCGATGACCCCGAGAGCGCTTCCCAGAGCTTCCTTGGTGGCGTTCATGCTGTTGACGGCCGTTTCCACTTGGAACTTCTGGAAGCCGCCGATGCGCCCGCGCTGCGTGGCGACCTGGTTGATCGCCGCCTTCGCGATAGCCACCGCGCTGTTGGCGTTCTGAGACAGGTCATTGGCCCCACCGCTCTTCAGCGTCGACAGATATCCGTCGCTGCTGTTACCGAGCTGATGAGCGAACAAGCCTTGCACGCCCAGCGTGGCCTGCGTGCTGCTGGTGGTGCCGAGCTGGAAGGTCATTCCACCGCCGTCAATGTCCACCGTGCCCGCACTGCCCGCCGCGTTGCCCGTGTCAGTCAGGTAGAACTCACCGCTTGTGCCGTTGGAGTTGAACGACACGCGCAGACCGTCAACGAAGGCTCGCTGGCCGTTGACGTTGACGACTGCGTCGGTGCCCGTGGTGTGAGCGACCGTAGTAAAGTCCGAGTCGCCGCTGATGTATTGGGCGGAGACGAAGGCGTCGTCGCCGTATGAACGGCTCTGGATATGCAGCTCATTGCCGCTGACCGACGCCGAGACACCGGTGTCGCTGGCCGCCGCGATGATCTTCGCCGCAACGTCGCTCAGCGCGTCGGTGCTGGCTACCGTGATCGTGGCCGTTCCCAGCGAGCCGGCGACGGTGAACTCGGCGGCGCTGACACTGGTCGTGTTGGCCAATGTCGCCGACGCCACGGCGCCCTCCGTCACAACATCGACCGCGAAACTCTGTGAAGCGGTCGACGTCGGCCGCGAGAAGACCTTTACGTCACTCACTTTCGTTGGGTCGCTGGCCGTCGTGCGAATGGACTGCGCACCGTCGAGCAGCTTCTTCCCGTTGAATGAAGCTGTCTGGATGATGCGGTTGATGGAGTTGATCGCGTTGTCGATCTGCGCCTGGTTGGCGGCGATCTCAGCGCTACTCAAACCACCCTCGCTTGTGCTCTGAGCCGCCAGGCTTTCGACTTGAGACAGAAGGTTGCCGACTTCCTCCAGCGACTTGTCAGCGACGCTCAACATCGAGTTGGCCCGCTGCCCGTTGGAAATCGCCGCGTTGACGCCTGTCAACTCGGCATTCAGGCTCGACACAGCAATCATACCAGCCGGGTCATCCTTCCCGGCATTGATCTTGTACCCTGTGGACAAGCGCTGCAGCGAGTCTGTTTGACTCTGCGATGTCTTGTTGAGGATGTTCAACAGTGTCAATGTGTTGACGTTGTTTACTGAAAGCCCCATGTCTTTTTCCCCTTCCTGCTGGCGAGAACGGATTGACCTCTTGACCTTGGCCTTGTCGCGGCCACTGCTTTCCCATCGCGCTCCGCGGTGCCAGTACTGGCGTCCATGCCGCATTTTCAATGCTGGCATCCAAGAGTCGCACTTTCGTCCCCCAAACCTAAGATATAATTTTTTCTGGGGCAAAGATCCGCGTTCCGCGATATGGCTGTGCCAAGGTCATGTCACATAGGAACATAACCACGTCCGTCCCCGTACCTCAGGGTCCGCTTCCGTTGCATGAATCGAAGTGACTGGGAAAAAGCTATGAGCCAATGCTGGCAGGTCGGTTGGCGCCGGCTTTGGATGTCTCCTTCGCCGGTATACTTCCTGAGCCCCCCGTCGCGCCGTCCGCGCCCGAGCCCGATTGCGAGTTGCCGGTCCGATACTCTTCCAGCTTTGCCAGTATTGAGCGCGGGATCGGCCCGACCCGCCAACTGCCTTCTTCCTTGGCGATGGCCAGCCGAACCTGCTCGGTCTTTCGTGCCTTGCTGACCGCGAAGTCCTCCAGGACGTACTCAGCTTTCATGACGTAGACCGGTCCCGCGACGTCCGGTACGGTGGGCATCTTCTCCAGGGCGACAATCCGGACCTGCTTCAGGGCGTTGAACATGGATTCGAATCTGCGGGCCACAAGCGGATCCCCACCGCGGCTGCTCAGCATGAGCCGCAGGTCCGCATATTTGCCCTGCATGCAGATTCGTGCGAAGCGGTCCACAAACCGGTTGAGCGACAGGTCGGTAGTCCGCACTGACTCCGGGAAGACGATATCCGGGCGCTTATCATGATTCAGAACCACCGAGTCAGGAAAAGCGTCCTCCTCCGCCAACAGCGGCTCGTCCATCATGAGGACCAACACGACCGCCCCGATCATAAGCACAGCCAGGACGATCAAGGCATAAAACGCCATGCGGCGGAAAGAAGGTCTGTTGGGCCGGTTCCAAATCACGCTTACAGAATACCCGAAAGCGGCAATGGGCGACAGCGGTTTCCCCCTCACCCGACCCCTCAGCCCCAGCTGCAGCCGTAGCCAAAGCCCTAAACAGGATATTATCGGCCTAAACCCGCCCGCGCCGCTGGGCCCTGGACATCTCTTTTCGGTCCTCTCGTTGGCGTTCGTCCGCCCGTTTGTCGCTGTGGGTCTTCCCGCGCGCCAGGGCGAGTTCGACCTTCACCAGGCCCCGGCTGTTAAAATACACGCTCAGGGGCACCAGGGTCTGGCCTTTGATTTGAACTTTGGATTGAAGCTTCCTGATCTCACGCCGATGCAAGAGCAGGCGCTTGACCCGCTTGGGGTCATGGTTGAACTGATTCCCTTGCTTATAGGGCTGAATCTGGAAGTTGTGCAGGGTCACCTGGTCGCCATCAACGCGAGCATAGGCCTCGTTAATACTGGCCTCGCCGAGCCGTAAGCTCTTTACTTCAGTGCCTTTAAGTGCGATCCCGGCCTCGACTTTTTCGAGAATCTCGAAATTGAAGCGGGCCTTCTTGTTCGCGAGCCGAGGGCTCTTTGGACCGCTTGACTTGTCCTTGGCCATGACCAGATCGTACCCCAGTGGGAATTCAGCCGCAACGTCCGAGGAGGTTGCAGCGCCAATCCGCCGAAAGGGTATAATAGATTGACAACGATGAACAATGGCGACGCCAGCGATGTCCGGTTGACGCCGCTGCGCGAACGAACGTTGATCGAGAACGCTCGCGGCGGGTGCGCGGAGAGTGCGCGCAAGCTCGTGCTCGCCCATCAGGATCGCCTTCATGCGTTTGTCTGGCGGATCGTCCGCAATCAACAGGATGCGGAGGAGATCTGCCAGGATGCATTCCTGCGGGCCTTTCAATCGCTGGGAAGCTTTGATTTCTCGTATCGGTTCAGCACATGGCTCTTCACCATTGGTTATCGGCTGTGCCTGAACACGCTACGGCGCCGAAGAGACTATACCGGCGACATCGACCTCGACGCGATCGGCCCGAGGAGATCGACCGGCGAAAGCGGAACGGTGGCGGACCAGGTGGCCAACAGCGACGAGGCCATCCGCTTGAAGAAATTAATCTGGGAATCCGTCGATGAACTGACACCGCCGCAGCGTGCAACTGTATTACTCTTTTATAGAGAGATGCTCAGTTGCCAGGAGATCGGCGAGATTCTCGGGATGCCGGCGGCGACGGTGAAGAGCCACCTTCACCGGGCGCGAAGCCGGCTGAAGGAAGTGCTGAGCGTTCAGATGGCGGACGACTGGCCGGAAGTCCGGCGTGCTGAAGGAGGAGCTGCCTAGGGCGGCACCCCCTTTCGCACCGGTCGAGGCGCCCTCTGCTTCGGTCTGAGCCGCATGAGCAGCCGAAGCGGGAGTTGATGTCATGGTAATGACATGTCGTCATGTTCAGCAGCTTCGAGATTCCTATCTCGACGGAGAGCTCTCGTCGAGCCTTTCGGCGGAAGTTCACGCCCACCTGCTGCAATGCCCGGAATGCCAGCAGAAGGTGGAGATGATTCGCGTCGCCGGCCACGTGATCGCCACTGATTGCTCCGAACCGCCCCTCAGGCCCGATTTCGCCCAGCGCGTGGTCGCGTGCCTGCCGAGCGTGGGCTTTGGCAAACCTGCCGGCCTGATGACCCGACGAGTCAGGCGCCAGTACTTCTGGCGCAGAGCTTTCGGCGCCAGCCTCCCCGCCGCCGCGGCCGTGCTCTTCTTCTGTGTTCTGGTCTGGCCTACCGCCGAGAGAAGTTCGCGCCCCACACTGGTCAAGGCGAAAGTCGTGGAAGCCGTCGGCGCCAGCAGCGTTGTTGAACCGACCCTGGGCGCGCTCGAGGGCACCAGGCAGGCCGCCGACAGCGTCAATCGCGTCTTCCAGATGGGGATGGACGAGGCCCAGCGAAACGTCCGTCGTGGTCTCGAACAGTTCAAGACGCCCGCGATGTCTTTCGTGGACATTATGATGGAGCCGTTCAACGGGCTCCTGGACACCGGCCACCGTGCTCCGGCGCAGGGCGACACGGATGGAATAGTGCGGTTCTGATCGCCGTTGGCGGACCTTTGCGGATGGATCTCGAGGGTTCTTCAATCGCCGGGTCATGTGCCGATTTGATCCCAATCCAGGATGAAATGAATGAGACCGAGGTATCGGTATAGTGCCATTGCCATGGCGGTTGTCCTGGCCTGCGCGCTCGCGGCCATGGCCGAGCCGACGCCGTCCCCTTCGGACGAGACGTCCGACTGGCTCAAGTTCGTTCCGGGCGATGCCCACTTCTATGTCGAGCTCCGCGATCTCGCGTCGATTCGCCGCCAATTTCAACGCCTCGGCATTTGGACGACCGTCCGTGACCTGACGGAGCGGACTGGTTCCGGCGCCACCACTCAGCCCTGGCAGCGAACCACCGAGGAATATCTGCACCTCAGCTCTGAAACGGCCATTCACTTCTTCCTCGGCCGAAGAACCGCGCTGATCGCGACCGAATCGGGCCAATGGCAAAACGGCGTCATCCTCGCCGAACTGCTCAAAGGCTCGGATCTGCGCCCATGGCTGCGGCGCTGGCGCGCCAATTCGCTGACCGACGAAGGTCCGGTGCACCGCTACGAGTTGCCCGGAGGCATCCTCCTCGCGGTCGCGGACCGCACGCTGGCGTTCGGACCGGCCGGCGATCCCGAAGGCCTCTGGGGTCGAACCGTCCTTCTCCTGGCGGGCCGACGCGGGCCGACGCTGGCGGGGCGCTCCGAATTCGCCGCACTGCGATCGAGACTGTCCGCCAGCTACCCGGTGGTGCTCTACGTGGTGTGGCCGGAGCACGATCCGACGGCGATTCAGGGCTGCACCCGGCTGTTGGCCGGCGCCTCCGTCACTGAATCGGGCATCACCTGCGAGCTTCGCGGGCAGCGTGCCGCCCATGAAGAAGCGGAACCGCCGCTGAACGTATCGGTGCTCAGAATGCTGCCGGCCTCCACAGTGGCCGTGCGGGCAGGCTCGTTTGATTTTGACCAGCTCACGGATGGTGCCCAGGGCAAGGTCAGTCCCAAGGACAAGACGCTGCTCACTCTCTTCCTGCAGGGCTCCTTCGAGGACGAGAAGAGCTCCGACGAGACGATTGCGGACCTGGGGCCGGGGTGCGTCGTCGTGCTGGGACAAGATCGGCCCAAGGAAACACCCGGCTTTGACATGCCGGCCGTCACCGCCATCTGCCAGACCCGCGGCGGGGCGATCTATGTGCAACGGCTCGACCGCACGATCCAGTTTCTCGCGCGGTTGCTGGCCCGCCTGACGCTGCCGCCGGAGAAGACCACCGAACCGATCAGCGTCGAGGTCACCGAGTGCGAGGGGGTCCCTCTGCACCACCTCCGGATCGGCCCCATCCTGTCGGCGCGAGCCGGTCTGACCTTCCTCGATGGGGTCGATGTGTGCTGGGCCCTCCTGGACGAACGCTTGGTGCTATCCTCTTCGCTCGCGCAAGCCGAGGAAATCGTCCGCGCAGCCCGCGGCAAGGCGACCACCCTCGCTGACAGCTCCGACGTGAAAGAACTGCTGCCGGCCGCGGACGAGAGCAGCCAGGTCGTTGAGTGGTGGTTCGCCCGGGGCAGCGTCGTCGCCGACATGGTCTCCACCTGGCTCGCCTATCTGGAGCGGAAGCAGCCGGAAGCGATGCGGCCGGAATGGTGGCAGGAGTGGGCTTCCGAGCGGCTGGTCCGCCGAACGCCTCTGGGAATCGGCCTTGCGACCGACCCGAACGATCCGCACCGCGCCGTGGTCAAGGAAGTGGCCGGAAGATCGTTGGCCATGCGCTTCCTGAAGGTGGGGGACATCGTCGTGGGAGCGGCGGGTTCGCCGTTGACCACCAGCCAGCCGGCGCAGGAGGTGGCCGATCGCTACGCCGATCGAGGCGATGCCCGGGTGTTTCCAATGCAGATCATACGCGGCGGCCGAACGATGGCTCTGAGAATCCCCGTCCCCCCCACACAGGAGCTCGACCTCCAGGGATTCGACCCCGTCCGATCGTTGAAGCAACTCATGACCTTGTCCAGCCACGCCCGCACGGCCACGGTCTGGCGGTACGCCATCGCCCCTGATCGATTCGATGCCCGCATTCAGATTCACTGGGAACCGGTGAAAACGCCGACTTCTCAGCCGGCCCCGAAGTCGCCGGTGCCCTCGACGAAGCGGCGCCCCCCAGGCCAGCTCAGCCTGCCAACGACGGCTCCGCATCGATAGAGCATCCAAGAAGAGACAACGGTCCGGCCGGCAACCGGCATGCGCAAGCGCCCCGCCATCAAACCGTCCCCTCGGCGCCACGGCCCCCGCGCTTTCCGCGCCGGCGCCGTTTGCCTTGCCCCGCTGGCCACCTGTAGCATAGGCGACAGCTTTAGGAGGCATGCCCGTGAGGTACCCATACGCCTTGCATCGCTTGCTCGCCACCAGTATCGGTTCGATCATGCTGCTCCAGACCGGCCTCGGCTGCGCCGCCAAAGGAGGCGCACCGCAACTCAGCATGGCCGATCGCGTCAGGCAGTATGCCACGGTTACCTTGACCAGCGACCTCAGAGGAGTCACGCCCAGCGAACGCCGCATGATCCCGCTGCTCATCGAAGCCTCCGAGCAGATGGACCAGCTCTTCTGGCTGGAAAGCTACGGGGACAAAGCGGAGCTTCTCCGCTGGATCTCCAACGCCGACACCCGCCGGTTCGTCGAGATCAACTGCGGCCCATGGGATCGCCTCAACGAGAACAAGCCCTTCCTGCCGGGCATCGGTCCCAAACCCGATGGCGCCAACTTCTACCCGCACGACATGACCAAGCGGGAATTCGAGGACCACATCGCCCAGAATCCCGCCGACGAGAAGGCCTTCAAGAACGAGTACACCGTCATCCGCCGTGACAAGACCGGCCGGCTCATCGCCATCCCCTATCATGAAGCCTTCGCCGCCCAGACCCAAACCGCCGCCGCCAAGCTGCGCGAGGCCGCCGCCCTCGCCGACGACCCGGCCATGAAGACCTATCTCAATCTCCGCGCCGAGGCCCTGCTCACCGACAACTACCGCGACAGCGACCTTGCCTGGCTCGACGTCAAGAACAACAACATCGACTGCACCATCGGGCCCATCGAGCACTACGAGGACGGGCTCTTCGGCTACAAGACCTCCCACGGCGCCGGCGTCATGATCAAGGACCGCCAGTGGAGCCAGCGCCTGGACCGCTACACCGCCCTCCTGCCCGGCCTCCAGCGCGGCCTGCCGGTGCCGGACGCGTACAAGACGGAGACGCCCGGCAACGCCTCCGACCTCGGGGCCTACGACGCCGTCTTCTGCGCCGGGGACAACAACGCCGGCCCGAAAGGCATTGCCGTCAATCTGCCCAACGATGAAACCATCCAGCTCACCAAGGGCGCCCGGCGGATGCAGTTCAAGAACATCATCCGGGCCAAGTTCGAGAACATCCTGTCACCCATAGCCGACAAGATGATCTCCCCCGATCAGCGCCAGCACGTCACCTTCGACGCCTTCTTCGAGGACGTCATGTTCCACGAGGTGGCCCACGGCCTGGGCATCAAGAACACCGTGAACGGCAAGGGGCCCGTCCGCGTAGCCCTGCGCGAGCAATTCGCGGCCCTGGAGGAATCCAAGGCGGACATGGTCGGCCTGCACATGATCGCCGAGCTGCGGCGCC
>Ga0335070_10005058_pt1 | contig 15467 bp, 14 predicted proteins | sample Lox_Sample_13_FD_206722 | JGI IMG/M metagenome (GOLD analysis project Ga0335070, IMG submission 206722) | Soil microbial communities from Loxahatchee National Wildlife Refuge, Florida, United States - Lox_Sample_1.3 | ecosystem: Environmental > Terrestrial > Soil > Wetlands | place: USA... | reverse complement strand
CCCGGAAAGATGGCGCTCCGGATCAAGGTGGTCAGCATGGACGGCGGGCCCCTGTCGCTCGGCCAGGCCACGGGCCGCTACTTCGCAACCTTCCTCTCGGCCATCATCCTGTGCATCGGGTTCATCATGGCAGGCATTCGCACCGACAAGCGCGCACTGCACGATCTCCTGGCCGGCACGAGAGTCGTGCGCCTCTAGGTACCGACCGCACCCGCGCCTCCCATGCCGCTCCCGCTGCCGCTGCGCAACCGGCTGGCTGAGCTGATCCTCGATTCGCTCCACGATGCGGATGCGCGGGCCGCGCTGGAAGCCGTGGTGAGGGTGGGCGGTGACCCGCAGGCCTTCGAGGCGTCCGGCCCGCTGCCGGAGGCATTCCCGGAGGACATCTTCGAGCGCCGCGACGGCGGCTGGCACATCCGGAGCGGCTTCCGGCAGTACCTCCCCGAATTCATCGAGCGGGCCGAGCGCGCCCGGCGCATCCTCCACGTCCGTCCTTTCGATCCTCCCGATCCGCCCCTCGGCACCGCGCTGGTCTCGGCGGCCCTGCTCTTCCACGCTCATCTCTATTTCGAGGTGCACGAGCTCCTCGAGCCCTACTGGCTGCGCGCCGAAGGCGGCGACCGCGAAGCGCTGCAGGGGCTCATCCAGGTGGCCGTCGGCTTCGCCCACCTGGCCAACGGCAACGTGGCGGGCGCCCGCGCCCTGCTCCACGACGGCTGCGCGCGCGTGCTGGAGCGGAGCCTCGAAGGCGTGCCCCTCGATCCCTTCGGCCGCGCGCTGCAGCGGAGCCTCGATCGGCTGATCGCGCTCGGCGACGACGCCCCACGGCTCTTCGACTGGAACGAGGTGCCGCGGTTCCCGGTGAAGACCATCGACGACTGATACGGCTGGCTGCACCCACACGGGAGGTCACGACAGAGCCATGGATCTCGGAATCGGCGGCAAGGGCGTCCTGATCACGGGCGGCAGCAAGGGCATCGGCCGCGCGACGGCGCGGGCCATGGCCGCGGAAGGCGCGCGCGTCGTCATCTGCTCGCGCAGCCAGGCCGCGCTCGCCGACGCCGCGGCGGAGGTCCGCAAGGTCACCGGCAAGAGCATCGAGAGTGTCGCCGCGGACCTGAGCACGCTCGACGGCGTGGAGCGCGCCGCAGGCGAGGCGCTCCGGCGCCTGGGCCGGCTCGACATCCTGGTCAACAACGCCGGCGCCATCAAGGGCGGCGATTTCCTCACGATACCCGACGAGGAATGGACGGCGGGGTGGAGCTTGAAGCTCCTGGGATACATCCGGATGGCGCGCGCAGTATTCCCGCACATGAAGGAGAAGGGCGGGGGACGCATCGTCAACGTCGTGGGCATGGCGGCGCGCAATCCCGCGACGAGCTACATGACCGGCGGCGCCGCGAACGCCGCGCTCATCAACTTCACCAAGGCGCTGGCCGACCTCGGCGCGCCTGCCAACATCCTCGTCACCGCCGTGTCCCCGGGGCCGGTCAAGACCGATCGCTGGGACAGCCTGCAGCGCCAGCAGGCGCAGGCGGCCGGTCAGGATCTCGAGACGTACGTGAAGGAGCAGAGCCGCGGGCTGCCGCTCGGGCGCATTGCGCTTCCCGAGGAAGTTGCGGATCTCGTGTGCTTCCTGGCTTCCGACCGTGCGAGCTTCCTCACTGGCATCGCCGTCACGCTGGACGGCGGCATGAGCCGGGGCGTCTACCTTTGAAGCCCGGCCAGGGGCGCCAATTTCGATCGTTTTGACGGGGCCAAGGCCATAAGACTTCGTGAAATAAAGAACACCCACGTTCCGATATGTGAACTTCGCTCTTGACACCCGGGAGGCGCCTCAGTATGGTACGCGCACGCAAAATGGGTCTTATCGTGTGGACCCTATTGCGGACGCGTCTTACGGGGAGCGATCCCCATGCGCCGCCGGTGAGCCGGGGAGAATCGAGCTTCGGTCCTGATCGCGGCAGGAGGCCCAGCGATGCCCGCAAAGCTGTTCGTCGGCAATCTCTCCTTCCAGGCCACGGAGGAGGATCTCCGTGAGTTGTTCCAGCAGGCCGGCACGGTCGAGTCGGTGCGCATCGTCACCGACCAGTTCACCGGGCGTCCGCGAGGCTTCGGGTTCGTCGAGATGATGACGAAGGAGGAGTCCGCCAAGGCCATCGAGATGCTCAACGGCCGCCTCTTCCGCGATCGCAATCTCGTGGTGGACGAGGCGCGTCCGCAGCCGCAACGCGGCTCCGGCGGCGGCGGACCCAGGAGCGGCGGCGGGCCGCGCAGCGGCGGGCCGGGCGGCGGCGGAGGCGGCTGGCGCCGCTGAGCAAGCTCCGAGAAGACGGCCCCGGGAGAAGTTCCGGGGCCTTTTCTCAAACCATGTATACTCGTCAGGTGACGATATGACAGTCAGGAAGGGTGTTCCGGCCCCAGGCTTCGTGAAGCGCATTGGCGCCGTCGTGGACCAGCGGCGAAGCGTGGAGTTCCTGCCGCTTAGGAGCGACGATCTCGTCAACAGGTTGAAGGACCCACGGATGCCGTTCGGGTGGACGATCAATCCATTCCGGGGGTGTGAGTTCGGCTGCCGGTACTGCTATGCACGGCCGACGCACGGCTATCTCGGCCATGCGGATCCGGCGGAGTTCGAGCGCAGGATCTACGTGAAGCAGGCCGAGCCGGACAGGCTCAAAGCCAGGCTGGAGCGTGCCCGCGACAGCGGCGAGGAAGTGGCGCTGGGCGCGGCAACCGATCCCTATCAGCCGGCGGAGAGCCGATTCGAGGTGACCCGGCGCGTCCTCGAGGCGATCAATCGCGTGCCCGGGATCCGGGTGGCGATCACCACCAAGTCGGCGGCCATCGTCCGCGATACGGAGCTGCTCGCCGCCATCGCGAAGCAGGGCGAGCTGATGATCAACCTCTCCCTTTCGTCGATGGATGCCGGCCTGCTCCGTCGCATCGAGCCGCGAACTCCTCGGCCAGATCTCCGCCTCCAGGCGATGGACAGCCTCGTGGAGGCAGGGGTGCCCACGCGGCTCTTCGCCATCCCGGTGCTGCCGTTTCTCACCGACGGCGAGCGCGGGCTGCGGGCGCTTTTCGATGCGGCCCGCCGCGCCGGGGCTGTCGAGGCGATCTGGAACGTGCTCTTCCTGCGGGGAGAGACCCGCGGGTTCTTCCTGGATTTCATCGGGCGCGAGTTTCCGAGGCTCCTGCCGCGCTACCGCGCGCTGTACGCGGGAGGGAGCTCGGCCGAGGCAGCGTATCGGGAGCGCATCGAACAGCTGGCCGGTCGCCTGGCGCTCGAGACGGGATTTCCCGTGCGGACCCGCTCGGATCGCATGGCGTCCGAGCGGCCGGCGCGGCCGCGCCAGCTACTGCTCGAGTGGTAGCTCCGGCGCCCGCTCGGGCTCCGGCTCGGGCTCCGCTTCTCCGGCCGGCCGGAGGCCTTCCTGCTCGATGAGCGGCCGGAACTTGTCGTAAAGGTCTTCGAGCTTCGCCACGTAGTACGCGGTGTTCTCGTCGGGCGCGGCCGGGTTCCAGTCGGTGGCGAGCCTGGCCGCCTCGTTCACCTTGACGCGCTTGTCGGTGCCGGAGACGTAGTAGGAGACCTGGTCACCGGGCTGATACGGGCGCGCCGCGCGCAGCGCCAGCTCGTAGGCCGCCGACGGGTTGCGCTTGCCGGCCCGCACCTTGTCCTGGTAGCCCGCGGGAGACTCCTGCAGGGTCTCCGTCTTCATGAACTGCTTGACGGGCACGCGATGGGCCTCGAAGTCCTCGCGCCAGCGCGCGACGAGGCCGGGAATCTCCTCCCGGCGCCCGCCCAGCAGCAGGCGGAACATCTGCTCCATCCAGAGCCGCTGAAAGAGCTCGATGCCGCGCGAGCGCAGCCCGGAGCCCTTGATGAAGAGCTTCCCGCGCGTGTCGAGGAGCACGTAGTTCTTCATCTTGTACGAGAGCATCGCCGCGTAGCGGCCGTCGAGCTCGAGCTGGATGCCCGCGGGCAGCACGGCCTCGAGCGCCGAGACGAGCGCGCCCTCGTCTCGGTACTCTCCCTCACCCTTGCCCGCTTCCCCTCCGGAGGCGAGGGAGGAAGGGGGGACGAAGTAGATCCCATCCGTGTCCACCTCGATCACCGTCGCACCCAGCTCGCCGAGCCGCGTGACGAGCGCCTGCACGAGGTCCCGGCCCTCGCCGGTGACCCGGTTGGCCGCCTCGAAGTCGTTCCAGTGCCCCTGGGAGAAGGCCAGGTAGCCGTAGAACGAGTTGATGAGGATCTTGAAGGTCTGCTGCAGGGCCCCGGCCTGCGTACGCTCCTCGAGCGTGGGCGCCTCGCGCGCCGCGCGCTTGGCCGCCACGCGGAACTCGCGCAGATCGCGGAGCAGCGTCAGGAACACCCCGAGGCCGTCGGAAGCGGGTGCGATGCCGCGGGCCAGCATGAGCGATGGGTACAGCGAGGTCACGTCGACGTGGAGAACGTGATCGGCCACGCCGGACAGCATCATGGCCGTGTATCCGCCCGCCACGCCCCGCCCCACCGAGGGCGCCGGCACCGCGCGGCCCTGGTGCAGGCACTCCCGCAGGAGCAGCCCATCGATCTTCGTGGCGTTGCCGCGCAGCACCACCGACTCGTAGGAGTGCGGCAGGGCCTGCGCCTGCACGAAGTAGGGCGGGGAGAGGATGCCCGAGAGCGCCAGCGTCTCGAGGACGTCGTCGCGCGCATAGGCCATCAGGCGACCCGGATCCTCCCGGAAGATGCGCGGGATGTCCTCCGGCGGAAGATACGTGCGATCGGGCGCGGCCACGCCGAAGTGCCGGGCCACGTCCTTGAGCCCGTAGGACTCGAGATCGCGCGCGCCCACGTCGTAGAGCTGCGCGAGGATCCACGTATCCACGATGTGGCGGCCTTCGACCCGGTAGCGGCGGTAGGCGATCGTGCGCTCGGCCACCTGCATGCGCGAGGCATAGCCGGACAGCGTCGAGCCGTCGCGGCCCCATCGGAGCGGCACCTTGAGGCGGCGGGCCCGCGCCTCCATGTACTCGAGATCGAAGCGGAAGATGTTGTGGCCCTCGAGCACGTCGGGGTCCCGCTCGCGGATGAGGCGGCCGCACTCGCGCAGCAGATCCGCCTCGGACATCTCCGCCCCCGACAGAACCGTCTGGAATCCATCGGAGTCCGCCATGGCGATGGCGATGATGCGATCCGACTCGCGGGCGGCATTGGGGAACTCGAAGCCGGGCGCCGTGGTCACCTCGATGTCCACGGCCATGCGCCGGAGATCGCCGAAGCTCATCCCGAGGAAGGACGTCCGGCCCGTGCGGAGCAGGAACTGGTGCACCGGATCCGCGAGGAACTGGTACGGCGCATCGAGCAGGCCGGCAGCCCGGCCCGACTGCTCCCGGCAGTGATCGCGCGCCTTCAAGGCCTGGGACCAGGAGGGGAACTCCGCCAGCCATCGGTAAAGGCCCGGCCCGTCCAGAGGCGTCACGCTTGCCTCGCCCTTGAGCCCCTTCAGGAGATCGGCGTCTGCGAGGAGCAGGAAAGGGCGGAACGGCTCACGGGCGACCTCGGTTCCGCCGTCGCGCGAGTACACGCGAACGGCGCTCTCGGCGGGAGCGAAGGCCAGGTACCCCGGGATGCCCGCACGCCCGAAGAGGAGGCGGTTGTCGTAGAAGGGCAGCGGCGTGCGGGTCAATTCAGCATGCCGAGCAGGCGGTGGAGCTCCTGGCGCGCGATCGTGTAGCGCGGCTCGATCGCGATGGCGCTCTCGAGCTCGCGGATGGCCTCGCGCACCTTGTGCTGGCGCACGTAGACGCGCGCGAGGTTGAAGAAGGGGAAGTGCCGGGGCTCATAGCGCGGCGCCGCCTTGGCGCGCTCGAGCCACTCGATGGCCTCATCCGGACGCCCCAGCTCGATGAGATACGCGCCGATGTCGTTGTACGGGTTGCCGAAGGCCGGATCGACGGCGATGGCGCGCTTGCATTCGACGATGGCCTCCTCGTGCTTGCCCTGGTAGGAGAGCGCCCAGCCGCGGAAGGTGTGCGCCTCTGCGGAGGGATGGATGGCCAGCGAGCGGTCATAGCACTCGATGGCTTCGTCCAGACGTCCCGCCATCTGCGCTTCGTAGCCGCGCTCGAAGTGCTCGCGCGACTCGTCGGGCCACTCGGGCTCGGCCATGAACGCTCCTCCTGCCCGGATTGTACCGCAGCGCCGCGCTATACTCCGGCGCATGAGGCGATCGTCCGCGATGATGGCGCTGCTGCTGGGCTCGCTGATGGCCAGCGCGGGCTGCTCCGGCCCGGTGGCCTTCCAGAGCGCGACGCCGAAGGACCCCGCCACCGTCGAAGGCCGTCTCAGCAAGCCGGACGGAGCCGGGCCCTTTCCCGCGCTGGTCCTCCTTCACGGCTGCCACGGCGTGTCGCCCCAGGTGCAGGCGTGGGGCCGCTGGCTGGCGGAGCGTGGCTACGTGGCGCTCGTCGTGGACAGCTTCGGGCCGCGCAAGGAGCCGGGCGACTGCAAGGCCGACGACAAGGACGGGATGCCCGCCACGGCCCGCTTCGACGACGCCATCGGCGCCCTCACGTACCTCCAGGCGCAGCCGTTCGTGGATCCGCGGCGCGTGGCCTCCTTCGGCTGGTCGCAGGGCGGCGTCTTCGCCATGTCGGTCATCAACGGCCCCACGCTCGAGCGCGCCCGGGCGCGCGGCGTGATCCTGCCCGCCGTCGGCTACGCGGCGGCCGTCGCCATGTATCCCGGCGGCTGCCGCGACTACGCGAAGGAGCTGGTGGTGAAGCCGCTCCTCCTCCTCATCGGTGGCGCCGACGACTGGACGCCGCCCGCCTACTGCCGTGAGATGGCCGCCAGCGAGAAGGCCAAGGGCGCCGACGTGACGCTCGTCGAGTACGCAGGCGCCTATCACTACTTCGATGTCGTGGGCCAGCGGAAAGAGGTGCTCAAGCAGATCGAGCAGCCGCTCAACCTGGGCCACTACGGCGTCACCGTCGCCTACGACCCCGCCGCGGCGGCCGACGCCCAGCGCCAGGTCGAGGCTTTCCTGGCGCGGGTGCTCAAGGCCGCGCCGCGCTGACGACCGCTCAGCCGTTGCCCTCTCCGGGGGCGGCGTGCTAGCGTGGGCGACTGATCCATGGACGCCTCGGTCGAGCTGGTCAAGCAGCTGTTGAGCTCGGTGGTGCACATCCACACCGAAGTGCCTGCGGCGCATCCGTCCACGCGCACCCTCGGGGACGAGCGCCAGGGGACGGGCATCGTCATCGATGCGGCCGGCCTCATCCTCACCGTGAACTACGTGGTCATGGGCGGCGAGACGATCCAGGTGAGCTTCGCCAAGGGACGCACCCAGCGCGCGGAGATCGTCGCCCAGGATTTCGAGCTGGGCCTGGCGCTCCTCAAGGTGAAGCGAACGGGCCTCTCGGCGGTCCCGGTGGCCAGCTCCGAGGATCTCGATCGCGGGGAGCCCGTCTTCGCGCTGGCGGCGAACGGGCCCCGCGAGCGCCGCGTCTCCGGGGGCCTGCTGACCTACCTGGGCGAGTTCGAGGCCTACTGGGAGTACATGCTGGAGAGGAGCCTGGTCTCGAGCGCCTCCAACCCTGGAGCCGGCGGCGGGCCGCTCTTCACCATGACGGGCCGCATGATCGGTGTCGTCTCCCTGAACCTGGGCGAGATCGTGCGGACCTCGCTGGCCATTCCCGGCGAGTGCTACCTGGGCAACCGGGAAGAGTACCTGCGCCACGGGCGCGTGATCAGCCGGGCGCCGCGGGCGTGGCTCGGCGTCTTCGCCGAGCGCGTCGACGAGGGCGTCATCGTGGCTGGCCTGGTGCCGGGCGGGCCCGGCGCCAAGAGCGGGATCAAGGAAGGTGACGTCATCGTCTCGCTCGATGCGTACCAGGTGCCGACGCGCAAGGACCTCTATCTCTCGCTCTGGCAGCGCGGTCCCGGCGAGCGGATCGCGCTCGAGGTGATGCGCGACAGCGAGCTCAAGCGACTGAGCGTGACGGGCGGCGACCGCGCGGACTTCTACAAGCAGATCTCCTGACCGGAGGAACTCGTGGACCTTGGACTGAAGGACAAGGTGGCCCTGGTGGTGGCGGCGAGCAAGGGGATGGGCAAGGCCTCCGCCATGGGCTTCGCGGCCGAAGGGGCGCGCGTGGCCATGTGCTCGCGCGGCGAGGCGGACCTGAACGCCGCGGCCGAGGAGGTGCGCAAGAAGACGGGCGCGCAGGTGATCGCCATTCCCTGCGACGCCAACAAGCCGGAGGACATCGCGCGGGTCGTCCGGGAGACGCGGGAGAAGTGGGGCGGGATCGACATCCTGGTGGCCAACGTGGGCGGGCCGCCGCCCGGGCCTTTCGAGCAGATGACCGACGAGCACTGGATGGCCGCCTTCCAGCAGGTCCATCTTTCCACGGTGCGCTTCATCCGCGCGGTGCTGCCCGACATGAAGAAGAAGAAGTGGGGGCGCATCCTCGCCATCCAGTCGAGCTCGGTCAAGCAGCCGGTGGAGGGGCTCATCCTCTCCAACGGCATCCGCCCGGGCATTGCCGGCATGTTCAAGACGCTGGCCGGCGATCTCGCCAGGGACGGGATCACCGTGAACATGGTGCTGCCGGGACGGATCCAGACCGACCGCTTCATGGGCCACCAGAAAGACCTGGCTGCCCGTGCGGGGCTGAGCCTCGACGAATGGATGACGACGCGCTCGACGCCCGACATTCCCATGGGCCGCATCGGGAAGCCGGAGGAGTTCGCCGACATGGTGGTGTTCCTGGGCTCCCAGCGGGCGTCGTACGTGACCGGCTGCGTCGTGCAGGTGGACGGCGGACTCATCAAAAGCGTGGTGTAGCCGTTGTCATGAGGCCGCTGCGCACGGCGGTCGCGAACTTTCGCGCCCATCGGGGATTCTTCAAGGCGGCCGGCCTCGCCTTCAGCTTCCTCACGTGCCTGGTGCCGATTCTCTTCTTCATCGTGGCCCTGGCCGGCTTCGTCCTGAGCCGGAAGACGGCCTCGGAGATCGTCCTCAACCAGCTCGCGGAGATCATCCCCGTCTACAAGGGCGAGCTGCACGAGGCCCTGGGCGAGATCATCCGCCGCCGGAGCCTCTCCGGCATCCTGGGCACCCTCGTGCTCCTGCTCTTCGCGAGCCAGCTCTTCGCCTCGCTCCGCCTGGTCCTCAACGACACGTTCGGCTTCATGCGCGGGCCGGGCTTCTTCCGCGAGGTCGGCAAGGACCTGCTCCTGCTCTTCTGCATGGGCGTCCTCTTCCTCGGGAGCATCCTCGTCTTCGACCTCTTCGCGTGGGTCCGCATCCTGGTGCTCACGCCGCGCCAGATGCCGGCCGAGTGGATCCGCTCCCTCTCCCTGGGCCTGGCCGTGACCTTCAGCACCACGCTCTTCTTCATCATGTACCGCTACTTCCCGCACCAGCGGGTGCCCGCGGGCGCCGCCTTCGCGGGAGCGCTCCTCGCCGCCCTCCTGTGGGAGATCGCCAAGCAGGGCTTCCGCTGGTACATCCTGCGCGTGGGGGTCTACGACAAGATCTACGGCCCGCTCGGAGCGCTGGTGGGGCTCGGCATGTTCGCCTACTACTCCGGCATCGTCTTCATCCTGGGCGCGGAGTTCACCGCCTCGCTCATGACCCGACGCCGGCGCGGCTAGAAGGCTAGAGGCACATGGCACGCGTCCGGGAGAAGTGATAGCGTGTGGCGGCCATGATCAGTCCGCTGCCGCGGCCCCTCGAAGGCATCCGCGTGCTGGAGCTCGCCCACCTCATCGCCGGGCCGACGGCGGGCATGTACCTGGCGGACATGGGCGCCGACGTGATCAAGGTGGAATCACACGAGGCGCCTGACGCCTCGCGCAGCGTGTACGGGATCGCGCGGGCGGGGGAGGGCATCCTCCACCTCACCGTGAACCGGAACAAGCGGGCGCTCTGCCTCGATCTCCAGAAGCCGGCGGGCCGCGAGGCCTTCTACCGCGTGGTCAGGTCGGCGGACGTGGTCCTCGAAGGTTACCGGAACGGCGTCGCCGAAAAGCTCGGCATCGACTACGCCACGCTCGCGCCCATGAACCCGCGGCTCATCTACTGCTCGGTCTCGGCCTTCGGGCCCGAGGGGCCGTGGCGGGCGAAGCCTGGCCTCGACGCGCTCGCCCAGGCCCTGGGCGGGCTGATGGCAGTGACCGGCGAGGCGGATGGCGGCCCGGCCCTGGTCGGCGCGCCGGTGGTGGACACGATCGGCGGCCTGCTGGCGGCGCAGGGCATCCTCGTGGCGCTGATCGGCCGGGGCCGCACGGGCGAAGGGCAGCGCGTCGACGTCTCGTTGCTCGACGGCGTCCTGCTCTCGCATCTGGCCCGGCTCTGCGTCTTCCACGAGACCGGCGTGCCGCTCCCCCGCTATGGCAGCGGACATCCCAATCTCGTGCCCTACCAGGCCTTCCACGCCAGCGATGGATGGATCTTCGTCGCGGTCTGGCGTGATGCCACGTGGGCGCCATTCTGCGCCGCCGTCGGCCGGCCCGAGATGGCCCAGGACGCGCGGTTCGCCACGAGCGCCGATCGCGTGACGAACCGGAAGGAGCTCACGGCGCTGCTGGAGGCGGTCATGGGCGGGCGCACGGTCGACGAGTGGATGGCCGTCCTCGAGCCGATCGACGTGCTCTGCGCGCCCGTCAACGACTACGCGCAGGTCGTGCGACACCCGGCCGTGATGGCCACGGGCATGATCGTGCAGCAGGACCATCCGCGGGCCGGCCGCTTCACCACCATGGCCTCGCCCGTGAAGCTCGAGAAGACTCCCGGCACGATACGCACGGGCGCGCCCGCGCTCGGGGAGCACTCGCGGGACGTCCTGCAGGAGTCCGGATTCACCGCGGCGGAGATCGAGGCGCTCGCCGCCCAACGAATCATCTGAAGCGTTCTCAACGAGGAGAGTCCCGATGACGACGGAAGGCATGCTCAGGAACAAGGTGGCGGTGGTCACGGGGGCGGCGCGGGGCATCGGGCGCGAGATCGCGCTTCTGATGGCCCAGCACGGCGCCAAGGTCGTGGTGAACGACTACGGCGGCGGGGCCGACGGGCAGGGCGGGGAGCACGGCCCGGCCGAGCAGGTGGTCAAGGAGATCCAGGCCAAGGGCGGCGAGGCCGCCGCCAACTACGAGTCGGTGGCGACCATGGCCGGCGGCCAGTCCATCATCAAGACCGCCCTCGACCGCTTCGGCGGCATCGACATCGTCGTCAACAATGCGGGCATCCTCCGCGACCGCATGATCTTCAACATGACGGAGGAGGAGTGGGACGGCGTCATCAACACGCACCTGAAGGGCTGCTTCGCGGTGACGCGCGCCGCCGTGCCGCACATGCGCGAGAAGAAGTGGGGGCGCATCATCAACATGACCTCGACCTCCGGCCTCGTGGGCAACGTGGGCCAGGCCAACTACGCCGCCGCCAAGCTCGGCATCGTGGGGCTCACCAAGGTCACGGCGCTCGACATGGCGCGCTACAACGTCACGGCCAACTGCATCTCGCCGTTCGCGTGGACGCGCATGATCGGCACCATCCCCACCGAGACGGAGGCGCAGAAGGCGCGCGTCGAGAAGATCAAGAAGATGGGGCCCGAGCACATCGCGCCCGTCGCGGTCTTCCTCGCGAGCGAAGCCGCCAAGGACGTCTCGGGCCAGGTCTTCGGCGTGCGCGGCAAGGAGATCATGCTGTTCAGCCACATGCGCCCGATCCGGAACATGCACCACGACCTGGGCTGGACGCCGGAACGGCTGGCCGAGATGTTCCCCGGGACGCTCAAGCACCATCTGGTGCCGCTCGAGACCTCGGGCCAGTACTTCAACTACGATCCGCTGGTCTGATCGGCGGCCTCGGCGTGGAGCAGTCGCTGGTGATCCCGAGCCTCGCCGCCACGCCGAACCTCGTGCGCATGCTCACCGGCGATGCCTCGCCGGCCGAGCTCTGGCAGGCACCGAAGCCCGGGGAGTGGTCCATGGGCGATGTCGTGCGCCACCTCGTCGCCGCCGACGAGCGCGTGTTCCTGCCCCGCTTCCACCGTATGCTGTCGGAGTCGCGGCCGACCTTCGCGTCGGTCGAGGACGTGCTGGCGCCGGGCCAGAGCCTCGGGCCGCTGCTGGAGGCGTTCCAGGCGGAGCGGGGGCGCCTCGTCGACACGCTCCGTCCCCTCGACGCCGATGCGTGGGCCCGCGAAGGAGTCATCCCTCGCGGGCCCGTGAGCGTGGCCTCCTACGCCAACCTCGTGGCCGAGCACGACATCGAGCACCGCCGGCAGATCCACGACGTCCGGCAGGCGCTGGGCCTCAAGCCCAAGCGCACGGAAGCCAAGCGCCCGCTGCCCATGACCCGGATCCTCGAGGACATCGGCAAGGGGCCGGCGGCGGTGCGGGCCGCCTCTGACGGCATGACCCCTGCGGCGCTGCGCCAGCGTCCGCGCGATGGCGAGTGGTCGGTCAAGGAGGTCATGGCGCACTTCCTCAAGGTCGAGCGCGATCTCTTCCTGCCCCGGCTCCGCCAGCTCGCGGGCGGGAACCGGCCGTCGTTTCCGAGCTTCGACGCCGATGCGTGGGCGCGCGAGCGCGACCACCGCGAGGGAGATTTCGAGGCGGAGTGGCGGACCTTCCAGGACCTGCGGCGGCAAACCATCGCGCTGCTCGAGAAGCTGCCGGCCGGCGCGACGGAGCACGTGGGGTTCTCCAGCTTCTTCGGCCCGGTGACGCTCATCGAGTACGCCACGCACGTGGCCGACCACGATATCGAGCACCTCGGCCAGATCGCCGAGGTCCGGAAAGCTCTCAGCGCCTGAGCAATGAGGCGGCCGCGAGCGCCACGGCCGAGAGGGCCGAGATCCAGACGCCGGCATGCTCGGCCAGGCCCGGCTCGTGGCGAAGCGTGACGGCCCTCACTCCCGGAGGCACCTCGACCTCGAGCATGCCGTCGCGGTTGCGGACCGGGAGCCGGCGCGCTTCGTCGGAGGCCGTCCAGAGCGGCGAGTAGGCGAGGCCGGTGGGGCGCCAGCCGGCGCCGCCCGCCGGTATGACGGCGCGCCAGACCTGCGGGCCGACAAGCTCCGGAACGGGACGGCCCTCGCGCGCCAGGTAGACCCTGAAAGGCCCGATCACCCGAGGTGGCGCAAAGTGGTCTCCCGACTCGAGAAATGAGAGCCTGCCCGCATCCACCTCCGAGGCGACCACCGCCGAGATGGCCAGCGTGTCCATCCACCTCCCGAACTCGCCCTCGGTCACGGCGTCGAGGGGCCGGCCGAAGAGCGTGAGGCCATCGCGCTCCTCCGCCAGCTCCCTGATCGGCTGCGGAGCGGGAGACCCGGAGTAGAAGAGCCCCGCGACGGGAGAGGGGTGGGTGAACGTGCCGCTCACGATGCCGCGCCCGGTGCGGATCGGCGTGAGAGCCGTGATGTGGCTGTGCGCCCGCCACCACTCGGGGCGATAGTCGAGCGAGAGGCCGGAGCGAAGGAAGAGAATCCGACCGGGCGGCGCGTCGCGGAGGACCTGCCACAGCGCATCGATCCGGGTCCCGCGGACCACCTCGTCGTACCTCGGCCACTCCGCGCGCGAAGGCCAGAGCGTGAGCGCGGGCTCGGGCGCGCCGCCCGAGAGCAGGAGCCCGAGGAAGAGCATGACCGCCGCCACCGCCGGAGCGCCCTCCGGTGGAAGGCGCGCGGCGAGGCGGGGAGCGGCCAGGGCCGCGCCGACGATCAGCGCGAGCAGCAGGCTGTCGACGAGCCGATCGGCCGGCAGCCACAGGATCCCGAGCGGCCGGGCCACGAGCGCATCGAGCGCCACCACGGCGACCATGGCCGGCGTGAGGGCGTGAAGCCACCGCTCGGTCGCGCGACCGTCGCCTGCGCGCTTATTCGAGATCCAGGCCGCGGCCTGGGTGAGGATCAGCACGAGCACGAGGGGCCGGGCGAGCTGCCAGAGCAACCCGGAAGGCGAGCTGTCGCCCCACGCGAGCGGCAGCGCCATGCGCAGGTGGACGAGGAGCGGCAGGAGCCACACGGCCGAGAGCCCGAGCGCGAGGGAGGCGACGCCGGCCGCCTGCGCGAGCCGCCGCTGCGTGCCACCTTCCCCGAAGCACGCCGCGAGGACGAGCATCGCCACCGCCGCCGGCGCGTGCGCGGGATGCAGGAGGATCACGCCGGCGATGAGCGCCGCCGCGCCCAGGGGAAACCGGCGAGCGCCTTCCACCCAGCCGACCAGCGACAGCGCGACCAGCGGCAGCAGTCCCCAGCCGAGGCGAGCCGCCACGAGACCCCAGCGGAGCCCTTCTTCCACACCGCTCCGCGAGCCGGCGGACAGCGTCAGCGCGACGAAGGCTCCCGGCAGCGCGAGCCATCCGTTGCCCAGCACCCGCGTGAGCAGCACGAACATGGCGATGCCGGGCAGCATCCACGCGATCCAGAGCACGGCCTCGTACGCGCCCTCGACGCCGAGCGCGCCGAGCGATGCCAGGTGGATCAGCGCCCCGAGCCAGGCCGCGCCCGGCGGGTAGTACTGAAGCTCGGCGTAGCCGGCCCACCAGCCGGGATCGAGCCGCCACGGGGCCCAGCCGAGCGTGACCGCGTGGTAGAGCCGATAGAGCTGGCCCGGATGGTCGTCGAAGATGAGGAGGCCGCCGCCCAGTGAGCGGAGGCCGAAGAGGACGGCGTACACCACCAGGAGAAGAGCGGGCGGAACGGTGCGGCTCACGCCTGCGCCACGAGCAATCCGGCACCCGCGATAGCTCGGCTCACGCCAACGGATGATACGGCATGAGCAGATTTCACCTCGAAGTTCCGTTGACATTCGCGGCAAGAGCCTGTTTACTAGGGCAATTGCTGGCTCGGTCGGTGATCCAGGCGCTCAGGCGCCCGGATCGTGCAGGTCAATCCGGGGCTCAAATCCCCTACCGATGGAGAGGCCATGGAACGACTGAAGGGTTTGAAGTGTCGCGAGTGCGGCCGGTACTATCCCTCCTCCCCCGTCCACGTCTGTGAGTTCTGCTTCGGTCCGCTCGAGGTCGACTACGACTACGAGGTGATCCGGAAGCTGATCAGTCACAAGCGCATCGAGGCGGGCCCGCCGAGCATCTGGCGCTACGCGGACCTGCTCCCGGTGGACCTGCCCGAAGGCGAGACCCGTGTGGGGCAGGCCGTCGGCTTCACGCCGCTGATTCGCGCCCGCAACCTGGCCGATGAGCTCGGCGTGCGGGAGCTCTATGTCAAGAACGACTCGGTGTGCCACCCGACCTGGTCCTTCAAGGATCGCGTGGTCGCGGTTGCCATCGGCAAGGCCAAGGAGTTCGGCTTCGACACGGTGGCCTGCGCCTCCACGGGCAACCTCGCCAACTCCGTGGCCGCGCACTCCGCGGAGGCGCGGCTCAAGTCCTACATCTTCATCCCCGCCGACCTCGAGCGCGGCAAGGTCATCACCACGCTCGTCTACGGGCCCA
>Ga0335070_10005057_pt1 | contig 15468 bp, 12 predicted proteins | sample Lox_Sample_13_FD_206722 | JGI IMG/M metagenome (GOLD analysis project Ga0335070, IMG submission 206722) | Soil microbial communities from Loxahatchee National Wildlife Refuge, Florida, United States - Lox_Sample_1.3 | ecosystem: Environmental > Terrestrial > Soil > Wetlands | place: USA... | reverse complement strand
GATTGCCACTCCGAAAGGCTATTCCTGTAACGCGCAAATTGTCGCGGACGCGCGAAAGATCGCGAAGCAGACCGGAGCACGCCTGGAGTTTCTCACGGACCCTCATGCTGCAGCCGCAGGCGTCGACGCGGTTTATACCGACGCCTGGGCCAGCATGGGGCAGGAGCAGGAAGCGGCCGCTCGCGCGCAGATTTTCCCGCCGTACCAGGTGAATCGTGAGCTGATGCGGGAAGCGGCTCCGCACGCGGTGTTCATGCACTGTCTCCCCGCCCATCGCGGTGAAGAAGTCACAGATGAAGTCATGGATTCGGAGCAGTCGGTGATTTTCGAGCAGGCGGAAAACCGCATGCATGTTCAGAAAGCCATTCTCTATTTGCTATTGGGCGGCGCCGTGCGCCTGCCCGTAAGGAGCGCTCATGCCTGAGAAAGTCGTTCTCGCGTATTCCGGTGGGCTGGACACATCCATCATAATTCCTTGGCTCAAAGAAAACTACTCTTACGACGTGATCGCCATGGTGGGCGACGTCGGGCAGGGCGACGACATCGAGGCCGTGGTCGACAAGGCCTACAAAACCGGTGCGAGCAAGGTGATCGTCGAGGACTTGCGAGAAGAGTTCCTGACCGGATACGTCTTCCCGGCTCTTAAAGCCGGTGCCGTCTACGAGCACAAATATCTCCTCGGGACTTCGCTGGCACGCCCGGTGATCGCGAAGCATCAAGTCGAAGTCGCGCTGCGCGAGGGCGCGACTGCCGTCGCTCATGGCTGCACCGGAAAGGGCAACGACCAGGTGCGGTTTGAGCTGACCTATCAGGCACTGGCCCCAGAGTTGAAGATCATCGCACCCTGGCGCGAGTGGACGCTGAAGTCACGCGAGGACTGCCTCGACTACGCGGAAGCTCATGAGATTCCCGTGGCTGCTTCGCGCGAGAAGATCCACAGCCGCGATCGCAACCTGTGGCACATCAGTCACGAGGGCGGCGAGTTAGAGGACGCCGGCAATGCGCCTCTGCCGACTACATGGCAGATTACGCGATCTCCGCAGCAGGCGCCTGATCAGGAAGAGGAGGTCACGATCGGATTCCTGCAGGGTGTGCCGGTCTCAGTCAATGGGGTGGAGATGGATCCGGTCTCCCTGGTGGAATTGCTGAACGAAATCGGCGCGCGCAACGCCATCGGCCGCGTCGATCTGGTTGAGAATCGCTTCGTTGGTATCAAGTCGCGAGGCTGCTACGAGACGCCGGGCGGAACGTTGCTGATCACCGCACACCGGGAGCTTGAAGCGTTGTGCCTGGAGCGCGACGTCGCGCATTTCAAGCAGAACATCGGACTCAAGTATGCCGAGATGGTCTACTTCGGCTTGTGGTTCACGCCTCTGCGTGAGGCGCTGGATGCGTTCGTTGACTCGACGCAGAAAGACATGACCGGGAGCGTTACCTTGTCCCTGTACAAAGGAAACGTCTCGGTCGCGAGCCGCAAGTCGGAATACTCGCTGTATTGCACCGATCTTTCCTCGTTCACCATGGGCGACGGCTACGATCAGAAAGATGCGGCCGGATTCATCCGCATACTGGGGCTGCCTTCGCGTTCGCGGGCGCAGGCTCGGGTTGAGGTCGCGTGATGAAGATGTGGTCGGGACGTTTCCGGCAGCCGCTGGATCCGGAATTCGAGCGCTGGCAGCGGTCGTTCGGCTTTGACCGGCGGCTGCTGCGCTATGAGCTCGCGGGCAGCGGCGCGCATGCCCGTGCGTTGAAGAACGCGGGTGTTCTTACGGCGAATGAACTGATCACCATCCTGCAAGGGTTGGAGCAGATCGGGGAGAAGGCTGCCTCTTCTCCGGCGTTCCTTGACGATGACGAGGCGGAAGATGTGCATCATTTCGTCGAGAAGCAACTTGTAGCGTTGATCGGCGAAGTTGGTTACAAGTTGCACAGCGGGCGCAGCCGTAACGAGCAGATTGCGACAGATTTGAGGCTTTACGTCAGGGCCGCAATCGATCAGTTGCGGAACGAATTGGCCGAACTGTGCGCCGTGTTCGTAGATCGTGCGGAGCAAGCGGGCGATGCTGCGATGCCCGCCTACACGCATCTGCAGAGGGCCGAGCCGGTTCTGGTTGCACATTGGCTGCTAGCGTATGTCGAGATGTTTCTGCGCGATGCGGATCGGCTGGCAGACTGTCGCAAGCGGCTGAACGTTTGTCCTTTAGGCTCAGGTGCCGTGGCGGGAGCGACTTTGCCGCTCGATCGCGAGCGGATGGCCGACAGCCTGGAATTCGATGCTCCGACGTCGAACAGCATCGACGCGACCAGCGACCGTGACTTCGCCCTGGAATTCGTCCAGTCGCTGTCGCTGTTGGCATTGCATCTGAGCCGATGGGCCGAGGAGATGATCCTCTTCTCCTCGCAGGAGTACGAATTTCTGGGATTGCCTGAGGCCTATACCACCGGCAGCAGCGCAATGCCGCAGAAGAAGAATCCGGATTTGCTTGAGCTGGTGCGCGGGAAATGCGGACGCGTGCTCGGGAATGCTACCGCGCTGATGATCACAGTCAAGGGGCTTCCGCTCGCTTACAACAAGGACCTGCAGGAATCGCAGGAGCCGCTCTTCGATTCCGCCGACACACTTCTGCAGATGCTGCCGCTGATTGCAGGCTTTATGAAGTCGGTGGAGTTTCACTTGGAGACCATGCAACAAGCCGCGCAGTCCGGATTCATGAACGCTTGGGCTGCCGCTACGTATCTGGTGCAGCGCGGCGTACCTTCGCGGCTCGCTCACGAGCGCGTTGGAAAAGCTGTCCAGCTATGTCTTGAACGGAATTGCGAACTACAGGATCTGCCGCTCGAAGATTTGCAGTCACTGAGTCCCGCTTTTGACGAGGGCTTCAAACAATCACTCACACTCACTGCGGTGCTTGCCGTTCACGATGTTGTGGGCGGTACAGCGCCGGGCCGGGTGCGGCAGGCAATCGGGGCCGCCAGGAAGAAAATCGAGTCTCTTCGCGAGGAGGTCCATGCGCACGCGTAAAGCCATCTTGCCTGATGCTCAGGACATTCACGACCTGATCTCCGCATACTCCGGCGACGGTACGCTATTGCCTCGCACGCTGCCCGAAATCTGCGAGAACGTGCGCGACTTCGTCGTGCTCGAAGATGATGACAGCCGCATCATTGGCTGCGGGGCGCTTCATCTGTATGGCACGCACCTGGCCGAGATTCGCTCGATTACCGTCGCTCCAGCGACACAGGGGAAGGGGGGCGGGAGCCTGCTGGTGAAGGCTTTGATGGCTGAAGCGAAGCGCCACAAGGTCGACTGCATCTGCCTGTTCACGCGCAAGCCGGACTTTTTTGCGGGACAGGGATTCACAGTCGCGCAGCGCGAAGATCTTCCGGACAAGATCTATAAGGACTGCCACGCTTGCCCCCGCTTTCACTGCTGCGATGAAGTCGCGATGGTGCGCGGCGAACTTCCCAAGTTCGCGATCCTTCCGGAACCGGCGAACTGGCTGGTCAAGCTGCAGGAATGGGCGCCGGGCGTGGAAGAGCCGGCGAGTTCGACGTAAGAAGGCTGTCGGCAGTTGTCACTTCTCAATTCTCAGACTGAGTTCTTCGGCTCGGCTGTCACATCTCAGCGTCAAATTCTTATGCCTAGGCAGAATGGGTCTTTGGGATCGAGGACCAATTCCGCTTCGGCGTTGACGTAAGCTGAACCGCGGATGCTGGGATAGACTTTCCCATCGCGCACGCCGATGCTTCCTTCGAATACACTGCCTACAATGCTCTCCTGCCTCCAGACTTGGCTTTCTTTTAGCTTTCCATCCGCGTAAAGACAAGCCAATTTGGCGCTAGTTCCTGTACCGCATGGCGAGCGGTCGTATGCCTTCCCGGGGCAGAGGACGAAATTCTTGCTGTCGGCGGAAGCCGGATCAGGCGGCCCGAACAGTTCGACGTGATCGATCTCCTGACCTGCGGCCCCGGTGATTCCCTGGTCCCGAAGCGCAAGGCGTATCGCCCATGTAAAATCTGTCAGCTTCTCGATGTTCTTGATCGAGAGTTCCATCGAGTGCTCGCGTACAAGGAAGAACCAGTTGCCTCCCCAGGCAACGTCGCCGCGAACAGGGCCATACTTCGGGACATTCACTTCAATGTTTGCCGCGAGCCGATAGCTGGCAACGTTATTCACGGTAACTTCGCCATTGCCGTGCAGAACCGCGGTCACCGTACCCACAGGAGTTTCGATCCGATGTTCGCCCGGCCCAATCTTCTTCATAAACGCGAGCGTCGCAACCAACCCGATGGTTCCGTGACCGCACATGCCGAGATAGCCGACATTATTGAAGAAGATCACGCCCGCGGCGCATTTCGAATCCGCGGGCTCACATAATAGTGCGCCCACCATCACGTCGGACCCGCGCGGCTCGTTCACGACCGCAGAGCGGAAGGTGTCGTGCTCAGTGCGAAAGCGCTTGAGCCTTTCGGTCAGCGGCCCGCGACCAAGATCCGGGCCTCCGCTGACGACGACGCGCGTCGGTTCGCCGCCCGTGTGTGAATCGATGACGCGCACTCGGCGTGCTTGGTCGCTCATATTCCATCCATTTTCGCATTGAATTTCTCTGTTGTGGGCGCGTGTAAGTCATCCGGCAGCCACCGGTCAGAGGTCCCGTGGCCAATCAGCCGCCGTGGCCTTCGCAATGCAACACCCCGAGATATTCCTTCCACGGGCCTACAACGTCGCGGTATTGATACGCCATGACTCGCGACAGCTGATGCACATGCGTCAGGTCATGCACGGCCCACGTGGCGAGCAGTTGCGACAGTGTCACAACGCCCAGTGCAGGATGGCGTCCACGCCGATCGAAATCTGTGGCCTGCAGATTCATAGCGCGCAGATCATTGAGTTTCTGCGCGCGCAAACGAGCGAATTCGTCCAACAACTCTGGCAGCGATTTGCCCTGGCTCTCGCGCTCCTGCGCCAGGCGGTCAAACAGCTCAAATGCACAACTCTCGCCCTGCTCCAGGATCCTGCGAGCGCGAGGCAGCCAGTCGGTACGTTCTCCGTGAATCAGGTGCCCGAGAATGCCGAACGCACTCCACGTCTTCCCTCCCTCATTGTTGACCCAAGGTTCGGGCAGATCCCTCAGAAGCGAGTTGAGACACGAAGGCGTGCGCGACAGAAGCGCGATTGTTTGCTGAAGGTCGAATTTCATACTTGCCTCAGGGGACAATTCCCGCCCATGTAGATGTGGCCAACTGCCGCACGATGCATTCGAAATATCGCGATTGCCAGATTCGATCTGCGCTCTGGCCCCGAAGCAACGCTCCGCTCCAGTAGCGTGTGACGGCGCAGAGTCGGGGAAAATGTATCGGAGTTACTGTTTTACTTCCCCCGTCGAAGCGAATCGCACTCCCGTCAACGTTTTTCCGGAGGCGAGAACTTCGCGGATACTCGATCGGTTTGGGCCAGCCTCTGCAATCGCGGCTGAGATGCAACTGACCGCATCCGCGAGCGAAGTGCCGTCGGGCAGGCGGAATATCCACGGGATGTTGGTAGAGGTCAGGGTGTGGTCGGAGGAAATAGCGACAACCGGAACGAATGCCTTCACTGCGATTTGCTCAGCGAGATGGCTCGACGCGCGGTCCAGCGCGATCAAAGCGAGTGCGTGATCGCTGTACACAGCGTTTACCAGATCATTGGAAGCCTTGCCCCACGCGGCCTCTGAGGGGATCGCCACGAGCGACAATTTCTTCCCGTCGAGGTTCAGCCGGCTTAACAGCGTGTTGATCTCGGCCGATCGGACAACTTCATCCGCATGTGGACCGAAGACTCCGATCTTCAGTTGGCTCCCGCTCAGATCAGCAGAGGGCGGACCTGAGTATTGCACCCCGCCTTCTCCCACCTGCGCGTAGGGCTTTTCCATCGTGGTGCGCCGGTACGTGATCTGCCCGTCGTGAACGCGCGCCAGGAACAATGGCGCGATATTCTTGCAGTTCGGATCGAAAACCATGTCACCGGTCACACCCTTGTAGCCGGTCAATCCAGTGAGAGCGTCGCGGATGCGGCCTTTGTTGAGACCCGCGCGGCAGATGGCATCCAGCAGAATCCGCATTTCGTCGTAGGCCAGTGCGGCAAAATGGTCGGGCTTTTCGTGATAGCGCGCTTCGTAGTGCGCCACGAACTCCAACCACCGCGGGTCGCTGCGAGACGGATCATACGGATACACCGCTTCGAAGCCTTCCGCCGCAGGACCTGCAACCTTAATCAATTCGTCCCCGATCGTCCGATGGCTGCCGAATACACGCTGCTTCATTCCGAGTTCCTGCATCTGCTGCAAGATGGCGGCAGTAGACTCAATGTCCGTCCAGAGCACAATCGCATCGACGCGCGAGTCCTGAATGACACGGAGCTGGCGACGAAAGTCCGTGTCCCACGGCATGAACTTCTGCTCGATAACGATGGGATGGCCAAGCCGCCGAGAAGCATCCCTGAACTTCAGAACTCCGAAGCGGCCGTAACGGTCGTTGACACGGAGGAGGGCAACGCGTTTGAGGCCCAGTTCCGTGTAGATGTGACGGGCGAGTGTGTAACTCTGGACGCGGTCGTCTTGGATATCGGTGTGATACCACGGGACGATAGTTTCGGGGATGGTGGGATCGGTGGACTCACTGTTGACCAGTGGAGTCTCAGCTTTGAGAACAAGTCGCAGGACGATGTGGGTGGATTCGGAACTGATCGATCCGAACATCGCCCAGACTTTGTCGTCATAGATCATGCGGACGGCATCGTTGGAAGCGGCGCCCCAGATCGCGGAGTCTTTATAGATTGCTCCATTCGAGGCGTAGGTGGTCTGCCAGTTGTCGTAGTCGTTGTGCTTGATGAGTTTGAACGGTTTGCCGTCGTAGCCGCCTGCCGCATTGGCTTCGTCCACGGCCATCTGAGCGCCGTGGAGCATCCGATTGCCTCTCGCCTGATCCGGATGATCGTAGAGGGGAGCCAGAAAACCAATCCGGATCTCGCTGAGTTCTTTCAAATCGGGATCAGGAACCTCGCGGGCGGCGCCGTTGTATTCGATCAGGTCCTGATAGTACTCGTAGTAAGGAGTCGTGAACTTCGAGAACGGACGCAGATCCTCGGGGGCGCCGGTGTACGGCTTGAGAGAGCGCGCCGCGGGCGGGCCTGGGGGATTCTTGCCGCAGGAGCAGGGCGGAAAATCCCCTGTAGACGTCTGGGACCACGCCGAGACAACGAGCACGGCGACGACGACAGCTACGGATGCGAGACGCATAGGCACTTCTCCTCGCTCTTACTCCCCTGGCAAAACGCGGCGGAACATGGCAATGGCCTCGATCTCGACGAGGAGATCGGGGCGGCAAAGAATCGCCTGAATGCCGGTCGACGCAGGCAGCGGGTCCAAGCCCTGTTCCTTATAGAAAGCCGTCCGCTCCTCGTTGAAGGCCTGGTAGTCGCGCTCGATATCGCGCAGATAGCAGGTCGTGCGTACGATGTCGTGCCAGGTTGCGCCTTCGGAAGCGAGCAGCTTGGTGATGTTGTCGTACGTGCGGCGCTGTTGCGCGCGGAAGTCGCCGACGTGCACGGTGCGGCCCTGATCGTCAATGCTCGCCGTTCCCGAGATCAGCAGAATAGTCAGCCCATTCAGATCAATGCGCATGCCGCGGGAAAACGCGCTTCCGTAGTCATACGCCTCGTTCAGCGCATCGTGGTTGGTGATCGCCCGTTTGACCACAGGGGCTGTCGCTACTTCGGCTAGCAGTTCTTGTACATTCATATGGATGACTCCTGTTTGTGCCGTTCTCGTTCTACTTCTTCGCTACCACTGCGGAACTCTTCTGGCGAATGCCATGACTCAGCCCATGGCCAGTCGCCACCCAAAGGTCATCGCCCTGAAAGTCGACGCCTAGGATGTAGTTGTGCGAGGGAGCTGTTTGCACCGGGATTTCCTTCTTGTTCTTCCCTGCCTCATCCGTTACGTACAACTCGGGCTTGTGGGCGCCGAGTGCCGGCCGGTACACGGCCCAATTCGTCCCATCGAAATATGCAAGGCCCTTGTCCGTCGAGAACCAGGCACGATCGGCATCGACGCCTTTGATCTGGTTCAAGAAGTTGCTGGGAAGGCCGCTGTCCTTCTGGAGAAAGTTGTGCCAATAACGGCCGTCGTAGCGGCTGGCGCCGAAGTAAGTTGCTACCCAGACGATCTTGTCGACGTAACTGACAGAGGTCGTGATCTCGTGAATAAGGCCTTGATCTTTCATCAAGACCATTTCGGTTTCGCCGTCGGGATCGTTGTAGTCCTTCCAGCGCTCGGTTTTCTGGTCGTATTCGAGAAGGCCTCCGCCCCAGACGGCGTAGTAGACCTTGTCTGCCGCGGCACTGACGCCGTAGGTCCAGATCTCGAACATGGGCGTGTTGAAGGCGTTGTACAAGGACCACTGACCAGTGCGGGTGTTCAAACGACTTGCGCCGGCGGCGGTTGCGGTCCAAACGTCATCACCTTGCACCGAGACTCCGTAGACGATGTCATTGCTCAGCCCGGAATTCAATTGCGTATAAGTGTCGATGCGGCCCGCAGAGATGCGGCTGAGGCCACCCATCGTTCCCGCCCAGACGTCTCCGGTATTCTTATCGAGCGCCAGCGAAAGCACCGCCTGATGCGCCAGGCTTTGTTCTTTCGCCTGCGGGTCCGGACGAAAAACTTTCCACTTGCCGTTTTCAAGCAGTCCCAGACCGTTATCCGTACCGGCCCATATGCGGTTCCCGTCCACCAGGACCGAGTAAACGTGATTGTCGGGAAGACCGTTGACGGTGGTGAAGTTCTCCCAACGAAACATCGGCATGTCCTGGGCAGCGCCCATCGATGCGATGGCAAGCAGCGCCAATCCGAACCACAATGTCGTCTTCATAACGTTTTCAGGTACTCGATCAAATCGTTCAATTCATCTTTGGTCAGGTCGTTGGTGACTCCGTGCGTGTCCTTGGGGTTGTAGATGGTCCAGATCTCTTCCAGGGACTTCGCGGAGCCATCATGTAGATAGGGCGCCGAGTAAGCGACGTTTGGCAGTTGAGGCACATCAATGACCGGAGAGCGGTCCGTGTCCTTGCCCGTGCCAACATCAATCTGTCTCTGGTTCGTGTATTTCGGGCCGCTGTGGCAATACCCGCATTGATTTGCCTCGGCGATCGCCGAGCCTTTCTTCGTCGTCGTTCTCTCGAAGATGACCTTGCCGCGCTCCTGGGCTGCCGTCATTTCGCCATTGGCCAGTCGATAACGGTTCGGCCGATACGGGAGCGAGTAGACGAAGGTCACAACATCGGTGAGTTGTTGCTGAGTGAAGCTCTGCGAACGGAAGAAGAACTTCTCCGTGCGCGGACCGCACTCGGTCGGCATGTCGGGATTGCCGCCATTCCACTTGAAGGGCTCCGTGCCCGCGAGATTCTCGAGCGAACGGTTGTCAACGATATCCTTGCCAAAACCATCAGGCTCCAGATCCCATTCCAAGCCGTCGATCGTGGCATCGATGTGGCAGTTCGAGCACCCGAACTGTCCTTGAAAAGAGAATTCCGCGGTATAGAAGAGGCGCTCACCACGACGCAGGGCATCAATGTTTCTGGGCCCGTCAAGATCAATCGTCGAAAGCACCTTCTCAGTCTTGGTGTCGATCACGCTCAGCGTGTCATCCAGCCGGTTAGCTACGTAAAGACGCCTGCCATCCGGAGAAAGAGCAAGCCCCCGAGGATTGTGCCCGACCGGAATTCTTGCCGAAACGTACTCCGCGGATGCAGACAAATCATTCGCAAAGGACTTGCGCCGCGCGCGGATGGTTTTCAGCAAACGGCCGGTGTCGATCGCCGTAACGCTCTGCGACCCAGCGGTTGTCAGGAACATCTTCGACTTGTCGGGAGTGATTACCACTCCCCACGGCAACGCGTAATATCGGTCCAGTTCGTCGATCGGGATCTGTGCTGTGTCGCCGACGTCCTCACCAAACAGAGTCAGCGAGTCGCCGAACACTGCGCCGTGCTCCACGTGCGCAAGGGGAATCAGATTCTTCGGCCTGAGTTGTGCGACCGCTACGAGTTTTCCGTCCGCAGATGCTGCCGCGTGAAATACACCGGCCACATTGTGCAGGGGTTTGCGATCCACAACCCTGCGAGTAGCTGTATCGATAACGGTGATCTCAGAGTTCGGCTGGGTGCGGTGCGGGCCTGCATTCGGATAAATGTGCGTGCAGTAGATTGACCTGCCGTCTGCCGACAACGCCAGGTAGCTCGCGCCGCGTCCGGCGAGCAGACGTTTGATCTCCTGCCCGCTGCCAAGGTCGATCACGGAAACGTCGCTGCTGAGACGGTTCGCCACATACAGTGTCGTGCCGGACCTGTCGACGACTACGCCCGTGGGCTCAAATCCCGTGTGCAGCGTTTGGATCACCTGGCGCGCAGCGAGATCGATAACAGAGACCGTGTCGGACCACGCATTCGTCACGTACGCGCGGCGAGCATCGGGAGAGAGAACAATCCCTCGCGGAACGTGCCCCACTGCAACGTTCCCTAAGACTTTGCCCGAGTCCGCTTCGACAATCCTGACTTCATCGCTGTCCCCGCAGACCACATAAAGAAGACGCCCATCGGGAGAAACAGCAATCTCGAGCGGCGACAGATATCGCTCTTTCACCATCGCTCCAGATTGATGAGGAGCAGGCTTCGCCGCGATCGCAAGCAGTGTGAGCATCAGAACGGCCACCGCACGAAGTACTTTTACGAAAATGGCATTCGAGAGGCCCTGCTCTCGCCCGCGGCACACGCGAGAAATTGAGGCCTCGAGTTTGCTCTCACTCGCTGCCATCTACGGCTCCTCCACCGTGAGAATGCGGTCGACCGCTTGATTCTCCAGAACCTGGTCTTGGCCGGTCGGCCAATGAATGGTTAGCTTGTCCACCTTGGTAGCGGTGCCTAGCCCGAAGTGAACGCGCCCGTCGTCTTGTGACAGATAGCCCGATCCCGCATAACGCTCCGCGATGAGCTTGCGGCCCCCAGCCAGCACTTCCAGGTGCGCGCCGATGCCGTCGCGGTTGCTCTTCTTTCCTTTGGAATTCCCTTTCAACTTCACCGTCAGCCAGTGGTTGTCGTTCTGACTGACGTTGTGCAGGAGCGTTGCGAGCGCACCCAGATTGACGACAAACGCATCCACCTTCCCATCATTGTCATAGTCGCCGAAGCAGGCGCCACGCGAGACTGTCTTCACGTCGAGCACAGGTCCGGCGTCGCGTGAAACATCGGCAAATTTGCCGCTGCCAGTCCCGCGGAACAGCGACTGCTCCTGCGGAACCAGGTGGATCAGGCCGCCGTGAAAAATAAGGATGTCCAACCAGCCGTCGTTGTCGAAGTCGTAAACGCCGCTACCCCAGCTGGTATATTGCGCTGTCGCCTGCGAAATTCCAGACGTCGGACCGATATCTTCAAATCCGTTCTGACCCGTGTTGCGTAACAGGCGGTTGTACTTGGAATCGGTGACCCACAGATCTACGTGGCCGTCTCCATCAATATCTATAAAGACCGGCCCCATGGCTGACGTGTTCTCGCCGTTCTGGCCGTATGCTGCTCCAACGTCGCCGGCGATTTCTTCGAACGTGCCATCGCGCTTGTTGTGGAAGAGGAAGTTCTCGGTCTTGTCGTTGGCGACGTAAATGTCGGGATAGCCATCACCGTCGAAATCCGCACCGGTGACACCCATCGTGCGTCCCTTGTAGGCGCCGATTCCCGATTTGTCCGTTACGTCCGTAAAGGTTCCGTTGCAGTTGTTGTGATACAGGCGGTTGGTGTCGCCGGCGTAGTCGAGCGGACCAGGATAATTGTCGGCGGAGTAGTAGTTGCGGTACTTCGGATCGAACTTCACGTACCGTCCGACGAAAAGATCGACGCAGCCATCGCGGTCGTAATCGAGCCATGTGGAACTGATCGACCAGCCGTCGACCTGGATCCCAGCCTTGGCGCTCACATCGGTGAAGGTACCGTCGCCGTTGTTGTGATAGAGAATCGCCTTCCCGTAGCCGGTCACGAACAGATCGATGAAGCCGTCGTTGTCGTAGTCGGCCGCGATCGCAGCCATCCCGTAGATGTTCGCGGCCACGCCTGCCTTGTCCGTCACATCCGTGAAAGTGCCGTCACCATTGTTGCGATAAAGGTGGTTGTGCGGAGGAACGGCAGGCGGTTGCTTCAGGGGATACGGATGGATGCCGTCTTCGAGCGGCTTGCCGCTGGCCACGTATAAGTCGGGGAAGCCGTCATTGTTGTAATCGAACCAGACGCAGCCCGCGCCGGTACTCTCCAGCAGCGAACCCAGCTTCTGCGAACCGAAGTTGTGCGTAAACTCAATGCCGGACTTCGCCGTCGCGTCTTCGAACCGGATCGCTGCCGGAGCGCTTGCCTGCTGCGCTTGCGCGAGCATCGCGGAGAAAAACATTATTAGCAAAAGCGATCTCAAGCTAGTTTCCTCCTGCGCTCTGGACGCTGCTTCCGGTCAGATCCGCCGGAGTCGTGGTCTTCAAAAGAATCTGCGGCACAGCATTCTCTGGCGCCGTCTCGGGTCCGGCATGGCATCCCGTGCACAGGCGTTGTTCACCGCGTCGCATCCAGAAATATCCGGCTTCGCGCTTCAGACTCTTCCCTGATGCGTCAACCAATTCGAACTGCAGCGGCTGATCGCTTGGGACTTGCAAGAAAAACGAACCATCCCGCTCGACCGGCGCAGTTCCAAGAAGCTTCGGATGTCCTGAGTCGTCACGCGTGTAAAGCGTCACCGAGTGAATTGCGCCCGAAGCGAACTGGTACTTCGACATGTAAGCATTCAGGCACAGCAGATTCGCATTCGCCCAATCGTGTAATCCGGACGGATGGCGGTTCGGAACGGTGCGAGGACCGAGCAAAACCGGTTGGAGCACATTTGCATCCGGGTCTGCGAGCAGTGGCTTCAGTTCTTTGGCGCCTTGTGTCCAGCGCATCAGACGATACAAAGCCTTTGCGTTCGGGCGCCATGCGACCAGCCAATCGCCATTTCCCGTCTCCGCGATGTCTCCCGCGTACTCGCCGGATGGAGCCGAAATGCTGAGCTGTTGCGCACGCGCGGAACTGAATCTCGCGAGTCCGTGCGAAGTCGTAAAAACTGTCTCGCCCGAACTCTGCTGCCGGGCGGAATGCCGTGCAGTGCCGTGATCGCAACGGTACGATTCCACTCCGCTGCCATCGGAATAGACCGTGTAGATTTCAGGCTGGCCGTATGTGCCCAGTGGGAATGCGGCTTCAAACAGAATGCGTCCGTCGCGAAGAACATCGGTCGGCAGCGCGCTGGACGACATGTAGGTAAGGTCCAGCGTTTTGCTTCCCAGTTCCTTCGTTTCGATGACGAATCGGCCGCCCCGTTTTCGCGCGTACACAATCCGGTCATCGGGAAGATAGAACGGGCGGATGCAATCTTCTGGGACCGAGGTCATGCGCCGTGGATCGCCACCTGCAATGTCGATCTCCCATATCTGCCAGGGATCCGACGCATGAGCTTTGCCGGCGAACAAGACCTTTTGCCCATCAAAAGAAACGGAAGGATCCGCTGAGGCAGCAAAGCCCGGCACGAGCGCACGGCGTCCAGCTTCACTGTTCAGGAAAATCGCCGCACCAGATGGAAACCGTTCTGCCGCGTGCAGCCACGCGAGCGGCTCGTATGACCTTGCAGCGGTGTAGAGGAAGCTCGCACTATTGGAGCGATTGATATCTTCAGCCGATGGACGCGCCGCGCCAGAGAGCGCCAGCAGGAGAGCAGCAGCCACGATGGAGCGCAGCAGCACTAATCGGCTCCTCCTGCCACGAGGAGTTGCGGGCGAAGCTGCCGATATTCCTGCTGCAGATCAAGATAGGGTTGCAGGTCCGCCATCATGCGGCGGAACTGATCGAATGTAAGCGACTGCTCTCCGTCGCTCATCGCTTTGTCTGGAGTCGGATGAACTTCTACGAGGAGCCCATCCGCGCCCACCACCGCCGCGGCGCGCGAGAGCACGGGCACCAGGCTGCGAACGCCCGCAGCGTGGCTGGGATCCACGATGACGGGAAGACGCGAAACTGCCTTCAGTACGGGAACCGCGGCGATGTCGAGCGTGTTACGTGTTGCAGTCTCGAACGTCCGAATTCCACGCTCACATAAGATGACGTCAGGATTGCCCGCCATGGCGATAACCTGCGCCGAGCGCAGAAGTTCCTCAAGTGTCGCCGTCATGCCGCGTTTCAGAAGAACGGGGCGTCCGCATCCGCCAAGCGCTTCGAGCAGCGCGTAATTCTCCATGCTGCGCGTGCCCACCTGCATGATGTCGGCATATTCGGCGATCACGTCGACATCTTCTTCGCTCATCACTTCGGTGACGATCGCCAGTCCCGTGGCTTCGCGCGCCTTGCTCAGCAGCTTGAGTCCCTCTACGCCCATGCCTTGGAATGAATAAGGAGATGATCGCGGCTTGTATGCACCCCCGCGCAAAATGCGCGCGCCCGCTCCTGCTACTGCTTCCGCGGTCTGAAGCAACTGCGTCTCAGACTCGACAGCGCAAGGCCCTGCCATCACTACGAAGTCACTGCCGCCGATCTCAATGTCACGAACTTGCACTACAGTGCGCGGACATTCGTCGGTTTTCGCGACCAGATCGAAGCAGGAAAATTGCCCGTTCCACTTGGGATTCATGAGCGCCGCCATTCTAGTAAGCGGCAATTCCGCGATCACTAATAGGAATCTGCTAGAACACGCAAAAGAAGCAGGTTTTATGCACTCAAAGTGAATTCGAGGACAACGTAAGTACTTTGGATCGATGAGGAAGGAGGGGTTTTGTGAGTGCAATCACAGATCAGCGAGACGGCACGCACACAACCGCGTGCGGCTGCACAATGCTGCAGGAAAGAAGAACAAAATTGCTCCTCAGCTAGCGGCGCGAAGCTGCTCCACTTCGCAGCGGCGAACGGCGGCGAGCCGGTCCTCGGCCCCCAGTTTGCGCATGATGTTGTGGACGTGATTCTTCACTGTCTGCTCCGACAGATTGAGTTGCGCCGCGATTTCCTTGTTGGTGAGCCGCGCACGAAGTAACTCCACCAGTTGCTGCTCGCGGCGGCTGAGCCCCAGTTCAGCTCCAACGGCCAACGAAACAGACAAAGTCGACTGTTGAGCGGCAAAACGGAAAAGCGCCGACGACAGTGATGGCGGGCAAACGGCTTCTCCTGCCGACACTGCGCGAATGGCCGCTGCCACTTCGGCCGCGGACGCATCCTTGAGCACGTATCCCACAACTCCCTCGCGCACCGCGCGCAAGAATGTCTCTTCATCGGCTTCCATATCCACAATAACCACCTTCAGCGCAGGAATGGACGCAACCAGCAGTGAGATCAGACGGGCACTGGAATGCGACAGGCCGCTGGAGTCGAGCACAATGATGTGA
>Ga0335070_10005056_pt1 | contig 15470 bp, 10 predicted proteins | sample Lox_Sample_13_FD_206722 | JGI IMG/M metagenome (GOLD analysis project Ga0335070, IMG submission 206722) | Soil microbial communities from Loxahatchee National Wildlife Refuge, Florida, United States - Lox_Sample_1.3 | ecosystem: Environmental > Terrestrial > Soil > Wetlands | place: USA... | reverse complement strand
GACCCTGATCCCGACCATCAGGACCTCGCCGAAGTGGGCGGGGCTGTGGTAACGGCAGGTGACGTCCGCGAGGATGAAATCGATCCTCCTGGCGTCGAGTTCTCGGCGAAGAGCCTTCCAGTACTTGACCCGGGCATCTTCCATGAACGCGATGAACGCAACGTTGTTCACGTGGCCCAGCGCGTCCAGATCCCGGAATAGAATCTCGTGTTCGAAGACCACCCGATATCCTTCCATGGAAGCTCACCTCGCTCGTCCAGTCATGTTTCCATTTTTTCGCAGAACTCCCAGAGGGCACAGAGTGTATCATGCTTTTGTCCGATCGGTAGCCCGAAGGCACCGTGGTTTCGACGGAGGCGGATCCCGGACGTTCACCGCCCGCTTGTCCCGCTTGGCGGGACTACGCTCGAGGCGCAGAGTTCGCAGAGGATATCGAGCTTTTTGATTTGCCGTGAGAGGCGGCAAATCAAGAACCGCCGCGCCTGCGGCGCTATAGTGAATGCAACCCCGGCCCGAAGGGCCGAGTCCCGCTTCCAACCACGCGGCGCTCGCCTCCACCCTCCAACCTCCAGCGGGCCAGAGGCCCCTCGCCCCGCGGCCGCCCAACCCCTTTTCAGGAACGCCGGAGACCTGTTAAAGTCAGATCCATGCCGAAGAAGAAACTCCACCTCCTTCTCATAAATCCCTGGATCTTCGATTTTGCCGCCCATGACCTGTGGGCGAAACCGCTGGGGCTTCTTGTCCTGGGAGGGGTGTTACGGACTCGGGGATATGAGGTACGGCTGATCGATTGCCTAGACAGCCACGAGGCCCGGATGCACGGCATCACTGGAATGAAACCGGCCAAACGCGGGATCTACGGGACCGGGAAATTCTTCCGGGTCGAGGTGCCCAAGCCTCTTGCGCTGAGGAGCATTCAGCGTCGATACTGGCGTTTCGGAATCACCCCCGAGCTATTCGTTGAACGTCTTCTCCAAGGACCCGCCCCGGATGCCGTCCTGATCACCTCCGGGATGACCTATTGGTACCCCGGGGTCCAAGAGGCAATCCGTCTGGTGCAAGCACACCTGCCCGGGAAGCCCGTGGTCCTGGGTGGAACTTACGCCACCCTCTGCCCGGATCATGCCCGCCGCCGGGCCGGGGCCGATTACGTGCTCACCGGCCCTGGCGAAGAGAAAATCCTTCCCTTGCTCGAACGGCTCACGGGACATGCGGTCCCGGTCCTCAACCACGAGAACAGACAACCGCTGCCGGCCTTCGATCTCCTCTCCCATCTCGACTACGTCTGTGTCCTCGCCTCCCGGGGTTGCCCGTTCCGTTGCCCCTACTGCGCCTCCCAGTTCCTTCACCCTCGCTACCGCCGACGGCCGCCCCCGGAGGTTGCCGACGAACTCGAGTTCTGGCATAAACGACACGGGGTGACCGATGTGGCGTTTTATGACGATGCGCTTCTTCTCGACGCCGAGCAGCATATGCTCCCCGTGCTGGCCGAGGTTCGCCGGAGACACCTGGCGCTCCGCTTCCATACGCCAAACGCTCTCCACGTCCAAGCCTTAAGCGCCGAGGTCTGCGAGGCCCTCTTCGCCACCAACTTTAGAACCCTCAGGCTGGGGCTGGAGACCGCCGACCCGGCGCAGCAGGAGCGGCTGGGAGGCAAGGCGAGGTTGGAGACCTTTTCTTGGGCGATGACCAACCTGATCCGTGCCGGCTTCTCGCCGAAGGAGATCGGGGTCTATCTCCTCTGTGGCCTGCCTGGTCAGAAGCCGGCCGAGGTCGCCCATTCCATCCGGGTGGTCCAGGATCACGGCGCGCGGCCCTATCTGGCTGAGTTTTCTCCCATTCCTGGAACGCTCCTATGGGCGGACGCGGTACGATCTTCGCCCTTTGACCTGAAAGCGGAGCCCCTCTACCATAATAACTCCATCCTCCCGTGCCGCAGCTTTGGTCTGAAGGAACTTCAGCGCTTGAAGGATATGTGTAAGGAGTAGTTAGAGGCTTGAGGTTGGAGGTGAGGAGGCTTCGCCTCCTTTGAGGCGGGAGATTGGAGTTTTGAGGCAACGACTAACATGTTAGATTGGTTCAAGTGGGGCGCAAGGATCAAGGCGGAAAGAGGTGGAATCGTGGAATGATGGGAGGTGCGGCGCGGTTCCTTGCTGATAGCTGAAAGCTGAGGGCTAACAGGTGGAGGCTTCTCGAAGAGGAGGGAATAGTTAGAATGGCAAAGACGGTAAGACTGACAAGGGAATCGAAAAGGCTCGCCGTAACGGTACTCGCCCTGGTGGTCGCCCTCGGCTCGACGATCCGGGTGCAGGCGGCGGATCCCGGCACGCGGGAGTCAGGGGACGTGGGAATCCAGGTGCATGCCCCCCTGGCCTCTCCAATGCCAAGCCTCATCTCCCTCGTAAGGATACCCTCTTCTCTCGAGTTCTGTAAGGAGGCGGTGCCTCTGGATATCCCGGATGTACGCGAGCGCCTGGAGCGCGAGATCCTCCTCGCTCTCCAGGAGCAGGCCCAGGTCATCCTCTGGTTGAAGCGCTCCACACGCTACTTCCCCGAGATTGAAGCGATGTTGCGAGACAACGGGCTCCCGGACGATCTCAAGTATGTGGCTGTCGTCGAGAGCGCGCTCCGCCCTCATGCAGGCTCTCAGAAGAATGCGATCGGCTTCTGGCAGTTCACGGAGGGCACCGGCAAGAGGCACGGGCTCATCATCAACGCCCGCCGCGATGAGAGACGAAATCTCCGGACCGCAACCTGGGCGGCCATTTCCTACTTCCGGACCCTCTATGGAATCTTCGGTTCCTGGACCCTTTCCGTCGCTGCGTACAACATGGGCGAGGATGGGCTCATGGCGGCCATTCTGGAGCAGGGAGTGGATAGTTACTACCAGCTCTATCTCCCCCTGGAGACCCAGGCTTTCGTCTTCAAGATCCTCGCCGCGAAGCTCATCCTCTCCGATCCTGCACGGTACGGGTTTCAGCTTGCCACCGAGGATTACTACCCTCCGCTGTCAACTGATCGGGTTCAGGTACAATGCTCGCGGGAGACCCCGATTCGGATCGTCGCCCAGGCAGCCAAGACCTATTTCAAGGTCATCAAGGATCTGAATCCCGAGATTCGCGGCAGTTGGCTTCCTGAAGGGACTCATACGCTCCTTATTCCGTCGGGAGCGGCAAGCGAATTCCAGAAACGATACAGCGCCGTCGTAGAGGAGTGGCTTGCAGCGAGAGACAAACAGATCTACGTGGTTAAGGAGGGCGACACCCTGACGAGCATCGCCGCACGGTTCAAGGTGCCGGTAAGCGCTCTCTTGGAGTGGAACCGCCTGAAGGCGAAGGCGACCATTCGTCCGGGAGACAAAGTGATTGTGAGAAAGGCTGCGAAAGAAGAGGCTGAGGTGGATTGAGCCGGAAGAGAGCTTACGCCCGTTGGAGGATAGAGGTTGGAGGCAACGGCTGAACTGTTACATTGGTTTCACTGGTTTGATTGGTCCAGTTCGTTCAAAGAGGGTGTAACGAAGAGGGTGATCGTGAGTGGTTATACGTTATCTGTTATTCGTCAAAAGAAAAGATCCGTGTGCATCTGCGTAAATCTGTGTCCCATAAAGGCATAGGGCATGGAGCAGAGGGCATAGGGCGGCGGCCTGCGGCCCGGTGCGACAGAGGTTACACGTCATACGGGGGAAAGAGAAAGATCCGTGAAGATCTGCGTGAATCTGCGTGCTATTCAACCCTTCAGCACTGGTTGATGAGGGAGGCGAGATAGCCGGCGCCGAACCCGTTGTCGATGTTCACCACCGCCACCCCCGGCGCACAGGAATTGAGCATAGCCAGCAGCGCTGCCAGCCCGTGAAATGAGGCGCCGTAGCCGATGCTCGTCGGTACTGCAATGATCGGCCTGTCCACCAGGCCGCCCACCACGCTCGGAAGCGCTCCCTCTAGTCCCGCCACCACCACGAAGACGGTCGCGCGGCGAAGCTGCTGCAAGTGATCCAATAGGCGGTGCAGGCCGGCCACCCCCACGTCGTAGAGTCGCTCCACCAGGTTCCCCATCATGTCCGCAGTGACCACGGCCTCCTCCGCTACCGGGATATCCGAGGTTCCCGCCGCCACCACCATGATCGCGCCCTTCCCCTTCGTGGGCATCGCCTGCGGCCGCACCGTGAGAGCCCGGGCCAAATCGTGGTAAACAGCGGCAGGAATCTCCTGCCGGACGGCGGCGGCCTTGGCGGCATCCATCCGGGTCACGAGGACCTGGGCTCCGTGGGAGAGGAGTGACTTCATGATCAGCGTGATCTGGTCAGCACTCTTGCCTTCGCCAAAGATCACCTCGGGAAACCCGCGCCGCAAGGTGCGGTGGTGGTCAACCCGGGCAAAGCCGAGGTCTTCGAAGGGCAAAGTTCGAAGCCTTTCCACCGTCGCGGCGAGGTCGAGATTGCCCCCGCGGAAAGCCTCGAGAATCTCCTTGAGCGTCTCTTCGTTCACGGGGCTCCTCCAGCGATCAGCCCTCAGCTGTCAGCCTTCAGCTCTCAGCACCGAATCGCGCAGCGCCATTTTCCTGTTTCCTAACTAATCGAACCAATTCAACCAATCCAACCAACTCAACCAATTCAACTCTTCAGTCGTTGCCTCAACCCTCAAACCTCAAAAGAGGCCAAGCCTCCAGCTTTCTCCCGTTCAGCACATCCCGCACGAGCTCAGCTTGCCTGACGGCGATGCGATCTCGATCCTGTAGAGCGGCGCGGGCTTTGCCGCCTGTCACGCGCAGCTCCTCGAGATGAGAGAGATGATGGCCCATACGTTCCAAGAGTTCATCCCGACTCCCCACGGAGATCCCGCAGCCGCCCTCCTCCAGGAGACGGCGCTCTTCCAGGAAGTTCTCCATGTGGGGTCCGTAGAAGACCGCCTTCCCCCACGCAGCGGGCTCCAAGATATTCTGACCCCCCAGAGGAACAAGGCTTCCCCCACAGAACGTAAGGTCCCCAACCCCGTAGAGATCGAAGAGATCCCCCACTCGATCCACCAGGATCACAGCGGCTCTCCGCGCCTCGCGACCGTCGGCAAGGCGACTGTACCGGTGGAACGGAAGGCCTTGCCGCCGGAACCATTCTTCCAGGCGACCGAGGCGGTTCAGATGGCGCGGAGCGAAGATGGCCATGAGCTCGGGACGCTCTCTTGTTAACTCCACGAAGATCTCGGGAAGCCAGGTGAGTTCCCGGTCACGTATACTCCCGGCGACCAGCACCGGCTGATCGGAGGCGATATTGAGCCTCTGCCTCAAGGTTTCGACCCGATGCAGCTCCGCGCGGTCGAGAAGGCCGGCCCCTTTCATATTCCCCGTCACCGCCACCCTTTCGGCTGGGGCTCCCATGGCAATGATCCGCTCGGCGTCCGCCGCCGAGATCATGGCCAGGCCGGCAAACCCGCGAAGAAGGGGGGCGAGAAGCCAGCGGAGCCTGCGGTAGTGGGGAAAGGATCTTGCCGAAATCCGCCCATTGAGGAGGACGATCGGGATACCGAGTCGCTGCGCCTCCCCAAGGAAATTTGGCCAAAGCTCCGTTTCCAGGCAGACCACGAGGTCCGGCCGAAAGTGCCTGAAGGCCCGCCGGACCGGCCCGAGAAAATCAAGGGGAAAGTAGATGGGGTGAACCCGAGTCGCAAATCGCCCTCGGGCCAACTCCTGCCCTTGAGGCGTCATGGTGGAGAGCACGATGTCGACGTCGGGCCGGACTCTGTCCAGCGCCGCAACGAGAGCCGCAGCCACACCCACCTCGCCTACGGAAACGGCATGAATCCAAAGACGCAGCCCCCGGCCCGGTCTCTGGCCGAGCTCCGAAGTGTAGCAGCCGAGGCGCTGGCGCCACTCGGCCCCTTTCTCGCCCGGAAGGAAGCGCGCCGTCAGGGAGGCAAGGGAAGCGAGTGCCCCCGCAGGCACCATCGCGGCATTATAGAGAAAGAGGGACGGGTTCATCTCACCTTGTTCACCGCTGGCACGCGGTCCTGATAGTATTGGGAGCAGAAGATCGACCCCACGGCCTTCGCAGGGCTTGACCGCCCGCTTGTCCCGCTCTGGCGGGATCGCGCTCGAGGCGCAGAGGTCGCAGAGGATCTCGAGGTTCTTGATTTGCCGCAAGAGGCGGCAAATCGAAAACCACCACGCTTGCGGCGCATTGGTTAAAGCAACCCTGGCCCGAAGGGCCGCGGCCTCCCGGCCAGAGAAGAGGATTTTCTCCTCTGCGCCCTCTGCGTCTCTGCGGTGAAATCCTTCTCACAAGAGCGGCAGGTAGCGCTCCACCTCGTACTTGCTCACGTGGATCCGGTACCGGTCCCACTCGATCTTCTTGTTGGCAACGAGCTTGCCGAAGATATGGTCCCCGAGGGTCTCACGGACCAACGTGCTCTGCTCCACCTCCTGCAGAGCTTCAAACAGGCTTCCTGGCAGGGAGGTGATGCCGGCGCGCGCTCGCGCCGCCTCATCCATCTCGTAGATATCCTCTTCGATGGGATCGGGAAGGGCGTAGTTTTCCTTGACCCCTTTCAGCCCGGCCCCAAGCATCACCGCAAAGGCCAGATAGGGGTTGCACGCGGGATCCGGCGAGCGGAACTCAATCCGCGTGGCCTTTTCCTTGCCCGGCTTGTACATGGGCACCCGGATCATGGCCGACCGATTCCTCCGGGCCCAGGCGACATAGACCGGCGCCTCGTACCCCGGCACGAGCCGCTTGTACGAATTGACCCACTGGTTGGTCACCGCCGCCATCTCGCGGGCATGGCGCATGATCCCGGCGATGTAGGACTTGGCGAGGCCGGAGAGGTGATAGGGATCGCTCCGGTCGTAGAAGGCGTTGGCGTCCCCTCGAAACAGTGACTGGTGGGTGTGCATGCCGCTGCCGTTCACCCCGTAGATCGGTTTGGGCATGAAAGTGGCATAAGCCCCATGCTGCCTCGCGACCTCCTTCACCACGAGCCTCAGGGTGACGGCCTTGTCCGCCATGCGGAGCCCCTCATCGTAGCGGAGATCGATCTCGTGCTGGCTCGGGGCAACCTCGTGGTGGCTGTACTCGACCTGGATCCCCATCTCCTGCAGGGCGAAGATGGTGTCCCGCCTGAGGTCGCTTCCGAGATCGAGGGGCCTGGTGTCGAAGTATCCTCCCTTGTCAATGGTCTTCGGCGCCTCGTTGTTCTCGAAGTAAAAGTACTCGAGCTCCGGTCCGGCATAGAAAGTATAGCCGAGATCGGCGGCCTTCTTCAGCGTCCGCTTCAGGGCATAGCGCGGGTCCCCCTCGTAGGGGCTGCCGTCAGGGTTCAGAATGTCGCAGAACATCCGGGCCACCGGCCGATCCTTGGGCCGCCAGGGGAGAAACTGGAAGGTGCTTGGATCGGGTTTCGCGATCATGTCGCTCTCCTCGATCCGGGCGAACCCCTCGATGGAAGAGCCGTCGAAGCCCATACCTTCGGAGAGGGCCTCCGCGAGCTCCGAGGGAGTAATGGCGAAGCTCTTGAGAATCCCGATGACGTCAGTGAACCAGAGCTGGATGAAGCTCACGTTCTGTTCGGCAACCGCCTTTCGCACGTCCTCCCCATCTCGACACTGCATGACCATACCATGATCCCCCTTCTTCTGAGCTTGTTGGCGGAGATGCTTCCCTTGATGGAGCCTACGATTCTCCGAATGACGATACCACCCTAGTGCAGGCTGAAGAACAGGGCCTGTTTGATCTCCTCGATCTGCTCGGGGTCCTCAACCCGTCCGCCATCCATGGTGCGAACGTAGAAGATATCGGCGACCTGATCCACCCGCGTCGAAATCTTGGCGAGAAAAACTTGAAGCTGGAGCTGAAGCAGCGTGTGGGTTATGGCGTAGAGCAGGCCGGGTCGGTCTGAGGTGTAGACCTCGATGATGGTGTACCGATCCGATGAGGTGTTGTCCACCACCACCTCATCGGGCTTCAGCGGTACCCGTGACCGTTCTCGCTTCTGCTGCGCCCGGTGAAGGGCCAGGCGATACTCCAGGGCGAGCTTGCCCCGCAGGGCCTTGTCGAGATCGATCATGACTTGCTCCCACGCGATCTCCCTGTCCGGCTCGAGAATGGCGACTTCAAAGATCTGGAGGGCGATGCCGTCTCGCCTCGTGTGGGTCTGGGCCTGTCGAATGTCGAGCCCGTGGAGGGTGAGAATGCCCGCAACGCGGAAGAGCAGCCCCAGGGGTTCCCGGCTCATGACCGTGAGCTCCCAGGTACCTTGGCCCTTTTTCACCTCCCAGGAGATGGGCGTCTTTTCGAGCTTCCGGGCGAGTCTCAGGTGGCCGGCCATGGCCCTGGAACTCACGGTGAGGAGGTAGCGGGGCGAGAATTCCTTGAAGTGGCGATCCAGTTCCTCGGGACTGAAATCGTCGCCGAGAACGTCGGCCACCCGCTGGCGCAGCACCTGGAGCCTGGACCTCAGACTTCCTTCGTCCGGCTCCCCCTTCTCCAGGCGGTGGAGCAGAATCTCGTAGAGCTCACATATGGGCAAGCCCTGGTAATACTCCCAGGCGCGCGGCCCGGTGGCGCGGAGATCGGCAAAGGCATGAAGCATGAGGAGCTTTAACCGTCGCACCGAGCCGATCACCCTGGCGCAGTGCTGGATCATCCTCTGGTCGACGAGATCGCGCCGCGCGGCGCTGTCAGTGAGGAGAACGTGATTGGTGACCAGGAAGCTGAGCAGCTCTATCTCGGCCGCGCTGAGCCCCAAACGTGGGCCGATGGCGAGGGCCATCTGCCCGCCCCGCTGCGCGTGTCCATGGCCACCGCTCTTGCCGATATCGTGGAGCAGAGCGGCGAGAAGGAGGATCCATTCGTCCTCGCCTCCTTCGACCCACTCTCGCACCCCCGGATGGGGATCGTCGTACTGGCCGGCGAGAAGGCGCTTCATCTCAGCGAAGGTCTGGAGCTGGTGCTCGTGGACCGGATAAAGGTGAAAGGCGTCATGCTGGACCAAGGCATGGACGAGACGAAGCTCAGGGATCAGCACCTGGAGTACATCCGTATCGTAAAGCGCCCGCACGGTCCCGATCTCGGCGGTTTCCTCCCGCAACACCTCGAAAAGCCACTGCCGGACGAGCCCTGGATTCTCCAGAGCTTCGGCAACGTGGGGAGCCTGTTCCCTGCACCACTCGAATGCCTCAACCCCGAGAGGCACCTTATGGCGAACCGCCTGCCGGAACAGCTCCAGGAGATTCCCAGCGGCAGGACCCGACAGCGCTGCGGGGGTCACCACCAGCCGCCCGCGCTCCACTCGGATCCCTTCCCCTGGTTCGGCCTTTGCAGTTTCGGCCGCCTCCTCATCGTCGCCGGAGCTCTGCCACTCCTCCAAGATGTCCCGCCACCGGTCAGCAAGGAGCCCGACATTGTAAAAGTGGCGTTCCAGATCGCTCATCATGAGCTCGACGGCGAGGAAATCTCCCTGATCGTGGTAGCCGAGCCGTTGGGCCACCTCCTCTTGGTCCTCGTAGCGGAGCCGTGTCTCCAAGTCGCCCCGGAGAAACTGGAGGTGGTTCCGCACCCTAAGGAAAAACTGCCTCGCCTCCCGCAGGTGCTCGATGGTCTCCGGATCCAGGGCTGCGATCTGCCCGAGCCTCTTCTTGCCGTGAAGGAGGAACCCCGCCCAGCGCACCCGCCCTAGTTCCCCGAGGCTCCCGGCGTTCTGCTCAAGATCAGGCTCGAGGAGGTAAGCGGGATCCTTCTGGGCGGCCTGGCGTGCCCGCCAGTCCTGGATAAGCTGAACCAGCGCCGGCCGCTCCCGGCTCGCCTGGAGTTCGCGCTGGAGCGTCAGGTGCAATTCCTCCATGAGGGCACGGGAGCCGCTGATGAACCGGCTGTCGATGACAGCCCCGAGCCAAACAAGGTCATTGACCGCCAGATCCAGCGTCTCAGGGGGCGTGGTGACGCGGTAGGTGACCCCCCAGCCCGCCTGCTGGAGCGGTCCCACGATCCCCTCGACCCACTCCTGCTCGCCGAAGGGCGCATCTGGGGTCTGGAGGAAGAGCAGAGATACGGGAGAGAGGGGGCCAAGCTGCCGACGGCCGAAATCTCCTGTGGCGAGAATCGCACCGTGGCGGCGGACGAGTTGCGGGTCGAGCTCGATCCGATTGGTGAGACGATTGTACAGGGAGATGAGAGCTACATCAACGAGCGCTGTGATTCTCCCCGCGTCTTCGAGGCGGTCCGGGTCCTTCAGCCTCTCTCTCTGCTGGCTGAGCTGGGCGATGATCTCTTCCATGGGAAGCTATACCCGGCCCGCATTCTGTTTCAACCACCTGCCGCGACCGTGGATATGGCTCTCCTTCCGGGTGTCCTCGGGATTCTGACCTGGCGACGCACTTAACAAGCACGCCTCAGGTCCGCGGTCCGGGTATCTCCCCGTGGCACAACCATCTCCGCGGTCTCGCGACGGCGTCTCGCGTATAACGCGGGCTCCTGCGTTCAGGCAAAGCGATGGAGGGCACCCTCCGCTCTCCACCGGGAAAAATTGTGGCTTGCATTATACCGATATCCATGTCAATTAAAATAGATTTCTCGGAGACGCCTATGATCGCCATCATCGACTATCGTGCCGGTAACCTCGCCAGCGTGGCGAGAGCATTGGACTTTCTGAGGCAGCCTTGGGTCATCACCGCCGATGCCGGGGTGCTGAGCCGTGCCGAGCGGATTATCTTTCCAGGCGTCGGCGCGGCGGGTGAGGCGATGGCCAACGTGCGAAACCTTGGGCTGGACAGCGTGATCCTGGAGGCCTACGCCAGCGGCCGCCCTTTCCTGGGGCTCTGCCTCGGGACTCAGATCATCCTCGACTACAGCGAGGAGGACGATACCCCCTGCCTCGGCATCATCGCGGGGAGTACGAGGCGGTTTCCGCGAGGCCTCAAGGATCGGGACGGACATAACCTAAAGATCCCCCACATGGGCTGGAATCGGGTCACTCTCGTCGGTGGGAGCCACCCGATCATGGCAGGTATCGAACCGGAGAGTGAGTTCTACTTCGTCCACTCCTTCTACCCTGACCCCGCTGACCCGGACACGGTCAAGGGGCGCAGCGACTACGGCGTCACCTTCCCCTCTCTCCTCGGCCAGGGCAATCTGGTGGCGGTCCAGTTCCACCCGGAGAAAAGCGGCCGCCCCGGGCTGAGGCTTCTCGAGAACTTCTGCCGCTGGCGTCCGTAGGCCGCACGTGGTATTTTTAAGTGAATGTAGCCAGTCGCGGCGGGAACGGCGCTCCTACGGGAGATGGTGACGCTGACGCCGACCGGTCGATCGACCGGCCTTGCAGAGAACTTTAAGCACTTGAAGAGCTGGAAATATGCTCAGCAAACGCATCATCCCTTGCTTGGACGTTCGGGACGGGAAGACCACGAAGGGCATCAAGTTCAAGGGCAACGTCGATATCGGCGACCCGGTTGACATGGCGCGCCATTACTACGAGCAGGGCGCAGACGAGATCGTCTTCTACGACATCACCGCTTCCAGCGACCGTCGCGGTATCATGATCGAGGTGGTGCGACGGGTTGCTCGCGAGATCTTCATCCCCTTCTCCGTGGGAGGCGGCATCCGGACCGTAGCCGAGATGCGGGAGGTGCTCCTCGCCGGAGCGGAGAAGGTGAGCGTCAACTCCGCGGCGGTGCGGAACCCTGCCATTATCGGGGAGGGCGCCCGGGCCTTCGGCAGCCAATGCATCGTCATCGGCATGGACGTGAAGCGAGTGTCCCCAAACCCTGCCATTCCCTCGGGCTATGAGGTGGTCATCGACGGCGGGCGTAAGCCCATGGCGATCGACGCCCTCTGGTGGGCCCAGGAGGTGGAAAAGCTCGGTGCCGGGGAAATCTGCCTCAACTCCATCGATGCCGACGGCACCCAGGACGGGTACGAGCTGACCCTTACGCGCGTCATCTCTACGAGCGTGGGTATCCCGGTCATCGCCTCGGGAGGGGCCGGGCGGCCCGAGCACCTGGCCGATGTGCTCACCACGGGGTGCGCCGACGCCGCTCTCATCGCTTCCATGGTCCACTACGGCACGTACACTATTCGAGAGATCAAGACCTACCTCCACCAGAGGAGCATCAAGGTGAGGGAGATCTGGTAGGGGAGGAGGAGCACCATGGCGGAACGAGCGAGGGTGGCCTCCGGGGTGGGCGACCTGGACCGGCTCCTTGGGGGCCTCTTCATCGGTGACAACGTGATCTGGTACGATGATGCCGGAAGCCTGGCGGCGGTCTTTTGTCTGAATTTCGTTCGGGCCTCCCAGGCAGAGAACAAAGACCTCGTCTACGTCACATTTGACCGCTCGCCCAAGAATCTCCTGGATAAACTCGGCGAACTAGGGGAGAGCGCCCATCTCACGGTGCTCGACTGCTTCACCTGCGGCAAAGGCAGTTGTTCACCGGTCTTCATGAAGTTCTACGAAGAGGGGGCCGCGGAGCGCCGATGCCACCTTGTTCGGGTCGACGAGCCCCAGCAGGTGAATACCTTCATGGATGCTCTCTACGGGATACATGCCACCCTGGAGGGAGACGTCCGCTTTGTCTTTGAGAGCATTACCGGCATGCAGGAGCTCTGGGGAGGTGAAGAGCAGATACAGGCCTTCTACGCTCACTCGTGCCCACGGCTGTACGAACTCAACACCGTGGCCTACTGGATCATGGAGAAAGAGGCTCATTCTCAGCGCCTCCGTGCCCTGATCAATCAGATCGCCCAGGTGGCCATTGAGCTCTCCATCAGGAGAGGCACCACCTCGCTCACCATCCTCAAGGCCGAGAACCGAGACCTCGCGGTCATGCACAAACCTCACACATACTGGACCAGGGGTCTCGGCGTCACCTTTGACGCGGAGCGGCGAAGCGGAGGACCCATCGACATCGGCCAGCGCCTCCGAGAGGTTCGCGCCCGGCGTGGTCTCTCCCAGACCGAGCTCGCCCGCCTGGTCGGGGTGACCCCGAGCACCATCTCCCAGGTCGAGAGCAACCTCATCTACCCGTCTCTCCCCGCCTTGCTCAAGATGGCGGAAGTGCTTCTCGTGGATGTGAGCACCTTCTTCCGGGAAAAGAGCGAGACGAAGAGGCGCGCTGTATTCCCTGCTGCCGAGGCCGCCGAAGTGAAGCTTGCCGATATGCCTGAGCACGCAGTAACTGCCAAGACGCTGACCCCGGTCGACTTCGACGGCAAGGCGGAACCCTATCTCCTCGAGATACCCCCCAAGGCGAGCCTCCCCTCCCACTTCTTCGTCCACAAAGGAGAAGAGCTAGGGTACCTCCTCGCGGGAACTCTACAGCTCAAGGTGGATAAGGCGATGCACGCGGTGCACGCTGGGGATCTCGTCTACCTGACCTCGAGCCTTCCCTCCCAATGGCGAAATCCAGGCCCGGAGGTTGCGAGGCTTCTCTGGTTGAAGCTGAAATGAAGGGATTGACCGAACTATTAGTGCATTTTTTTCTTGCCATGAATGAAAAACATTTGTTATATTTTCAAGCGCTGCCGAAGAAGCCAGTTTTCTTTGGGCCCTGAATTTCAACGGGGAAATTCACCGCGGTGAGAGAGGCGCCCGCTGTTCTGGGTATCCCCACTCCCGAACCTGCCTAGTTTCACTTTCTCTCGCGTGGGGCTCAAGGAAATAAGCGGACCGACGACGTTCCCACCAGAGCTTACCTGACACGAGCTCACGAGATTCGTCCAGTGCCGGACTAGCGCAACACCGTGGTTGCGACGGCGTCTATGTGCGTCTGTTGGTCGGCTCCTCGCTTCGCCGGCCCTGGCGACAGGGTCCAAGGTGGGAGGTCGGCTCAGAATCCGCCTTGGCAGGCCGTCCGACAAGCCCAAGAACGATCCCCTCTCCCCCTCGGGAGGAGAAGTGGGAGGTAATAGAGGCGAGCTGTCCATCGAGAGAAAGGACCTGACCTGAGGAGGAGAAGATAAAGTCATGTGTCGGTTGATTGCCCTTACCGGTGATGAACCCATGTCACCCATGGTGGCCATTCAGGCCATCGATGTGATGCGCGAAGGCCACGACGGCTCCGGTGTGGGGATTTTCCTCGCCGATCTCGGCGGCCCATTTGAGAACCTGAACGGCGCCCCGATCCTCTCCGGGATCTTCACGAGCGCCGGGCTGAAGCGCTTGGATCAGTTCATGATGGATGTCGGATTCCTGACCAAGTACAAGAGCTCCGTCAGGATCCCCAAGAGCGCGCCTCCCGGCGTCCCGAAGCGGGATGTCTACCTCATCCGCGCCTACGAGTATCCGGAGGACTGGGAAGGCTTGAGCCAGCCGGAACTCCTCCGACGCCTTCTGATGACGCGGCTCACGCTGCGGCAGATGGGAGAGGAATCGGGCGACATGATCGTCTATAGTTTCTGGCCGGATGTGATCATGCTCAAAGAGATCGGCGATCCGATGACGGTCGCCGAATACCTCCGTCTCGATCGCACCGAGCTCAAGGCGCGAGTGATCCTCGCTCAGGGCCGCCAGAACACCAACTACGCCATCAACCTGTACGCTTGCCATCCCTTCTTCATCCAAGGGGTGGCCACCATGACCAACGGCGAGAACACCGCCTTCGTGCCCATCCGGGACTTTCTCATGTCCAGGGGTTTTCCGGGATATGTCGGCTACCAGTCCGATTCGGAGGTCTTCACCCATATCCTCCACTACACCCTCTATCGTCTGGGGCTCGGGATCGAAGCGTACAAGCATATCATCACCCCTCTCCAGGACGAGGATCTGGACGACCACCCCAACAGCTCGTTTTTGAAGCAGCTTAAGAGAACCTGCCGGAGGATGATCATCGACGGACCCAACTGCGTCATCGGGTGTCTCCCGGACAAGAGTCTCTTCATGGTTCAGGACCGGAAAAAGCTTCGCCCGGGCGTCGTGGGCGGGAGACCGGGGCTTTATGCTTTCTCGTCCGAGATGTGCGGCCTCGATGCGGCCATTCCCGACCGGGACAAAAGCAAGGACTTTCAACCCATGCACCTGGATACGGCCATCGTTCGACGGGGCCGCCGGGAGGTGGAGCTATGTCGACAAACGGCACCCTTATCCCTTCCTCACTGAGCATCAAGGACCTGCCCTGGCAGGTCCAGTGGCAGCGGGAGCGCTGCACCCTGTGCGGGCAATGCACCGCCGCCTGTCCGGTGCACGCCATCGAGCTCGGCGTCTTCCGGCAGCGGCTGGTGGAAACCGCCATCGACCTCGCGCAAGCCCCCGCCTCGCTCTTCAAGGTCTATCACGGCATCAGGCAGAAAACCGACCCCGCCTACGCCTGCGTTGGGTGTGCCATGTGCACCATGGTCTGCCCCAACGATTGCATCAGGCCCTTGAGGAGCGACGAGGCCGACAAGTTGAAATTCCATATCAACCGGGGCGGCCAACCCCGACGTCGAGGTGGACGGCGAAACGTGCCGGGTGGCGGGGTTCTGGATCAGATCAAGTTCATCCGCATCTCCATGC
>Ga0335070_10005055_pt1 | contig 15471 bp, 11 predicted proteins | sample Lox_Sample_13_FD_206722 | JGI IMG/M metagenome (GOLD analysis project Ga0335070, IMG submission 206722) | Soil microbial communities from Loxahatchee National Wildlife Refuge, Florida, United States - Lox_Sample_1.3 | ecosystem: Environmental > Terrestrial > Soil > Wetlands | place: USA... | reverse complement strand
TTGGTCATCGGAGTTTCGCAACGAACTGCCTCAGGTCGCGAAAAGCACGAGAGCTTGGGGCGCCCTACAGCCGGCGGCGCGGGAGGAGTAATATATTGTGATTCGGGCGGATCCACAAAGGGGTTTACGATGCATTTACTGAGGATGGCAAGTCTCGCGCTGTTTGCTTTGGCTCTTTCTGCCAGTGTCGCCGCACAAAGCTTCAAGCCTTATCTCGGAGCGAGCAAGTACGTTCCTCCCGATACTCCGGAGAAACGCGAGATGCTGAAGGCGATTCCGGCGGGCACAACCGCGAGCTATTACACAACCAGCGATTCGTTCGACAAGGTGGTTGCTTTTCTACAAGAGCGTCGGCAAGGAGTACAGGATGCCACACATGCCGGGGGGAAAACTTCCGAGCGGACAGGATCTGAAGGTGACCTTCATCATCTTCGATGGAGCGGCCGACCTCATGGCATCGAAAAGCTGGGCTAAGATCCAATATCCATTCATTGGCCAGATCGAGTTCAAAGGGGCAGGCGGGCCGCAATATAAAGACCTCCGCGACCTGACGGAGATCGTCGTAAGCGAAAAGAAGTGATTGCGATAAGAACTACTACTCGCGGCTGATGCCCCCGGCCGCCCCGGCTTGATGGAGACCTAGGCGCTACGGCACGCTAAAGCTCGAACTACCCCACACAACGAGAAGCGCGTTGTGTAGGGCACGCGGTTTCTGTTAGCGGTGGAATCCGCCGCCGTGGAAACCACCACCGGAGAACCCGCCGCCGTGGAATCCGCCGCTATGAAAACCACCAAAGGTGTTGCCGCCCGCGAGCATCCGCGGTCCGGAGCGGAAGCCCCGGCCTGTCGATCCCGGACCGCTGTAAATGCCATGCGCATATGTGCGGCCTTGGAGGTAGTGCGGGCCTGGGCCCCAAGCGCGGTAGTCTAAGCTGAAGTGATGGCGGTACGGAGGGAAGCCGTAGCCGAATCCGTAACCCCAGAACGGTGCGTCATAGACCCACCAGGGCGAATAGAATCCCCAGCCGAAGGGACTGTAGAAGATCCCGTCTCCCGGAATGAAGGTGAAGGCGCTAAACCACGGGTCCCAGTACCAGCCGGCGCCCCACCAGCCCGGTCCCCAGGGGCCGTATCCGTTGGCCACATAGAGACCGGCGGCGTTTACGTTGGCTTCCGCCACATAGGCGGAGCGCAAACTGCTCCACCGGTAAAGGTCGCCTTCCTCGTATTCTTTCTTTGGAAACTTCTTTGCCTTTCCCAGGAAATTATTGGAGAAGACCGCCTCGCGGCCCCCTTTGACGGTCTCTTGCTGTCCGAAAGCGGACACCTCCGCTTTTCCGTCGAAGACGCGCAATGCAGCTTGCTTCGCGTCAAAGTCGTACAAGCCTGTCTTCAGCATGCGGATGTCGGCTCCATCCTCGTTGACGCGAATGTCGTTCTCGGGATAGATTTCGTCCACCTCCATCATCGCCTGCCCTCGATCGAGGCTGACGACGGTGTTCGTCAGGGACGGAGAGATCATCCGCACCGAACTGTTGTCGCCGACACGCAGAAAAACTCCCGGGGTCAGCAGAATCTCCGCCTTGCCGGTGGTCGTAACCAGGGACTGGCCCGGCTGCAGTTCCACGGAGCCGACCGACTTCGCCTGCAGCGTTGTATCGCCAATCGCAGCCTGCCCTTCCACATAATTCAGAGTTCCTGGCAGCGCTGAACGTGCGCTCGTCGTATCTCCCCATGCGGGCACAACCAGTACAGCGGCCAGGACGAAGCATGCGAACGCTTCGAACTGTGCCAACTTCATACCCCACCTCCAAAGAACCTCTACTAACTTGGATGCGCAAGGCACAGGACGGGATACAGACGCGGAAACACTGCATGCTTGGAGATTCCTACGGGTCTATTAGAGTAGTGGTTGGCATGTGTTACGCAGAAGATGTTGCGGCGCACGTTGGCTCGACACGCTGAGGGAACCCCGGCGCTCCACCACCGTAAAGCGCGAACTACCCCACACAACGAAAAGCGCGTTGTGTCGGGCACCCCGGCTTCTCACGACGCAAGCGTCGCTCGGCATGAAGGTCCTTGCACATCGTTGAAGCAGGGGAGATGCTGTAAAATTGTGCCGTTTTTGGAGTCAAGAAGGAGATTCCGGGCAGAAGGATAAGTATGAAGCTGCTCACATTCGTGTTCCTGCTTGCCGCGTGTGGTCTGGTGTTCGCCGCCGGAGAGGAGCATCCCGCGACTCTCGCCATCGGTTCTTCAGCGCCTGATTTTCACCTGCCGGGGGTGGATGGAAAGACTTATTCGCTCAGCGACTTTGAAAGTAGCAGGGTTCTGGTCGTGATTTTCACCGCCGTGCACTGTCCGACCGCGGAGGCGTACGAGGGCCGGATCAAGAAGCTGGTTTCGGATTACCGTGATCGCGGCGTGGCCTTCGCCGTCATTCAGCCCAACAGCCCCAAAGCTCTCCGGCTCGACGAGATGGCCTACACCGACCTGGGCGATTCGCTGGAAGATATGAAGATCCGCGCCGAGCACCGCCAGTTCAACTTCCCATTTCTATATGACGGTGAGACACAGCAAGTCGGGCGCGAGTACGGGCCGGTCTCAACTCCGCATGTGTTCGTTTTTGACCAGTCACGAAAGCTGCGTTACCAGGGGCGCGTGGACAACAATCCGCGTGAGGCCTACGCCAAGGTCTTCGACGCGCGCAACGCCATTGATGCGGTCCTGGCAGGCAAGCCAGTTCCCGCAGAGACGACTCCCACGGTGGGTTGCTCCATCAAATGGGCGTACAAAGAGGCGCTGCGCAATTCCGAGATGAAGGCCATCGAGCAGGAACCGGTTCCGCTGCAACCTGTCGGGGCAGATGAGTTGAAGGCGCTGCGCAAAAACACGACCTGCAAGACCCTGCTCGTCAATTTCTGGGCGACCTGGTGCGGCCCCTGCGCGGCGGAATTTCCAGAATTGCAGAAAATCTGGCGCATCTACCGCAAGCGGCCCTTTGAACTGGTCACGGTCAGCACGAACTATCCTGACGAAGAAAAGGGCGTACGGAAATTCCTGGAACTCTATCACGCCACTACCCGCAATCTGCTGTTCAGCACTATGCAACCCTACGATCTGATGAAGGCATTTGATCCCGACTGGAATGCTGCCGTGCCTTACACGGTCGTGATCGCACCTGATGGCCAGATGCTTTACAGAGAGCAGGGTTCGCTCGACATTCTGAAGGTGCGCCGCGCTATCCTGGCCAGTTTCCCCGACGACGACTACGTTGGACAGAATTCTTACTGGAACAGCCGTTAGAACTTGTTTCGTAAGCACAAACGGTTGGAGCTGTTCCCAGGTCGGGGTTAGGAAACGATTGTATGAACCTGACTTCAAGGATGGTGCGATAGTTCCATCGTAATCAACAAAAACGCCCCGCCTTGCGACGGGGCTTGAGTCCTAATGAACTGCATAGATCCTTCGCTCCGCTTGGTGCGCTTCGCTTGCCTCGCGTCGCTCAGGATGACAATTCACATCAATACATATCGCCCATGCCGCCGCCGTGGGCGCCGGGCATCGGAGCTTCCTTCTTTTCCGGAATCTCCGAAACCAGGGCTTCGGTGGTGAGCATGAGCGCGGCGATCGAGCCCGCGTTCTGCAGCGCCGTGCGCACGACCTTGGTCGGGTCGAGCACGCCCGCCTTGACCAGGTCTTCGTACTGGCTGGTCAGAGCGTTGAAGCCGAAGTTGGGTTCTTTGGTGGACTCCATGATTTTGCCTTGCACGATCGCGCCTTCCTCGCCGGCGTTCTCGGCGATCATGCGCAGAGGCTCGGTCAGGGCGCGCTTCACGATGTTCAGTCCGATCTGCTCGTCACCCTCGAGTTTCAGCTTGTCGAGAGCGGCAACGCAGCGGGCCAGAGCCACGCCTCCGCCGGGGACAATGCCTTCCTCGACGGCCGCGCGGGTGGCGTGCATGGCGTCTTCGACGCGAGCTTTCTTTTCCTTCATTTCGGTTTCGGTCGCGGCGCCGACTTTAATGACGGCCACGCCGCCGACCAGCTTGGCCAGCCGCTCTTGCAGCTTCTCGCGGTCGTAATCCGAAGTGGTCTTGTCGATCTGGCTGCGAATCTCTTTCACGCGGCCTTCGATCTCGGAAGCCTTGCCTTTGCCTTCGACCAGGGTGGTGTTGTCCTTGTCGACGGTGATCTTCTTGGCTTGGCCGAGATCGGACATCTGCACGTTCTCCAGCTTGATGCCGAGATCTTCCGTGATGGCCTTGCCGCCGGTGAGAGTGGCGATGTCCCCCAGCATGGCCTTGCGGCGATCGCCGAAGCCGGGCGCCTTGACGGCGCAGACTTGAAGCGTGCCGCGCAGCTTGTTGACGACCAGAGTGGCGAGCGCTTCGCCTTCCACATCCTCGGCCACGATCAGCAGGGGCTTGCCGCCCTTGGCGATCTGCTCGAGCAGCGGGAGCAGGTCCTTCATGGAGCTGATCTTCTTCTCGTGGATCAGGATGTAGGCGTTCTCGATCACCGCTTCCATGCGCTCGGGGTCGGTGACGAAGTAGGGCGACAGGTAGCCGCGGTCGAACTGCATGCCCTCGACCACTTCGAGCTGCGTTTCCATGGTCTTCGACTCTTCGACGGTGATGACGCCGTCTTTGCCGACCTTCTTCATGGCTTCGGCGATGATGCGGCCGATGGTCTCGTCGTTGTTGGCGGAAACGGTGCCGACCTGGGCGATCATCTCGCCGGTAACGGGTTTGGAGAACTTGTCCAACTCGCCCTTTTCGCGGTTGCCTTCCTTGTCGAGCTTGCCGCAGATGGTGGTGACGGCCTTCTCGATGCCGCGCTTCATGGCCATCGGGTTGGCGCCGGCAGCCACGGTCTTGACGCCTTCGCGGTAGATGGACTGGGCGAGAACGGTGGCGGTGGTGGTGCCGTCGCCAGCGACGTCGGAGGTCTTGGAGGCGACTTCGCGCACCATCTGCGCGCCCATGTTCTCGAGGTTGTCCTTGAGTTCGATTTCTTTGGCGACGGTGACGCCGTCCTTGGTGATGGTCGGCGAACCGAATTTCTTTTCGATGACGACATTGCGGCCCTTGGGGCCGAGCGTGACTTTCACGGCATCAGCCAGGAGGTTGACGCCGCGGAGAATGGCCTGACGGGACTCTTCTCCGTGAACAATCTGCTTTGCCATTGCTTTTGCTCCTTCAGAGATTTGTGCAGGCGCGCGGCCTGCGGAATTTTGAAAACCAGGTCTCAGGTGTCAGCTCTCAGGTCTCAGGAAATTCGTCTTCCCGAACGACTAGGGACTGACGACCGACGACCGCCATATCCTTCGCGCAACAAACGCGCTCAGGATGACGCCAGCGGGCTCAGACGCCCGCTAAAACGGCGTCACTTTCTTGCGCCGGCGGTCTCCTTCTTGTGAGCGCCGCTGAGCACGCCGAGGACTTCCTCTTCGCGCATGATGACGAACTCTTCGCCATCGATCTTGATCTCGGTGCCCGAGTACTTGCCGAACAGGATGCGGTCGCCGTCCTTCACGTCGAGGGGACGAACCTTGCCCTCTTCGCTGATTTTGCCCTTGCCGACAGAGATGACTTCGCCCTCCTGGGGCTTGTCCTTGGCCGTGTCCGGGATGATGATGCCGCCCCGGGTGGTTTCGGCTTCCTCCACGCGACGGACCAGAATGCGGTCATGCAGGGGAGTGAACTTCGTAGCCATGCTTGCTAACTCCTTTCGTGAGTCGAATTGAATGGGTGCGTTGCTTGAACTTCTCAGGGGTTGACAGGCTGTTAGCACTTAAGCCCATCGAGTGCTAATTCTAAGGATGGGCGTCGGCGGTTGTCAAGGTGCGGGGAGCCTGAGTTCGCAGCGAGGACGCCGCGATTGTGATGTAAGTAGTTGATGATACAACAGATAATCTCATGATTGGTTCCGCTGCCAAGCATGGTTCCTAGCCGCCCCGTGGCGAAAGTCCGAACCCCAAACCCAGCGCCTAAAGGCGCGTTGACTTTGCGGCTCTTGCGGCACGCATAAATGCGTGCCCTGGTACGAAGCGCATGGCGCCTCAGGCGGCTGGCGCGCTTGTCTCTTCTGCCTTTGCCTTTACCTTGGCAGAAAGGGAAGCTGGCAGGGAATCGGGCTTCGGGCCTGGTTTTGCGCTAGCGCTTTTTGCTTTAGCCTGAAGGCGGCTGCGCGCTCTTTGCAGCGGGAGCTCAATCAAGCTCCGCATGGCTTGGGCGTACGCAATCGTGAGGGCGAGGATGCCGAGCGCAAGGAGCAGGCTAGGGCTGCGGTAATGGTAGAAGTGGTGAAACAAGGTGTGATGGATCAGATACATGGTGTAGGAAAGCTGTCCTAGCCAGCGCAAGACGGGCCACTCCAGACAGCGGGTGAGGAAATGCTTCTGGGGGAGTGAAACCAGGAAGAAGACGGGCGCCAGTCCGATGCCCTGCAACGCGTAGCGGAAGGTCTCGCGGAAGAACGGGTTGCGATAGGCAAAGGAGAGGGCGATCAGGGCTGTTCCGCCGAGCGCGAGAGCGTTGGCGTGCTTCCTCAGCCACTGGACTTGGTCGCCCAGGCGAGGATTGGCCACGATGGCCAGGACGCAGCCGTACAGGATCGAGTCGAAGCGCGTGTCGGTCCCCTCATAAATGTTCTCCCACGGCGAATGAAAGAACGCGGCCCGGCAGCAACGCCAGGCGAGGGCCGTCGCGCACAGTGAAAGCAGGGTCGTGGCTTGAAATTTCCGGCTGGCCGACCTCCGCACGAACCAGGTGAACAACATAGGGAAGAGCAGGTAATAGTGCTCCTCGACGGCGAGCGACCAGAGCACGCCCATGCCGGCGGGCAGGTTGCCGAAGCCGAGAATGTTCCAGTAATTCGACCAGTAGAAGAAAGCGGCGTAGAGCGATTTGTAGCTCTCGGTGTTGTAGACGAGTCCCGCGGCGGCAAGCGCGGCTACAATGGCCACCGTCACGTAGCACGGTGGAAAGATGCGCAGGACACGCCGGATGTAAAAGCCTCGGAGGCTGATGGAGTCGGTGCGTTCGGCTTCACTGCGGAGCAGCGTCGTAATGAGGAATCCGCTGAGAAAAAAGAAGACGGTGACACCAAAGCCGCCGGGTAGATCACGGTAGGGCATGGAGTGAGCGACAAAGACGATAAGGAATGCGATGGCGCGGATGCCATCGAGGCTGGGGATATAGATTGCCGGTTGGCGGGCAAGGCTGTCCGGCGAGTTGCGCGAGGCCATAGGTACGAGCCTATTTCGGGGAAAGGGCTGGATCAGTGACCGGTGCACGTTGAATTTGTGCGAATTTCCAACCGGGGAATGGGCAAGGGCAATGAGCCGTCTTCATGGCTGCGGCGTGGCTGAAATAGCTCTGGTTCCGCCGTGACAGGAGAACGGCGTCCTGCATAGAATGAGGGCATGAAGAGGAGTCTCTGGATCGGTGTTGTTCTGGCGTTGGTGGTGGGGTTCTGGATGGCGGGCAGGAGCATGGCTCAGGAGGACGAACCGGTCGCCAGTTTGCGGTTCCTGGTTGTGCGCGACTACAACGGAAAGCCGGTCAAGAATGCGAGCGTCGTTCTGCATCCCGTGAACAAGAAGGGTAAGCAAGAGCGCGGAGGGCTGCAACTGAAGACGAACGCGGAAGGGCGGACCAGCTTCGACGGGATTCCCTATGGGCCGCTGCGAGTGCAAGTGCTGGTGCCGGGGTTTCAGACCTTTGGGGAAGACTACGACATTAGCAAGCCGGAGATGGAAATCACCATCAAACTGAAGCGCCCGCAGGAGCAATACTCGGTGTACGTAGATCATCCGGAGGAGAGGAAACCGGAGGAGAAGAAAGACGAGCAGAAACCGCCGGAGCAGAAGCCGCAGTAGGACGACGGAAGCAGGCGGAATCGCGGCATTCAGCGGTATTCAGAAAGATCCCCAGAGGCGGCGCTCCCTAGCGGGCGGCCGCACAAGTCCTTCAGCGTGGCGGAAAAGACCACCGGGGCTAAAGCCCGGACCTGGAGGAAATCCGGCGAGCCGCGATCAGCCGGATCGTTGCCACCAACGAATTCTTCGAACCGCCGGAAGAGAAAGAAGAATCGCTGCAGTATCCCCGAACGCTTGACAGCCTTGGTAAGTTAATTCGAGACGCTCACCCTGACCATGCGCCCGCACGTTCGCGATCCCCAGCACATCAAAGGTGTACGCACGGTCGCCACCATCGAGTTCACGAAAGGTGTGATCGTGGTTCTGGCCGGCCTCGGCGTGTTTTCGATGCGGCACAAGGATATCTGGGGAGTTGCTGAGAGCTTCCTGGAGTTTTTCCACGTCAATCCATACCGCCACTATGTCGGCGTGTTCATTGACTTGGTGTCAAAGGTCAAAGACGTGCGGTTGTGGAAGATTGCCGTCGTGGCGAGCCTTTACGCGATTGTGCGCTTTGTCGAGGCCTATGGCTTGTGGTACGTGTTGTCTTGGGCGGAGTGGATGGCTGCAATCTCGGGCGCGATCTACATTCCGTTTGAGATCATTGACCTGATCCATCGCCCGACGTGGTTTCGTCTGCTGGTGCTGGTGGTGAACGCGGTGATCGTGCTCTACATGCTGTATCTGCGTGCGGAGGCGCGGAAGAAAAGAAGGACAGGGCGGGTGAGGCGCGCGCCGGAGACGGGGTAGAAGAGAATAGCTGCAAAGCTTCGCTCCGCCGGGCGGACGAGGGCGTCCGCCCCTACGCGGGCGCTTATTCATTCAGCGTGCAGCCGCAATCCGCCGGGGGCACGCGGGCTTTCAGGAAATCGGCGACGCGTTTGTAGGCGTCGATCTGATTCTCCACGCGCGCGAAGCCGTGGCCCTCGTTCTCGTACACCTTGTATTCGGCGACTCCGCCGCGCTTCTTGACCGCGTCCACGACCTGCTGCGCCTCGGATTTCGGGCAGCGCGGATCGTTCCCGCCCGCGAGCAGATAGAGCGGCGCCTTAATTCGGTCGACGAAGTTGATCGGGGAGCGATCTTCGTACAGCGCTTTGTTCTTCTCCGGATCGCCCATGGTCGCCAGGTCGCTCTGCTGCAGCACCGGGTCTTCGTTCTGAATCTCGGTGAACCAGTTCACGAAGGGCACGATGGGCACGCCTGCGGCCCACAAGTCTGGCGCCTTCGTGACGCCCATCATGGTCATGTAGCCGCCGTAGCTGCCGCCCATGAGGATGAGCTTCTTGGGATCGACGTAGCCGGTCTGCTTGATCCAGTCGGCAGCGGCGAGCACGTCCTGTAAATCCCCGCCGCCCATATCGAAGAGATTGGCCTGCTGGAATTCCTTGCCATAGCCGGTCGAGCCGCGATAGTTCGGCGCGATCACGATGTAACCCTGATTCGCTACGTACTGGATGAAGCGATTGAAGGTGTTCATCGTCTGCGCGGTTGGTCCGCCGTGAACATAGACAATCGCGGGATGCTGTCCGTTACGCGGCAGATTGAAAGGCATGTAGACAAATGCGGGGATTGTCCACTTACCGTCCTTGCTCGGATAGTGGACGAGATAGGGCTCGACCATGTCCTGCGAGCGCACGCCACCGACGAGCGAGTGCGTGAGCTGATGCGATTTGCCGTCGGCCAGGTTGTAAACCCAGAGGTCACCGGGGGAGGTGGGGCCGTTGTGGTAATAGAGCAGACGGGAACTGTCCCGGGTGAACGGGGAGGGGCCGCCGGCCGGCTGGTTCAGACCCTTCGGTAGCGGCAGGGCGCGTGCCTTTCCGCTGGCGAGGTCGTGCAGGTAGATATCAGTGTTGCCGTCGACGTTGGCGGTGTAGATGAGCGATTTGCCATCGGGAGAAAAGCTCTCGCCGGAAATTTCCCATTTGTCCTGGGTGACCCAGCGAATCTTCTTGGTTGCGATGTCGAGCAGTCCGACATTGTCGTAGCCGTTGCCGGCATTCGACGTTATGAGCACGTGCTTGCGGTCCGGTGAGATGTCGTTCGCGGAGTGGAGGCGCTCGCCCTCGTGCGGGGTGAGCAGCGTGCTCTGCGCGGTGGCTATATCCACCAGGAACACGTTGGAATCGGTGCCCTTGGCCTGTTCCTGGGTGTACACGATGAACTTGCCGTCCGCCGACCAGATCGGACTTGCGTTGAGCCGGTCCTTGGGCGTGCCGGTGGTCAAATGTCTCACGTCACGCACCAGCGTGTCGTAGACGTCAATCTCGAAAACGGAGGACGTCTTCGGCTTGACCATGTAAGCGACGTAGCGCGCGTCGGGGGACCAGGCAGGGCTCATCTCCGCGATCTCGCGGGTGTGGGTAATATTCACGACCTGGCCGGTCTTGGGCGAAACGAGAAAGATGTCCCACTGTTCATCGCCGTCGTAGTCCGACGCGTAGGCGATCCACTTCCCGTCGGGAGACCAGGTGGGCGAAATTTGGCGCTGGTCGCTGATAGTCAATTGCGTCGGCCAGCCGCCCTCCGCGGGCACAAGCCACAGGTTGTTGCGGCCGCTCAGGTTGCTGATGAAAGCGACCGTCTTGCCGTCCGGAGACCAGGTGGCGCCGCCGACCTGCCGCGTCATGTACAGGTTTTCGATGGAGAGATTCCTCTCCACCTGGGCATTGGACTTGGAGGCAATCTGCTTTGGGTCGGTCACTGCCTGGGGCGCGGGCAGAGTCTGAGGTTGGGCGATGGAGGTCATCAGAACGAACATAGCAAAGAGGATGAGAGTGCGCATGGGGCCTCGGCGAAAGAAGAAGTCTAGCAAAACCCGCAACCACGGAGGGCACGGAGGGACACGGCGGAACGCAAAACACGGCAATCTGCTGAGATTCCTCTGTCTTCCTTCGTGTCCTCCGTGGTAATCGCTCTTTTCAAGGAATAGAACCAAGTTTCCTTCTTTTTCAATCGTGAGACTTCCAGTATCCTGCCCACCGATGACCTTTACTTTCCTCGACTGGTCGGCGATCGCAGCCTATCTCCTCATCACCCTGGTTCTCGGCCTCTATTTCCGGCGGCGTTCGGGAAAGAGCGTGGACGATTACTTCGTCTCCGGCCGCAGCGTGAGTTGGTGGCTGGCCGGCACCTCGATGGTGGCGACCACCTTCGCGGCCGACACACCGCTCGTGGTCACGGGCCTTGTCTATTCGCAGGGGATCTCCGGCAACTGGCTGTGGTGGGCCTTTCTGCTTTCTGGGATGATGACCGTCTTCCTCTTCGCGCGGCTCTGGCGGCGGTCCGGCCTGCTCACCGACGTGCAGTTTGCCGAGATGCGCTATGGAGGGAAACCGGCGGCATTCTTGCGCGGATTTCGCGCCATCTATCTCGGGCTGCTGATGAACTGCCTGATCCTCGGCTGGGTGACGAAGGCCATGACCAGCATCGTGGCTACTTCGCTCGGACTGAGCGACCACAAAGCGCTGTTGGTCTGCGTCCTTTTTCTGATCCCGTTCACCGGGCTGTATGTGGCACTTGGCGGCTTGTGGGGAGTGCTCTGGACCGACCTGTTCCAGTTCGTGTTGAAGATGAGCATCGTGATCGGCGTGGCGTTTTTCGCGGTCCGGGCCTGCGGTGGAATGGATAGCCTGCTAGCACGACTCGCTGAGATGCGCACGGCAGCGGGACCGGCCGCGGGCGATGCCACTTCGTTTTTCCCGGACTTCTCGCGCCCCCTCAACGCAGAGGCGCTCTGGGTCTTACCGGCGCTCACCTTCTTGGTGAATCTCGGCCTGCAATGGTGGGCCTTCTGGTATCCGGGGGCGGAGCCGGGCGGCGGCGGCTACATCGCGCAACGCATCTTCAGCGCCAAAGACGAGCGCCATGGCCTGCTGTCCGTGCTCTGGTTCAACATCGCGCACTACGCGGTGCGGCCCTGGCCGTGGATTCTGACCGCGCTCTCTGTGATTGTGCTTTATCCGAAACTTGAGCACCCCGAGACCGGCTACATGCTGGTGGTCACGCAACATATGCCGCAGGCCCTGCGCGGGGTCGTGGTCGCAGGATTCATGGCGGCGTTCATGTCGACTTTTGCGACGCAGTTGAACTGGGGCGCGTCCTATCTTGTGGCTGACTTTTACCGCCGATTTCTGAAAAAGGACGGCAGCGATACGCACTACGTGACCATGTCGCGGGTCGCGACCGTGCTGCTCGTTATCGTCTCGGCGTGGGTATCGGCGCAGTTGGCCTCGATCCGCTCAGGATGGGAGTTTGTACTTGAGGTCGGCGCCGGCACCGGCGGAGTCTATTTGCTGCGCTGGTACTGGTGGCGGATCAACGCCTGGAGCGAGATTTCCGCAATGGCGACGGCTCTCGCCTCGTCGGTTGCGCTGCGCTGGTGGGCGCCGTTTTCGGGGAACCAGCCGGTCGTCTTCGCCAAGACCGCGTTGACGACGACCGCGATCACGACGCTGGTCTGGATCGTCGTCACACTGGTGACGTCGCCGGAACCGGAAGCGCTGCTGGTCAAGTTCTACCGGCAGGTGCGTCCGCAGGTGACCGGATGGGCGCCGGTGGCCCGCCTGGCACCGGAGGTTGCGCCCACTCGCGACCTGGGCCGCAACCTGCTCGCCTGGGCGCTGGGGTGCGCCATGGTTTACTCGGCTCTGTTCGGCGGAGGCTGGCTGATCCTTGGTCCGCAGTGGAAGGGGGTCGTGTTCCTGGCTCTGGCGGTTGCCTGTGGCTGGGCATTGTATGCCGATTTGTCGAAGCGCAGCTTAGGAGAACATGAGCGGCTGTAGTGCCTGGAACGCGTGATTTGTAGGATGGAGGGCGGGCGCCCTCGCCCGTCCAGGCGGAGTTTCTTCGACAGGAATGGTAATCATTTTGCTCACAGAGTTCCGCCTCAATGGGCTTTTAGGGAGGGCACGGCTTTACAGGCTGCGGAAAAAACCCGGTTTTGGGTGGAGCTGCGCTTCAGCGCTGCACTAAGCGCCCTGTTCTAAGTGGGGGCTTTACCCCTGAGGGAGCAGGGCACTCTCGATCCTGTAGAAACGCTTGCGTAGCAAGGAGGCACATTGAGAATTCTATTTATTGGCGGAACCGGAATCATCAGCACCGTGTGCACGGCGCTGGCGGCTGAGCGTAAACTCGATCTCACGCTGCTCACCCGCGGGCAGCACGCCGCAAAGATTCCGGCGGGGATCAAAACCGTCACTGCCGACATCACCGATCCCGCGCTTCTTCAGAAAATCGGGCCGCCATTCTTTGATGTGGTCGTCGACTGGATCGCATTCACTCCCGCAGATATCGAGCGCGACCTTCGGTTATTCCAGGGCCGCACGCGTCAGTTCGTTTTCATCAGCTCCGCCAGCGCCTATCAGAAACCGCCCACGCATTATCTGATCACGGAGTCCACGCCGCTGGCGAACCCGTACTGGGACTATTCGCGCAACAAGATCGCCTGCGAAGAACGGCTCATGAAGGCCTATCGCGACAGCGGCTTCCCGGTGACGATCGTGCGCCCATCGCTCACCTATGGCGAAACACTCATACCGCTGGTGATCAACAGTTGGGCAGAAATGTCATACACCGCGGTAGACCGGATGCTACGCGGCCAAAAACTCATCGTCCCGGGTGATGGCTCCTCCCTCTGGGTCGTGACCCACAACACCGATTTCGCAAAGGGATTCCTGGGCCTGCTCGGGCATGAGCAGGCAATCGGACACGCCTTTCACATCACCTCGGACGAGGTGCTGACCTGGGATCAGCTCTATCGCATCGTGGGCGCCGCAGTCGGTGTCGAGCCGAAGCTGGTACACATTCCGTCCGACTTCCTGGTTGCTTGCGACCCCGAGATGACCGGCAGCCTGCTGGGCGACAAGTCGGTGAGCGTGGTTTTCGACAACAGCAAGATCAAGCGCTTTGTTCCCGGCTATTGCGCCACCACAACGTTTGCCGAGGGCGTTCGGAAGTCGCTGGCCTGGTTCAGCGCCGATCCGTCTCGAAAGCAGATCAACGCCGAGGACAACGCACTCTGGGACAAGATCATCGCCACCTACGAAAAAGGAATGGAGGAAGCGGTCCGGAGTTTCCGCTGACGTTTCACTAGCACCATTTCTGTAGCGCCGGAACCCTGTCGGCAGTTGTGGCGGCGTTTCGCCGCCACTGCCCGGGACCAGTAGGCCCGGACGCCTCGTCCGGGGTGGTCGTCCGGGGTCTCCGGCAGGCGCTCCTCGCCTGGATGGGGTGGTCGTCCGGGCGGGAGAGTGCAGCTCGGCAGCAACCCTCTACATGATCTCGCGACATATTCTCCCTACTCCACCGTGACCGCGAAATCCCGTTCCTCCCAGCGCTGCGCGCTCTTCCAGTAGAACGTGAAGACAATCTGGCTGCCGGAAGCAAGCGCTTCGGTGGGCAGATCAATGTGATGCACTCGCCAGCCGCTATCTCGGGAATCGTCCTCGTGGGTGGTGCTCCATCCGTCGACACTCCAGCGCACCAAGGCCGGTTCCAGCATCAGGAGCCGCAGCGTCCTGCCGACCGGTAGAGTGCGCGGTTTGTTGTTAAAGCGCCAGTTGAAGTACTTCGCGGATGTCCTTCTTCGTAAATAGCGTTCAACAGTCTGTGATGGTTGATCGAAGATTCTGCCCTCCACCAGAGAACGCCGAAGCTTGATGTATTCGGAATGGGCCCAGACGAGCGGACACGCCGAACCTGACCCCTTCCCGCGAAACAACTCACGCTCAGGAATGTCTTCCCGATCCCAGACTTGTTCGGGAATCAAGCGACTGGCGCCAGTCGAGTTTTCGATCACGCCGAGTAGGGCTTCGGCGACCGCCGGACGGCCAGCGGCCAACTCGTAGTGCGCGCGTTCTCCTGAGAGCAACGGCCACGGGCGGCCGACGCCAGTGCCGTCGAACGGCGAGCCATCCTCATGCTCGCCGTATCCGTCGCAGTTGTAGCGGTACCAGCAGCGTCCTTGCGGAAGTTCAACCCGCAGCAAGGCGTCGATGACTTTGATGGTGTTCAGGATGCGGCGATCGTCAGGCGCGCGCAGCCCGAAGCGAACCAACGCCAAGGCGTCGGGACTAACGATCTCCACCGCCGGCGCGTTGGAACTCGAAACCGGCCGGTTCTTGATGGGAACGAATCCTTGCAGGGGAGAGGCCGCACCGTCGCCGTCGGGCGGTGCGATACGGACGTAGTGGCCTTCCACTCCCACCTGCCGCGCCAGATCGGTGTTCTGCGCATAGGTCCAGCGTTCGATGTTGTCATTCCAGGTATCGGCCACCTGGCGGAGGAACTCGCCTGAACCCCTCTCACCGGCCGCATCGGCCAGATCGGCGGCCACGAGCAGCGCCGCGACTTCCGCCGCCAGCGTGAACGGAGAGTAGCCGCCCTCTTCCTCCCAACGATCTTGCTGGGTGACCGGTCCGTTCGCTACAAGGAAGCTCGCCGCCTTACGCGCCATGGGCCACCAGCGTGCACAGTCCCCGAAACGCTCCGGAGATTCCCGCCGCAGCAAATCCACCAGCAGGATGGGGAACGCCGTCTCGTCC
>Ga0335070_10005054_pt1 | contig 15471 bp, 11 predicted proteins | sample Lox_Sample_13_FD_206722 | JGI IMG/M metagenome (GOLD analysis project Ga0335070, IMG submission 206722) | Soil microbial communities from Loxahatchee National Wildlife Refuge, Florida, United States - Lox_Sample_1.3 | ecosystem: Environmental > Terrestrial > Soil > Wetlands | place: USA... | reverse complement strand
CGGCTACCTGCCGGCGCCACTGACGCTGGCCGCGGCCATCGCGGGTCGCACCAAGACGATCCGCATCTCCATTGCCGCAGCACTGGTGCCGCTGCACGATCCCGTGCGGATGGCGGAGCAGCTCGCGGTGCTCGACCTGGCCAGCGGCAGCCGGATCAGCTTCGTCGCCGGGCTCGGCTATCGCCAGGAAGAGTTCGACATGGCCGGCATCGATCGCACGCAGCGCGGCAAGCTGCTGGAGGAATATGTCGGTGTCATGCGTCAGGCATGGAGCGGCGAGCCGTTCGAATGGCGCAGCCGGAGAGTGCGCGTGACGCCGAAGCCGAACGCGCCGCCGATGATCCTCGTCGGTGGCTCTACGCAGGCCGCCGCACGGCGCGCGGCGCGGCTGCACGCGGGATTCTTCCCCGCGATCGGCGACCAGCGCCTGGCCGACACCTACGCCGCCGAGTGCGCGCGGGTCGGCTTCACGGGCGGGTTCGTGAGCTTGCCGGGTGGACCAGGGTTCGTTCACGTCTCCAGCGATCCCGAGCGTGACTGGACTCGCATCGGGCCGCACGCGCTCTATGACGCGCAAACCTATGCGGCCTGGCAGACGCCGGATCAACGTTCGTCGATGCACGTCGACGCGCAGACCATCGACGACGTGCGCAGGAGCGGCGTCTACCGTGTGGTGACGCCGGATGAATGCGTCGCGCTCGCCAACGAGACCGGGCGGATCATCTTGCATCCGCTGATGGGTGGTCTATCGCCGGAGCTGGGGTGGCAGGGACTCAAGCTGTTCGAGTCGGAGGTGCTGCCGCGGATCCGATGAGCGATCGGATTGGCGGAGAAGGGACCAGTAACCAGTAACACCAGTAACCAGGGACCGGGGACCGGTAACCAGGCACAAGTGGAATCCCGATGAACCGCCTCATCAACCCCGCCGGCGACGTCCAGGTTGGCATCTTCGCCGAGCCGATCGACGAGGTGAACTACCGCGACTTCGCGTTGTCGACGCCCTTCGGTAAACGAGCGGGTTGGCTGCAGCGCCACTTCGGGTTCAATCAGTTTCAGTTTCTCGGCGCGCTGTCCGAACCGGTCGTGTTCGGGTGCGCCATGGCCGACATCAAGTACGTCGGCACGGCGTTCGTCTACTGCTACGAGCCGTCGAGTCGGCGATTTGCGGAGTACAGCTTTCGGCAGCCGCTGGCGCGCGGCCTGCGCTTCGACCAGCGACCCGAGACGGGCACGAGCGTGTTCGACGCCGGCGGCAACCGCATCGCGATGACCGCCAGCACACTCCCGCGCCACCGTCGTCTGCTTGTCCAGCTGCGCAGCGGTCTGGCCATCGACGCGACCTTCAGCGAAGCAGCACCGTCGATCCAGCCAATGTGCATCTGCACACCTGCCGGCGCGACCGGCTGGGTGTATGCGCGCAAGACGGCGGGGCACGCCGTGTCGGGCACGCTGCGCTGGGAAGGCCGAACCTTTGATCTCGCCGCCATCGGCGCGCGTGGGCATCACGACTGGAGCGCCGGTTACATGCGGCGGCACACGTTCTGGAACTGGGGCTGCCTGGCCGGACGCACGGCGGACGGCCGCATCGTTGGCATGAACGTGTCGTGCGGCGTGAACGAAACCAGCTTCACGGAGAACTGCTTCTGGATCGACGGCGGGTTGCACAAGCTGGACACCGTCGCTTTCGAGTACGATCGCCGCGACCTCATGCGCCCGTGGCGGCTCAGCTCGTCCGACGGCCGTCTGCAGCTGTCGTTCCGTCCGGAAGGCCGACACAGCGAGAACATCAACGCGTGGATCGTGGCGTCGAACTTCAACCAGTTGGTGGGACGCTACGACGGCTGGCTGCAAACGGCAGCCGGCGAACGCATCGTCATCACCCAAATGCTCGGCTACGCTGAGCGCCACTACGCCAAGTGGTGACCCGCGCCGGCGCCCACCCGGCAGCTGTCGTGCGCGCCCGCGTCGAGGGACTAGTTTGGCTTGACTCCGAACCTCATGTCCGATAAACGCCAAAGCCGCATGAGACACCTCCGGTGCAACGGGCTTCCCGTCACGCTTCTCGGCGCATCGCTGTGTCTGGTGTTTCTCCTCGGGCACCGGGTCGACGCGGCCCCCAACGGGTCGACCTGCGAAGGTCCGGACAATTGCAACAGCGGAATCTGTGATGCCGACAACAACAAATGTTGTGGCGACGGGCAGGGGGACTGCACGAACGGTACGGATTGCGGAACCGGCGAAGACTGCATCAGCGGGACCTGTGATGCCAACAACAACGTATGTTGTGGGAGCGGCAACGAGGACTGCACGAACGGTACCACGTGCTCGGGTCCCGACGATTGCAACAGTCGTATCTGTGATGCCAATAGCGGTACCTGTTGTGGTGACGGCAACGAGGATTGCACGAACGGTACCGAGTGCGGGGTGAACGACGACTGCAGCAGCGATATCTGCGACCAGAACGCGGAGGCATGCTGCGGAAACGGACAAGGCGACTGCTCGGAGGGGAGCAAGTGCTCGTCTGACACAGACTGCCAGTCCGGGAATTGCCCCGACGGAAGGTGTGTACAGGGGCCAGTGCCTCCTCCGCGCCAACCCGCCACGCCTGCCCCGGTAGTGTCGCGCAACGGGCTAATTGCGCTGGCAGCATTGCTCGGTGCCGCGGGCTGGCTGCACACCCGCCGCCGCTCGGTGTGAAGAGCCGTCGCGGCCTCGACCTTCGCGACAACGGCTATCCGCCCTTGTGCTCCGCCTCCCACTCGGCGATCACCTTGTCGGTCTCGTGGCGGTTGTACATGTCCTCCTGAAACGAGAACATGCCGTTGCCGGCGTACTCCATGACGGTGATCCCGGCGAACTCGTAGTATGAACCGTCCGCCCGCTTGCCGGGCAGGCGGTTGAGCCACTTGTGCACAACCCGGTTGCCGTCGATGTTCACCCACTCGACCGGAAACGTCCACTCCTTGCAGTGCTCCATCACCGGAACCAGCCAGGCGAGGATCGCCGGGCGCCCGCGGAACGTGCCGTAATGATGCTCGAGGTACACCGCGTCTGCGGTGAAGGTGTTTCCAAACCCCTCCCAATCGTTACTGTCTTGCAGTTCCATGCGCCGGCGCCACGCCGCTTCGATTTCGGCTCGACTGAATGTCGCCATTGCTTCTCCTACACCAGACCAGACAAGCGCTTCATCCGCTTCAGCAAACCTTCGTCCTTGCGCCGCTCTGAGAGGATCTTGGTGATATAGGCGCGCTTGAAGATGCGGCGCTGTGTGCTCGTGGTCACCACCTCGGGAACGTACTCCCAGCCTTCCTCCTGTTCGAACGGCTCGATCTCGCGGTGCAGGCGGAAGAAGTAGTCGGCGAGATCCGGCTGCACACCGAGGCGCTCGAACGCCGCGCTGAGCGGGTGCTTCGCGGTAATCGGCTGCAGCAATCCTTCGCCGGCGGCGCCACCCTGTCCCAAGCCGAGCGCGCGCTTGCCCATCTTTTCCTTGACCTGCGTGGGCGGTCCGAGATGGAACGCCGCGATGGCTTCCTCGGGCGCGCCGTGCACGAGAAACCACTTGGTCACGTAACGGCTGGCGATGGTCTCGGTGGGCGGTAGCCAGCGGAACAGCTCTTCGCGCGTGATACCCAGTGCCTGCTCGCAGAAGTCAGCCCAGATCTCCATGTGGTTGCGCGTCAGGAAGCCGCCGGACTCCGTGGCGAACGCCTGGGCGATAGCCCGCAAGGCCTTGCCGTCCGTGAGGCGGGTGAACTGCCCGGCGATGTTGCGCGTCGCGTCGAGGTGGATGAAGTCCTTCACCAACTCGCGTGTCGCCTCCAGCGACGCCCGGCCCGACAGGAGCAGGCCGAACGCCGTTTCCTTCGGCTGCGCCAGCGCCAAGCAGAACTCGCCCAATTCCTCTTCGAGCTCCTCGTAGGTTTGATCCTCGCCGGGGTTGAACGCCGCTGCCGGCGGGGGCCACACGAAGTCCGGCACGGCGTAGCGCCCGCTGATCATCTCACCCCAGGCGTGGCGCATGTTCTGGTAGATCAGCAGCCAGTGGTGCAGCGTCGTGCGCAGCAACTCTTGCTGCGCAGCGTCGACGGCGAACTCGCGTACGATGTCCCAGACCGGCTCGCTGACGAAGCCGCGGAAGTCTTCATAGGCGCGCCAATACGCCACGGCGTCGTCGCTGAGTTGGTAGGCGCGCTTCATGTACTCGGCGATGCCGCGCTGGCACAGCCACGGGCGCTCATCGCGCACGACGTCGAGTAACGCGCCCTCACTGGCGAGTGCGCTGACGACGTAGCCTTCCTCAAAGCTGGAGAACTGGAACTGCAAGCGTGTGTACGTCGCCTGCATGGTTTCCGGACAAGCGTAGTGCGCCTCCAGTTCGGCGGGTGTGACGCCGAACGCCGCCGCGAAGCGCAGGAAGAGCTGCAGCGGCGGCGTGGTCACCTGATGGAAGCCGGTCTTGCGGTTGACGAGCTGGCTGAGCGCCAGGAAGAGCCCGCGGCGCCGGCAGCGTCCGATCATCGCCGCCGTGCCTTGCGCGTCCATGCGGATGAACTGGTAGTAGTCCTTGATCCAACGCTGCATCGCCTCGCGCGAGGCGCTGCCGTACTTCAGCGCTTGGGCAAGTTGCGCGTCGATCGGATGCGCACGGACCAGCCCCTTCAACTCGGCGACGAAGTCATCGACAGGCTTGGCCGGCTCGGGCTGCTCGAAGGCGTAGAGTTCGAGGAACGAGCTGGCATTGGGTGCGGTGACGATCGGCGAATCGTTGCGCGCCGCGAGCGCCATGGGAAACCTCCTCTGATCCGATTGGACATTGAGTCAGCGGATCATTGATTCATTTGAATCGAGACGTCAATCAAACCGCCAGTTGGGCGGCGAGCTCTGCCAACGCTGCCCGTTGCGGTTTCGACGTCCCGCTCAGGGAGACCTCGCTGCGGTCGATGAAGATGTAACGCGCTGGCCGCTTGTAGTGTGACAATGCTTCGGTTGCGACGGCATGCAGCTCGGCTGCCGCCACCTGCGTGTCGGGCTTGGGGACGACCAACGCAACGAGCTGTTGCTCCAGGCTGTCCGGCGGCAGGCCGACAACGTACACTGCTTCCACAGCTGGATGCGCGCCCAACACCGCTTCGACTTCCATCGGCGAAACGTTGATGCCCTTCACGCGCAGCAGGTCCTTGCTCCGGCCAGTGAAATGAAACGTTCCAGCGGCGTCGATACACCCCGTGTCGCCGGTCAGGAAGAAGCCTCCCGGATCGAGCCCGCTGCCGGCCGCCTGTTTGTAGTAGCCGCTGAACAGTCCCGGGCCGCGCACGCGGATGTCGCCACTTGCGTGCACATGCAACTCGACACCGGGCAGCGGCGTGCCAAGCTGGGTGCGGCGCACCTCCGGCGGGTCGCGCCAGTCCAGGGCCGTGACATAGCCGGCCGTCTCCGTCATGCCGTAGCCGGTGATGAACGACACGGTCTGTGGGTCGAGGTGCGGGGCGTACCATTCGACCCGTCCGCCACCGCGCCGCACGTTGGCGAGCAGCGCCGGTTCGAAGCGCGCATGCGCCAGCACCTGCCCGACCTGCGGCGGGCGCAGATGCAGCGCCGTCGGACGATGGCGCTGCAGCGCCTCGATCACCGCGTCGGCGGTGAAGGTCTCGACCAGGATGAGCGCACACCCGGTAGCCAGCGTTGGCAACGCGCGAATCACCAGCCCTGCCACCCAGAACAGCGGCAGTGTCGACAGCAACGAGTCGTGGGCAGTGAGCCCCGTACGCTCTGCCGTCGGCGCCACCGTTGCGAGAATCGCGTGGTGACTGAGCATCACACCCTTGGGCTGCCCGGTGGTGCCGGATGTGTAGAGGATGCAGGCAATCGATTCTCCACGCAAACCGACTGGCTGCGGCGGCGCGCTATCGCTGATGAACTCCACCGCGCCACGGCGGCCCGGCGGTGCGGCGTCCCCCAAGACGATGACCTCGCGCAGCGCCGGCAACGCCGGCAATCGAGCCAACGCCTCGAGGTAGTCGTGCGCGCGCAGCCGCGGCTGCAGGATCAACAGGTTGGCATCGGCGTGCGCCAGGATGTCGCCCAGTTCCCGCGGCGTTACGAAGGTCGAAACTGGTACAAGCGTCGCACCGGCGCGCCATATTCCGAAGGCGACGGCCAACCAGTGCGGGCCGTTCCCCGCCAGGAGGGCGACGTGCGCGCCAGGTCCGTAGCCGGCTCGCAGCAAGCCCGCTGCCCACTGGTCCGCAAGGTGATCGAGCTGCGTGAAGGTCAATGCGCTGCGTTCACCAACGACGGCTGGCCGCTCCCCGTTCCGCGCTGCGAGGCCGTGCAGCAGGTCACTCAAGTTGGCGGCAGAGGCGTATTCCACGCCGGCGAACCTCGCACACTGCTTGCCGGCCTTCAAGGAACAGACTCTGGGCGAGGCGTGGCCGAGGGCCCAGGGGCGCTGTCGCCGTCGATTCCACCACACCACACGACAGCAATGTGGTGGCGGCTCGATATCCGTAGATCTACGGAGCTCGATATCCGTAGATCTACGGATAAATAAGCTTGTGAGCACAACAATATCAATTTGCAAAAAACTGAACGACCAACCTGCGCGAGACCATATGTCACACTCGCTGGGGTAAGCGACGACAATCGGATCGGGTGTCCAGGACACACAGGCCTTTTGACAGGGCGATTTCTCCGCGGCCTATCTCTTGCTGCATCTCACGCACCTTGCAGGGGTCTCTCGCTGGGGGCTTTTCACATCGCGGCTTACGTGGCGGCTGGTGATCGATCATTTGGTCAAGTGAGGGGATATCATGACAAAAGCAAGCGTCACGATCGCGGCGTGCGCCGCACTGCTGTGGGCCGGAACAGCGCTGGCGGCGGCGACACCGCAACAGAAGTGCCAGGTGGCGAAGCTCAAGGCTCAGGGCGCCCTGCAAGCGTGCCTGGCGAAGAACAGCGGCAACGTGATCCTCGGCAAAGCCGACGCGTCGGCGGCGTGCCAGACAACGTTCACCACGGCGCTGGCGAGGGCGGACAAGAAGGGGCCGTGCCGCTACATCGACAACGGCGACGGCACGGTGAGCGACCTGAACACCGGCTTGATGTGGGAGAAGAAGGACAACCTAGACGGCACCGTCAATGCCAGCGACCCGCATGATGCGGACAACCGCTACACCTGGAGCACCAGATCTCCATATAATCGAGACGGCACGGCGTTCGTAAACTTCCTCGGGGCGCTGAATAGCGGCACGTCGAGCGATGGGAGTACCATCACCGGCTGCTTCGCGAGCCACTGCGATTGGCGCCTACCGACGATCGTGGAGCTACAGAGCATTCTTCTCTCGGCCTTCCCGTGCGGCACCGACCCGTGCATCGACACGGAGTTTGGCGCCACGCAGTCGGACCTCTACTGGTCGGCTACGTCCTTCGCCGGCTATTCGCCCGCCGCGTGGGACGTGCTCTTCACTGACGGCAGCTTGAGTGACGACTTCAAGACGAAGAACTTCCGCGCGCGTGCTGTACGTGGCGGCTTGTGATCGATCATTTGGTCAAGCGAGAGGATATCATGACGAAAGCAAGTGTGACGATCGCAGCGTGCACCGCGCTGCTGTGGGCCGGAACGGCGCTGGCGGCAGCGACACCGCAGCAAAAGTGCGAGGTGGCGAAGCTCAAGGCCCAGGGCGCACTGCAAACGTGCCTGACGAAGAACAGCGGCAACGTGATCCTGGGCAAATCGGACGCATCGGCGGCGTGCCAGGCGACGTTCACCAAGGCGCTGGAAACGGCGGACAAGAAGGCGCCGTGCCGCTACGTCGACAACGGCGACGGGACGGTGAGTGATCTGAACACCGGCTTGATGTGGGAGCAGAAGGACAACCTCGACGGCACCGTCAATACCAGCGACCCGCATGATGCGGACAACGTTTACACGTGGTGCGTACCCCAGGGGATGTATTTCTGCGCCGCCGTGCCAGACCCGCCAGACGGTACGGCGTTCGTGACCTTTCTCGGGGCGCTGAATGGCGGCACCTCGAGCGATGGGAGTAGCATCACCGGCTGCTTTGCGGGTTATTGCGATTGGCGCTTGCCGACGATCGTGGAACTGCAGGGGATTGTTGATCCCAGCGCAACCGGCTGTGCTTCCGGAAGCCCGTGCATCGACCCAGCATTTGGGCCGACGCAGTCCAACTTCTACTGGTCGGCGACGATCTACCCCGGTTTGACCAGCGCCGGCGGCTTTCCGATTAGCGCTTGGATCGTTCTCCCCAATGGCACTGTCGGGAAAGAGTATAAGGCCATCCCACTCCCCGTTCGTGCCGTACGAGGCGGCTTGTGATCGATCATGTGGTCAAGGGAGGGGGACATCATGGCGAAAGCGCAATTCTTATCGGGACTCCCACCCAAGGAAGCTTATCGGGGGATCTTATCGCCAATGCGCGCGAAGGCGCGAGGGAGGATGCCATGAAAGATGTTGGAAGTATACTGATAGTTGTTGTAGTCACAGTGGCTCTGGCGTCGAGAGCGGACGCCGCGTCACTATGGTCACAGCCGACCAACGTTGGCACCAATGCAGCCTTTCACTGTGGTGCGGCCAACGTTGGCGGTGCAGCACTCGGCTCGGTAACCGTGCGGTCGGTCTGCAACAATGGCAGCGCCACCGCGCCACAGGTCTGCGCCCCTCTGAACCCCCAAGCGACCTGCGACGGTCCAACCGCCGGCCCATCCGATGGACAGTTAGAGTGTTGGTGCGAGGTTACGGTCACGGGCGGAAGTACTACAAGCGTAAGAGCTGCTATGCAGCTTTCCCCGCTGCCCGTGACTCCAGACGGGCTTCCTAAGCTTGTGATCCCGGCGACTGATGAATCAACTTCCACCGCAGCGTCAATATGGTCACTGCCGACCAACATTGGCACCAACGCGACATATGTATGTAGTGCGGCCAACGTCGGCGATACACCACTCGGCTCGGTAACGGTGCAACACTTCTGCAATAATGGCGGTGGTGGCACGATGAAAATCTGCGCCCCCCTGAACCCCCAAACGACCTGCGATAGTCCAACCGGCGGCCCATCCGATGGGCAGTTAGAGTGTTGGTGCGAGGTTGGGGTCACGGGCGGAAGTGCTACAAGCGTAAGAGCTGCTATGCAGCTTTCCCCGCTGCCCGTGACTCCAGACGGGCTTCCTAAGCTTGTGGTCCCCGCGACCGCTGAATCAACTTCCAGCAGCGCGTGCTGCGGCGACTGCAACGGCGACGGGATCGTCACCATCAACGAGATAATCACCACGGTGAACTTTGCCCTGAATGAGTGTCCAGCCACGCAGTAATCTAAGCGCGGAGCCTGCGCAGCAAGCTCATCCGCGATGCGGTCCAACGGGTGCTGGTGACCGACACGTCGAACTAAAAGCAGAAAGAATGCGCCTCCATGCGCTGCCCGACATGCCAAGCAGAGAACCTTCCCGACGCACTCTTCTGTGAAGCCTGCGGTGCTGCGCTTGAGGCGCCGTGTCCTGCGTGCGGCGCCGCAAATCGTCCGGGCGCGCGGTTCTGCCGCAAGTGCCGGGCGCCGCTCGGTGATCACCCTGCGCCACCGGTGCATGCGCCGGCGCCACCGACCGCCGTTGCTGACGGCGAGCGCCGCCAGCTCACCGCGCTGTTCTGCGATCTCGTCGGTTCCACCGAGATTGCGTCGCAACTCGACGCCGAGGAGTGGCGCGATATCGCGGCCGAGTATCAGCGCTGCGCCGCCGCGGCCGTGACGCGGTTCGGCGGCCACGTCGACAAGTTTCTCGGCGACGGCCTTGTCTGCTTCTTCGGCGTGCCCCAGGCGCACGAAGACGACGCCGAGCGCGCCGTGCGCGCGGGGCTGGCGATCGTCGAAACGGTGCATGCACTTACCGCGAGGCTTGGAGCGCAGCATGGTGCGCCGCTACGGGTCCGCGTCGGCATCCACACCGGTGCGGCCGTGGTGGCGCAGGGCGGCGGAGACGCGCAAGACGTCTTCGGCGACACGCCGAACATCGCCGCGCGCGTGCAGACGGTTGCCGAACCGGATAGCGTGCTCATCACCGCGGCGACGCAGCGGCTGGTTGCCGGCCTCTTCGTCGTCAATCACTGCGGTGCCCAACGCCTCAAGGGCGTCCCCGAGCCGGTGCTGCTCTACCGCGTTCGGCAGCCGAGTGGGGTGCACGGACGGCTGGCGGCCGGCGCCGCGCGTGGGCTCACGCCCTTCGTCGGACGCGACGACGAGCGGCGGCTGTTGTTGAACCGCTGGGAACGGGCGCAGGACGGCGATGGGCACATCGTGCTGATCGCCGGCGAAGCGGGTATCGGCAAATCGCGTCTGGTGCAAGATTTCAAGGAGCACCTCGGCACGACCCCGCACACCTGGATCGAATGCGCCTGCTCCCAGTATCTCCAGGACACCCCGTTCGCGCCGCTGGTCGACCTGGTGGAGCAGCGCTTCCAGTGGGCAGCGGAGTTGCTGCCCGAGGAGCGCGTGGCCACGCTCGAGCAGGCGTGCGTCTTCGCAGGACTCGATCCGGGCAAGGCCGTCCCGCTGCTCGCTCCACTGCTGAGTCTCCCCATTCCCGAACGGTGCCAGCCGCTGTTGGTGACGGCGGAAGAGCAACGCCGGCGCCTGATGACGACGATCGTCGAGGCGACACTGGCCGGTGCGCGCCTGCAGCCGCTCGTGGTGGTCATGGAGGATCTACACTGGATGGATCCCTCAACGCTGGAGCTGGTGCGGCTGCTCGTCGACCAGCTGGCGACCGCACGGATGTTGCTCGTGCTGACGGCGCGTCCCGAGTTCCGCCCGCCGTGGCCGCTGCGCGCGCATCACGCGCAGGTGACGTTGACGCGGCTCACACGGAGGGAAACGCACACGATGCTCGTGCAGCTCGCCGCGCAGATCGCCGCACGCAGCGAGCTGGTCGAGGCACTCGCCGCTCGGACGGATGGCGTGCCGCTCTTCGTCGAGGAGTTGGCGCGCGCCGCGGCGGAGGGCGTAGGAGCGGTCGGCGTGCAAGAGATTCCCGTCACGCTGAAGGACACCCTCATGGCGCGGTTGGATCGGCTGGGGGACGCCAAGGCGATCGCCCAAGCGGGAGCCGTGCTGGGCCGCGAGTTCGCGCCCGCGTCGGTGGCGGCCCTGACGGACCGCCCAGATGCACAGGTCACCGCCGGGCTGGAGCGGCTGGTCGAAGCGGAGCTGGTGCACGCGCGCGGGCTCGGTGATACCGCCACATACATCTTCAAGCACGCGCTGGTGCAGGAGGCGGCGTACGAATCGCTCCTCAAGAGCCGGCGCCGGGAGCTGCACCGGCGCGCGGCCGCCTTCCTCGAACAGAACGACCCGTCGACGCCCGCTGCCGTGCGGGCGCGGCATTGGGAGGCAGCCGGAGAGGCGCCGCGCGCCGTCGATGCGTGGGAAGCCGCGGCGGCGGCCGCGCAGCGCACGGCCGCCGCGCACGAGGCGGCGGAGCTCTACGAGCGCGCCCTCGCGGTACTCGCAACCTTGCCTGAGAGCCCCGAGCGCACGCAACGCGAGCTGACGCTGCAAACGGCGCTGGCGCTATTGCTCACGGCAACACGCGGACTGGCGGCGCCCGCGACGCAGGCCGCGACGGCCCGCGCGCGGGCCCTCGCCGAGCAAGTCGGCGATGCCACGCAGGTGACACTCACACTGGCGGCCTCCGCGTACGCCCCGGCGCTGGCGCGTGGCGAGCACCGCGCGGCCCTCGCCGTCGCCGAGCAGATGGCAACGCTCGCCGAGCGCGACGGCTCGGTGGTCCTGTCCGCCCTGTGCCATAGCTTCCTGGGTCTTTCGTCATTTTATCTTGGGGACTTGTCCGCGGCCCGCGCGCACATGGAGCGTGTCGTCGCGGTGTATGATGCCGCCGCCTTCGAGATGTATCCGATGAACCCGGCGACTGTGGCGCACTCATTTCTGGGCAATATCGCTTACCTCAGTGGCCACGCGGACAAGGCGCGCGCTTGCGTCCGAGCCATGTTGAACGCGGCGCGCCCCGCCGTCGTCGGGGACACGGCGTACGTCGAGATGATGCTCCTTGCGTTGGCCGCCATCCGCCGGGAGCCGACCGATCTGAGCGACCGGGCTCGGGAGCTGCTTCGACTCTGCAGGGAGCAGCAGCTCGACATGTACCGAGCGTACGCGCACTCGTACGGCGGTTGGGTGCTGGCGTGTGAGGGCGAGCGCGACGAAGGGCTGGCCCTGATGCGCGAGGGACTACGGCAGGCGCAGGCGGACAATAACATCGTAGCGCGTGCGCTCCAGCTCGCACTGCTGGCTGAAGTGCTGGCCGACGGCGGCGCGTATGCCGAAGCCCTCGCGACGCTGGAGGACGCCTTCGGGGCGATGGGTGAGGAAGCGATCTGGCGCCCCGACCTGCTGCGTCTGCGCGGCGACTTGCTCGCGGCGACTGACCCGGCGACGGCCGAGGTCGCGTATCGGGAAGCCATCACCAGCGCCGAAGCACTGGGCGCAGTCGCCTTGGCGCTCCGCGCTGCAACCGGGCTCGCGCAGCTCCTCAAGAAACTCGGCCGCGCGGCCGAGGAGCGCGACCTGCTCGCGCCGCTGTGCGCAACGTAGACCGAAGGCTTCGACACCCACCAACTGCACCACGCGAGGGCGCTGTTAGCGGAGTTGTAGCCGTCGCGTTTTCTAACGTGCCGGCGAATCGTCTCGAAGTTCCTAGCTCGACACCACGGTCATAGCTGCGCGGTGTGCTGGACCACGGCGACGCGGAGGTTTGCGAGGTTCTGCACCCCCGCTACGGCGAGTACACGCCATGGCCCAGGGCAGGGTCGCTATCGATCCCACCACCCCAACTCGCGACAGCACGTTGCGGTATCCGCATAATATCCGTAGATCTACGGATTGACAGTCGACCGAGCACCATACTAAGGATCAAATCGTTCCAACATCAGTAGCTCGTCTCGGTGGGGGCACAAGGGCGGCGCGAAGGAGGTTGTGTGACTTCGTCCATGTGCTCGACCCAGGGGTTTGCCCTGGTTGATTTGTCCGTGCGGCGCGCGATCCGCGAGGTAGTTGCCACCGTTCGAGCCGTTCACGGTCCGCGCCGGTGCAGCATCCCCGCGACGACAATTGGCGTGAAGCTGTTCGGCGTCAGCGTCCTTGCCATCGTCGCGTGCGCCACACGGCTGCCAGCGGCCGTCACCATCACCGAATATCCGGCGGGCTTTGCGCCCGGGGACATCGCGGCAGGCCCGGACGGTAACCTTTGGTTCACCGGGGCAAACAACGTCGGCAGAATCAGCACGGCCGGTGCCGTCACCGATTACTCCATTCCGACGCCAAACAGCGGCCCCGGAGGCGTAACCGCCGGCCCGGACGGCAACCTTTGGTTCCGGGAGTTCAACGCGGACAAGATTGGTAAAATCACTACGAGTGGGGTCGTCACCGAGTACCCTCTCGCGAACAACAGTGGCCCGGGAAGCGTCACGGCCGGCCGGGACGGCAATCTCTGGTTCACCGAGTTTGGGGCGGGCAAGGTGGGCAAGATCACCACAGGCGGTGTCATCACCGAGTACCCGGTGCATGTAGGCAGTTCGCCGTCCGGCATCACCGGAGGCCCGGACGGTAACCTCTGGTTCACTGAGCAGGGTGGAATCGCAAAAATCACCACGAATGGCAGCGTCACCGAATACCCGATCCCCCCGGCAAGCAATGAGCCAACCAGCATCACGGCCGGCCCAGACGGCAACCTCTGGTTCACTGAAGACACGGCGAACAAGATCGGCAAAGTCACTACGAGCGGCGCTGTCACCGAGTATGCGGTCCCGACAGCGACCAGCGGGCTCACCGATATCACCGCCGGCCCGGACGGCAACCTCTGGTTCACCGAGAATGTGGCCAACAAGATCGGCCTGATCACCATTGGCGGCGCCATTACCGAGTACCCGGTTCCCGCAACGAACAGCCGCCCCGACGGCATCGTCTTAGGGCCGGACGGCAACCTCTGGTTCGCGGAAACGAATTCCGGCCAGATCGGTAAGGTCTAAGGTGACTTTGCCCCCAAATACTCCGACCGGGTCAACCGTAACGCTCCCCGTCAGCACGTCCTTCCTCACCGTCGACGTGACCTACACGAGCGTCAACGTTCCTGGGGTGACGACGATCACCGCAATGTCCGCGTCACCCATTCCCATGCCGCACTTCAGCATCGACATTGGACAATGCTCGACGACAAAGAAGCTTGGCTGCCAGAGCGATGCGGATTGCCCTAGCGGTGAAACCTGCGACGGCTACCATGGGTTCTTCTTCGACGTGTCCACGACCGCGGGCGTCAGCGGCCCGATCAAGATTTGCAGCCACTATCAAGATACCGAGCCGCGCCCAAAGGGCGGCAACGGCTACCTCGATCACACCGGGAAGCCGGGTGTCCCCGAGACGAGTCTCCGCTTCCTGCATGACGAAGGCGGGACCCTCAAGGATGTGACCTTGCCCGGTTATCCGGATACCGTGCACAACGTCATCTGCGGGCAGGTGAACAGCCTCTCGGTATCTGGCGTGGCGGCGCGCACGGACATGACGGGTAGTGGAACGGCCAATCCACTGACCGCCTGCTGGAGCGAATGGTCGTTGTGCTTGCCAGGTTCCGTCGGGTGCTCCATTGGGAAGGTGCCTAAGAAGAGAGGGAAGAAGACCCCCATCCCGCCCGATGCCATGACGTGCCGCGCGAAGGGCGCCGACACGTGCAACTTCTGTGTGCGCGTCTGCCCGAACGTTACCGATCCCGCCGTCTCGTCTTGTTTGCCTCCGAGCGCCGGCATTCATGCATTCGTCTTGAGGAACCCACCGCAATCGCCGCCACTGCCGCAAGATCCCGGCAATGTCAATGCTATGATCGATGCGCTGAGACACCTCTCCTCACCACCCGGCATCGTCGATCTCGGTTCTGTGACGTTCACGCAACCGGTAACGAGCGACGACTGCACGGCCAACATGAACATCAAGGTCCCGGTGAACCAGAATTACACCGTCAACCTTGATGCGTCGCCGAGCGGTAGCGCGCTGGACAAGAACACCCTGACCCTGACGTGCACGCCGTAGACACCGACGCGACCCCAATAGCCCTGACTCTGAACACGACGCCCTATTGGCGAAGCCGGCGAGCGCGTTCACCGCACCGAGAAGGTTCGCGCGTTGCGACCTGCTTGGACCGATCTAGTCGTGATCTAGGCGGATCCAGGCGAGATCTCGGCGTCCTTCACCTGAGGGCCTTGATACCCTCCAGTCGCACCACGCCTAGTTGCTGGTGACTGAGTAAATTTGCTCTGGCGGGTGCATGGTCACGCCGGGTGACGGAAGAGCATCGCCTCGTATACGCGGTTCAAGGGAATCAGGTCGATTTCCTTCAGCCGCGGTACCACTACTGAAGCGACGCGCGGTGGGATTCAATACAACACCTCGTGTCCAATATGGG
>Ga0335070_10005053_pt1 | contig 15475 bp, 13 predicted proteins | sample Lox_Sample_13_FD_206722 | JGI IMG/M metagenome (GOLD analysis project Ga0335070, IMG submission 206722) | Soil microbial communities from Loxahatchee National Wildlife Refuge, Florida, United States - Lox_Sample_1.3 | ecosystem: Environmental > Terrestrial > Soil > Wetlands | place: USA... | reverse complement strand
CAGCACCAGTGCGAGCAGCCCTGAAGCTGCTACGCGTACACCTGCGCCGCCCATCCGGGCCACTGGACCGTTCATTCGAATCTCCGTCCCTCGGTTGTCAGTTCCGTAGGCGGAAGGCGCGTGACCCGCGCCCCCCGACGCGCATTGGTCGGGTCCACCTCGGTGTTGGCGCCACATCGGGATCGTGTTGGGATCGTGTTGGCCGGCGGCGTGAAATCTCGGCGAATGGCTGATTTCGCGCGCCGAGCGGTCGGCCTTGGCCTCCGCTGGTCGGCCAGCGCCGCTGACAGCGCCGACACGGCCTGGTATGCGCGCGCACGCGCGCGCGACGGCGGGGCGCGCTCTGTGCCGGTGTCTGGCGGGCGCGGGCCTACCGCCCCGGCTCGTCCGGGCGGTCGGGGAGCGTCGGCATCGCCGGACCGATGGTCCGGTGCACGAGCGCCGCGCGCCGGATCGCGTTGGCGCCGAAGCGGTCGCGCACCTGGTCGAGCGCGTCGTCGAGCACCGCCGGCCGCCCGTCGAACGGCAACTCGAGCTGCGCGCCGTCGTCGTCGGTGAGGCTCGTCAGCGAGATGCCGATCAGCGTCAGTCCACGCTCGGCGATCAGCGGGGCGCAGGCCGCGAGCAGCCCGCGAGCGAGGCCGAGCACCGTGTCCGTGCGCCGTGTCGCGCGACGCAGCGACGAAGAGCGCGTCGCACGTGCGTAGTCGCCGAAGCGCAGGCGCAGCACCACCGTCCGGCAGCCGAGCCCGGCGCGGCGCATGCGCCGCATCACCCGCTCGACGAGCGCCATCAGGACGGCGTCGATCTCGGCCTCGCTGCGCGCGCGCCTGCCGAGCGCGGACTGCGAGCCCATCGAGCGCCGGCGCCTGCCGGCGCGGACGGGGCGCGGGTCGTGGTTTGTCGCGAGGCGGTGCAGATGGCGCCCGGCGTGGCGGCCGAGCAGCGCGACGAGGACGTCCTCACCGGCCGCCGCCAGCTCTCCGATCGTGTTCAGGCCCGCGGCGTGCAGGACGGCGGCGCTCTTCGGCCCGACGCCCCAGATCCGCTCCACCGCGAGGGGGTGCAGGAAGTCGCGCTCGCTGCGCGGGTCGTCGGCCACGACGAGCAGGCCGTCGGGCTTCGCGAGGCCGCTCGCGATCTTCGCCAGGTGCTTGGTGCGAGCGACGCCGACGGTCAGCGGGAGCCCGATCTCCGTGCGCACGCGGGCGCGCAGGCGGGCGGCGATCTCGTGGGGGGCGCCGGCGATCCGCTCGAGGCCGCGGACGTCCAGGAAGGCCTCATCGATCGAAACGCCCTCGACGAGCGGCGACGTGTCGCGGAACACCGCGAACACCGCCCGGCTGGCCGCGCTGTAGGCCTTCATCCGCGGAGGGACGACGACCGCATGCGGGCACAGCGTCCGCGCACGCCGCCCGCCCATCGCTCCGCGAACGCCGAACGCCCGTGCTTCGTAGCTCGCGGCGAGGACGACCCCGCCTCCGACGATCACCGGCCGGCCGCGCAGTGCCGGGTCGTCGCGCTGCTCCACCGAGGCGAAGAAGGCATCGAGATCGGCGTGGAGGATGGTCGACGGCAAGCGAACACATGTTCGTGTGTGTCGGGCCTGAGGTCAAGCCGGTGGGCAAGCGTCGCCCCGCTAGCCTCGGCTGATGGCCCCAGGCGCTGCAGATCCGCCGCCCGACGCCGGAAAGCTGCCCACCGGGCGCATCGCGCGCTCGGCGCGCGTGGGCGGCCTCGTGACCGGTCAGAGCCTGCGCTGGGCCGGCATGCGGACCGCCAACCGGGTCCGGACGCCCGAGCGCGCGGCCGCCGCCGAGCGCGAGCGGACCGGCGCGCTCGTCGGCCAGCTCGTTGACCAGCTGGGCCAGATGCGTGGTGCGGCGATGAAGGCCGGGCAGCTGATCTCCATGGTCGAGTTCGACGGCCTGCCGCCGGACCAGCAGGACGAGCTGCGGCGCAAGCTCGCGGCCCTCCGCGACGACGTCGCGCCGGTGCCGTTCGCCGACCTCGAGAAGCTCCTGCGCGAGGAGCTGCGCCGGCCGCTCGGGGACGTCTTCCGCGACTTCGACGAGCGGGCGTTCGCGGCCGCCTCGATCGGGCAGGTGCATCGCGCGACGACGGTGGACGGGCATGAGGTCGCCGTGAAGATCCAGTATCCGGGGATCGCCGAGGCGGTCGAGGCCGACCTGCGCAACGCCCGGCTGCTGCTGCCGCTCGTCAAGCGGCTGGCTCCGGGGCTCGACGGCAGGGGGCTCGCCACCGAGCTGCGCGAGCGGATCTCCGAAGAGCTCGACTACGAGCTGGAGGCGCAGAACCAGCGCCGCATCGAGCGGCTGCTGCGCGGGCATCCGTTCGTGCGGGTGCCGCACGTGCACACCGCCTTGTCGACGCGGCGCGTGCTGGTGTCCGAGTACGTCGAGGGGGAGCGCTTCGAGGCCGTGCGCCGCGCCGACCAGGCGGTGCGCGACCGCTACGGCGAGATCGTCTTCCGGTTCTACTTCGGCCTGCTCTACCGCAAGGGGATCGCACTGGGGGATCCGCATCCGGGCAACTTCCTGCTGTGCTCCGAGGGTCGCGTCTGCTTCCTGGACTTCGGGCTGGTGCACGACGTGGGGGCGCGGCGCGTGGACAAGGAGCGCGCGATCGCGCTCGCGGTTCACGACGGGGACGCGCAGGCCCTGAAGCGCGCGCTGCTGGGCGGCGACTACCTGCCCGCAGATCGGGCGGAGGCGGTCGACGCCGACTGGGCGCTGCGCATGATGCGCTTCGCGATCGGGTGGTACGCGCTCCCCGGCGAGCGCCGCTTCTCGCCCGAGCGCCGCCGCGACGACGACCGCGAGCGCCCGGACGCCGCGCAGCGGGCCGCGGCCAGGACGCAGGTGAACCAGTTCACCTTGCCACCCGAGTCGCTGCTCATCCGGCGCATGCACGGGATCATCGCCGTCGTCCTCACGCAGCTGCGCGCCGGCGCCGACTGGGGCGCGATCGCGGCGGAGTACCTCCACGGCGCCGCGCCGGCGACCGAGCTGGGCGAGGCCGAGGCCGAGTTCCTGCGGGCTCGCGACTGACAGCACCGACGGTCAGTGCAACCGCTGGTTGCGCATCTGATATCGTGCAACCATCAGTTGCACGTCTACCGAGGAGGCCGTGAAGATGGTTCCGAGCTACATCGAGCGCGAGACGGTGATCGCCGCGCCGATCGACGTCGTCTGGGGGGTCCTCACCGATCCCGGGCACATCGCCACCTGGTTCGCCGACACCGCCGAGCTCGATCTGCGCCCGGGCGGGGCGGGGAGGCTCGTCTGGACCGGGCGCCACACCGCCGAGCTGCGCGTCGAGCAGGTCGATCCACCGCACCGGTTCTCGTTCCGCTGGGAGAGCCCGTCGGGCACCGAGCCGGTGTCCGGCAACTCGCTGCTCGTCGAGTTCACGCTCATCGCGGACGGCGAGGGCACGCGCCTGCGGGTCGTCGAGAGCGGGCTGCGCGAGCTCGACTGGAGCGACGAGCGCAAGTCCGGTTACGCAGAGGATCACGCCGAGGGCTGGAAGACGCTGCTGGGACGGCTGGCCGAGCTCGCGCCGCAGCGCGTGCGGGAGGCGGCGCGCTCGTGACCGTGCGCGGCGGCGTGCAGGAGGATGACGAGCTCTGGACCGCGGTGGCCGAGCCCGGGCGGCGCATGCTGCTCGACCTCCTGCTCGCCCGCGGCGAGGCGACGGCCTCGAGCCTCGCCGCCGAGCTGCCGTTCACCCGCCAGGCGGCGGCCAAGCATCTTGCGGTCCTGCAGCGCGCCGGCCTCGTCGACGCGCGCCGCGAGGGACGCGAGGTGCGCTACACGGTCGGGCCCGAGCGGCTCGACGCCGCGACGCGCGCACTTGCGCGCGTCGCCGCCGACTGGGAGCGCCGCCTGGACGCGATCAAGCGCCTCGCCGAGGAGCGCGGCGTCCGGACGGGGAGCGAAGGCGGCGCCGCGGAGGTCCCCGGGCAGGACGACCGCTGATCTGCATCATGAACGCCCGATAACGCATGTTATGTCGACCACAAACGAGCGGGCGGCCGCGGCGCTCGTGCAGCCGGCGTCCAGTCGGGCCCGCTCGGGGCCGTATCGTTCGGGTCCTTCATGCGCCACCATCTGCGACCGCTCTTCGACCGCGTCGTCATCAAGGAGCTCGACCCGGACCGCGTCCGGCGCTCCGGGCTGCTCGTGCCGCCCGGAAACCACGAGCCGCCGCCGCAGCATGGCATCGTGCTCGACATCGGCCCGGGGATCGACTGGTGGGAGGCCGCCGGCGTGCGGATGCCGGTCCAGCGCGGCGACCACGTCGTGTTCCCCGCGAGCGCGGGCGTGTGGATCGAGGTCGACGAGGAGCGGCTGCTGGTCTGCCGGGTCGGCGAGCTGCTCGGCGTGATCGAGCGCGCCGACGAGATCCCTGAGGAGCTGAGCGGCCGCGAGCTCACCTCCGACGAGCCGGACTAGATCGTCGAGCTCCAGTCGTTGAAGGTGCGCACCGCCGCCCACATGAGCCGCGCCCGGGCCCGGCAGCGCAGCCACTGCGCCGTGCGCGCGAGGCCCGGGTAGCGCTCGGCGCAGACCTCGCGCAACCCGGCGAGCAGCCGCCCGTCGATCCACGCGCGCCGCGCCTCGGTGCGCTCCAGGAGCAGGCCGTTGCCGAAGTTGCGGTAGCCGAAGTCGTGCTGCTCGCACGGCCCGTCGAATACGACGGCCCAGGCCGGCGGCGTGCGGCTGCAGCCGTCGCTGGTCCAGTCGAACGGCGCGAGCGGTGCGCTGGCCTTCACCGCGAGGAAGTCGCGGTAGGGCATGGCGACCAGGTGCCGCGCCTGGACGAGGAGGCTCGGCGGGCGTGCGCCCCGTGCCGGGGCGGCGGCGCCGGTCAGGCACGCGGCGACGAGGACGAGGGCGATCAGGGGGCGCATGGGCCGCGACGCTACGCGTGCCCGGGGCCCGAGCGGCCGACCTGCGCGCTGCGCGGCCCAAAGCCGGGCGCCTTTCGTTGCATACGCTGTGTCTCATGGCCAAGTGGACCGCCGCGGACATGCCCGATCAGACCGGCCGCCTCGCCGTGGTGACCGGCGCGAACAGCGGGATCGGCCTGATCGCGGCGCGCGAGCTCGCGCGCGCGGGCGCCACCGTCGTGCTCGCCTGCCGCGACCCCGAGCGCGCGGCCCAGGCGGCACGCGCGATCCGCGACGCGGCCGCCGGCGCGCGCGTCGAGGTCCAGGCGCTCGACCTCGCCGACCTGGCCTCGGTGGCGGCCTGTGCGCAGGCGCTGCACGACGCGCACGACCACCTCGACCTGCTCGTCAACAACGCGGGCGTCATGGCCACCCCGCACCGCACGACGGCGGACGGCTTCGAGCTGCAGCTCGGCACCAACCACCTCGGCCATTTCGCGCTCACCGGCCGGCTGCTCGACCTCCTGCTCGCCGCCCGCGCGCCGCGCGTCGTGACGGTGAGCAGCGGGGCCCACCGGTTCGGGCGCATGAATTTCGAGGACCTGCAGAGCGAGCGGCGCTACAACAAGTGGCGCGCCTACGGCCAGTCGAAGCTCGCCAACCTGCTGTTCGCCTTCGAGCTGCAGCGCCGGGCCACCGCCGCGGGCTCGGAGCTGCTGAGCGTCGCCGCGCACCCGGGCTGGGCCGCCACGAACCTGCAGTTCGCCGGACCGCAGATGGCGGGCAGCGGCCTCGAGGAGCACCTCGCTGCGCTCGGGAACCGCCTGTTCGCCCAGAGCGACGAGCAGGGCGCGCTCCCCACGCTGTACGCGGCCACGGTGACCGACATCCCGCCGGGCGCGTACGTCGGCCCGGACGGCTTCCTCGAGCAGCGAGGGCACCCGAAGCTCGTCGGGACGACCTCCGCCGCGCGCGACGAGCACGATGCGGCCGAGCTGTGGGCGGTCTCACAGGAGCTGACGGGCGTGCGCTTCGACTTCGGCGTGCAGGCGCCAGCCTGACGGCGCCCGGGCAGGCTCAGCTGCGCGTCGCCGCCAGCTCGACGAACCAATCGAGCGCCGCCGGGTTGGCTAGCGAGTCGCGGCTCACGACCTTCGCGGGATCGTGGCCCATGAGGATCCGCTTCACCGGCACCTCGAGCACTTTGCCCGACAGCGTGCGCGGGACCTCGGCGACGGCGAACACCTCATCAGGGACGTGGCGCGGCGAGCAGGTCTCGCGGATCTCGCGCGCCAGGTCGCGGCGCAGGCCGTCGTCGAGCGTCGCGCCGCCCGCGAGGACCACGAACAGCGCCATCCACGAGTCCTTGGACGGGTCGGGGTCGGGAACGTCGACGACGAGCGCGTCGGTGACGCGCGCGTCGGCGAGCACCGCGCGGTAGATCTCGCTCGTGCCCATCCTGATGCCGCCGCGGTTGATCGTCGAGTCCGAGCGCCCATAGATGATCGCCGTGCCGCGGTCGGTGATCTCGATCCAGTCGCCGTGGCGCCAGATGCCCGGGTACATGTCGAAGTAGCTCTCGCGGTAGCGCTCACCGTCCGGGTCGTTCCAGAAGTAGAGCGGCATCGACGGCATCGGCGCGGTCAGCACGAGCTCGCCGACCTCCCCCACCAGGCTCCTCCCCTGCTCGTCGAAGGCCTCGACGCGCGCCCCGAGCGCCCGCGCCTGCAGCTCGCCCTCGTAGACCGGGACGAGCGGGCAGCCGCCGACGAACGCCGTGCAGACGTCGGTGCCGCCGCTGGTCGAGAACAGCCAGGTGTCCTCCCCCAGGTGCTCGTAGACCCAGCGAAAGCCCTCCGGCGAGAGCGGCGACCCGGTCGAGCCGACGGCGCGCAGGGCCGACAGGTCGCGGCCCGCGCCCGGCTCGACGCCCGCCTTCATGCACGCGGCCAGGTAGCTCGCGCTCGTGCCGAAGCACGTCATGCGCGTCTGCGCTGCGAGGTCCCACAGGCGGTCCATCGTCGGATGGCCGGGATTTCCGTCGAAGAGGATGATCGACGCGTCGGTGAGCAGCACGCCGGCGAGGAAGTTCCACATCATCCAGCCGGTCGTCGTGAACCAGAAGACGCGGTCGCCCGGGCGCGCGTCGAGGTGCAGCGAGAGCTTCTTCAGCTGCTCGAGCAGGATCCCGCCCTGGCCCTGGACGATCGCCTTCGGAAGCCCCGTGGTCCCGGACGAGTAGAGCACCCACAGCGGGTGGTCGAACGGCACGCGCTCGAACGTCAGCTCGGTGCCCGCGCCGCGCGCGAGCAGCTCCTCCCAACCCAGCGCGCGCGGCAGGGCCGAGCGGTCCGGCGCGCCGTCGAGGTACCCGAGCTCGACCGCGTGCTCGACGGTCGGCAGGTCGGCGATCAGGCCGGCGAGGACCTCGCGCTTGTCGAAGTCGCGGCCGCCGTAGCGGTAGCCGTCGACCGCCAGCAGGACCTTCGGCTCGATCTGCGCGAAGCGGTCCACGACGCTGCGCTCGCCGAAGTCCGGCGAGCAGCTCGACCAGACCGCCCCGATGCTCGCTGTCGCCAGCAGCGCCGCGAGGGTCTCGAGGATGTTCGGCATGTAGGCGGCGACGCGGTCGCCGGGCCCGACGCCGAGCGCGCGCAGGCCCCCGGCGATCTGCGCGGTGAGCGCGCGCAGCTCGCCCCAGGTGACCTCGCGCGTCGCGCGCAGCTCGCCGGCCTCGATCACCGCGACGGCCGCGTCGTCCACGCCACGGAAGACGTGCTCGGCGTAGTTCAGCCTCGTGCCGGGGAACCAGACCGCGCCGGGCATGGAGGCGTCGGCCAGCGCGACCGCCGGCGTCCCGTCGGCGACGACGTCGAAGTGCTCCCAGATGCTCATCCAGAACGCGTCGAGCTCGTCGACCGACCAGCGCCAGAGGCCGGCGTAGTCGTCGGTGGAGACATCCATCCCACGCCGCGCGCGCAGGCCGGCGATGTAGCGCGCGAGGTTCGTGCTCGCGCGCAGCTCCGCGGAGGGCGACCACAGGATCGGCGGCACGGACATCGGCGAAGCCTTCCACACGAGCGGCGCGCCATGGGCGCCGGCGGGTTACGCTTGCCGGCATGCTCTCGGCCGCCCTCGTGCGCACGGCGCGGTGCGCGCTGGGCGCCGTGCTCGCCTCGCTCGCCGCCTGCTCCGGCGCGCTCGCCGCGACGCCCCCGCTGGCTCCCGGCAGCCCGTGGCCGAAGTTCCGCGCGGACCTCGCGCAGACCGGGCGCGCGGCCTTCACGCCGCGCCTCGCCGGCAGGCCGTGGAGCTTTCACACCGGCAAGGGCATCTTCTCCTCCCCCGTGATCGGCGCCGATGGCACCGTCTACATCGGGTCGGCCGACGACGTCTTCTACGCCCTCACGAAGGCCGGGAGGGTTCGCTGGAAGCGGCGCACCGGCGAGATCATCGACTCCGCGGCGCTGCTGGACGACCGCGGACGCGTCTACGTCCCCTCCGCCGACGGCCACCTCTACGCGCTCGACGCGCGCACCGGGCGCAGCGCGTGGACCTTCGCGGCCGACCCGCCGACGACAACCGGCGCGTTTATCAACTGGTTCGAGGGCAACGTCGCAATGGACGCCTCGGGCACGCTCTACGCGCCGAACGACAACCGGCGCACGTATGCGATCGACCGCGACACGGGCCGACCGCGCTGGGCGTTCCCGACCAACGACCAGACCTGGTCCTCCCCGGCCTACGACGCCGCGCAGAATCGCATGGCCTTCGGCAGCAACTTCTTCCTGCTCGGCGTGCCCTCGGTCTTCTCGGTGGACGCAGCGACGGGGCAGGCCGCATGGTCGGCCGCGACTGACGGCGCGACAGTCGCAAGCCCGCTGGTGACCGGGCGCGGGCTCACGATCGTCGGCTCCTTCGACGGGTTCCTGCGCGCCTACGACAGCGCGAGCGGAGCCGTGCGCTGGAGCTTCGCCACGCGCGATCACATCTACGCGAGTCCCGCCGAGCTTCCCGACGGCACGATCGTGCAACCGTCCGCCGACGGCAGCATCTACGGGCTCGATCCGGCGACCGGTCGGCTGCGCTGGCAGTACGACACGCTCGCCCCCATCCGCTCATCCCCCGCCGTCGACGCGCTCGGGCGCATCTACGTCGGCACCGGCGACGGGCGCCTGCTCGTCCTCAACCCGAACGGGCGCCTGCGCTGGTCGATCCGCCTTGCTGCACCGCCGCGCGGCACGCTGAACAGCTCGCCGGCGCTCGGGCACGACGCGATCGTGATCGCCGACTCGAACGGCGACGTGCACTCGGTCCCCTACGACTGGTGCCTGCGCGGGCCTGGCCTGCACGACGCCCGCTGCGTTCGCGCTGAGGGCCTGCCGCGCGCGGGCGCGCGCCTGCACCGCGTGACGCCGTTCGGCCTCGTCGAGCGGGCGGCGCCGACGACGATCGGCGCCAACCAGCCGCTCGCGCTCGAGCTCGACGTGCGCCGCGCCGGCCACACGGTCCAGGCGCGGCTCGACCCTGCGCGTGTACGCGTCAGCGCCCGCCCGGCCGCCACGCTGCGCGTGCGGGTGACGGGCGACCGCCGCCAGCTGATCGTGATCCCCGCCGGCGCGCTGCGCGCCGGCGGGGACGGGCGCGTCAACCTGGCGGTCAGCGCCGGCTACCTGACCGGCGGCACGCGCCACGGCCTGTCCGTGAGCGGCGGCACGCCCGGCGGGACGGCGCACACGACCCTGCGCCTGCGCGTCCTGCGCGGCAGCGCCCGCGCCTCCGACGTCGCGACCGTTCCGGCGCGGCCCGGCGCGCCCGCCACCGTCTGGCGGATGAGCCGCCTGGCGCTCTCGCTGCCGACGCTGCTGCCGAGCTACAACCAGATCGGCTTCGACCGGTTGAACTTCCTCATGGGCGTGCTCGCGCCGCTCGGTCACGGCGCCGCGCTCGGCTGGATGGTCGGGGCGACGGCCACGCGGGGCGGCCGGGTCAGCGCCGACCCGGCGACCCACTGGCGCGTGCCATTCATCGTGCGCCGCGGCCCCGGGCTGCTGTCGTTCACGAACAACGGCGGCGCGCGCTTCGAGCTCAACGGCTTTGAGAACGCGAACGGGTTCTGGCGCATGGCCGCCCGCGTCGGCCGCGGCGGGCGCGCCGCCGGGCCGATGGACATCGCGATCGACGTCGACTGCGCGAAGGTCGGCTTCTACGGCCAGGCGCTGGAGGGGCTAGGCGCCTGCACGCCGACCGCGCCGATGACGGTCTTCGGCGCGGGGCTCCTGACGAACATCGGCGCGCAGCGCGCGCCCGCGCTCCCCGGGCTGGTGACGTTCTCGCGCAGCGGCGGCGCGCTCGTCGCGACCCTGCACCGCGGTGCGCACATGCCCGCGCTCGGGCATGTGCTCTCGGTGGTCGCCGTCGACCGGCGCACCGGACTGCCCCTCCCGCTCGACTACAGCTACGGCACGGTCGTGCGCACGGGCCCCGGCAGCACCGCGGCCGTCCGCTCGGTGAGGGTGCCGCTCGGGCGCTATGCGCACACCCCGTTGCGCGCGCTCCTGGTGGTCGATGCCGGCGCTGTCGCCGCCGCCGATCTCGGCTGAGCCCCAGCCGCGCAGGCGCGACTGCGAGGATCCCGCGCATGACCGCGCTCGCGCACGAGATTCACGAAACCACGGCCGACGGGGTGCCGGTCCTCGTTCTCGCGTCCCCGGCCGCATCGATCGAAGCGGCGATCGTCCCGGCGGCGGGCATGGTCTGCGCCTCCCTGCGCCATGACGGGCGTGAACTGCTGCACGTCGGCGAAGGCGTGCGCGGATACGTCGAGCGCGCCGCGACCTTCGGCGTACCGCTGCTGCACCCGTGGGCCAACCGCCTTGAGCGGCTGAGCTACCAGGCCGCGGGCGTGCACGTGCTGCTCGACCCGCAGCGCACCCCGGTGAAGCTCGACGAGAACGGCCTGAGCATCCACGGCCTACTGCACGCCAGCAGCGCGTGGGAGGTCGAGCGCACCCACGCAGACGGCGGCGGCGCGCAGGTCGCCGCGCGCCTGGATTTCGGCGCCGATCGGCGCCTGCTCGCGGGGTTCCCCTTCCCCCACGCGCTCGAGCTCGTCGTCGCCCTGCGCCGCGACGTCCTCTCCTGGGAGCTCACGCTGCAGGCGGGCGCCACGCGCCCGGTGCCCGTCGCCTTCGGCTGGCATCCGTATCTGCGCCTGCCGGGCATCCCCCGCGAGGAGTGGCACGTCGAGCTGCCGGTCGTCCGCCGGGCGCTGCTCGACGGGCGCGGGATCCCGACCGGCCAGACGGCGCCGGCCGGCCCTCGCAGCGGACCGCTGGGCGAGCGCGCCTTCGACGACCTCTACCCGCTGCTCGACGACCCGGCCGAGTTCGTCCTCGCCGGCGGGGACGGGGCGCTGCGCGTGCGCTTCGACGAGGGCTGGCGCTGCGCGCAGGTCTACACGCCCGCCGGCGCCGACTTCATCTGCTTCGAGCCGATGACCGCCCCGACCGACGCGTTGCGCCGCGGCGGCGCCGACCTGCACCTCGTGAGCCCCGGCGAGCGGTACACGACCTCGTGGTCGCTGCTCGTCGAGGGGCGGCCCGGCCGCTAGGAACTAGAAGCCGACCGGGTGGCGGACGACGTAGCCCGAGCTCGGCCGCAGCGTGCCGTCCCAGCGCGAGCCGTCATCCATCCCGGAGGTGTCGTACCGAAGCAGGCCCCGCGGCGTGCGGATCGTCAGGTAGGCGTGCCCGGGGTTCGCGTAGACGGTCAGGTAGCGGCCGGGCCCGGGGGCGCCCCATGCCATGAACTGGCTCGAGTCCAGCGGCGTGTGCAGCAGCCCGGCGCCGTGGAGCACGTAGGACACCGAGCCCGAGCAGTCGTAGCCGCTCGACTCGAAGCTGCCGTGTCCGCCTCCGTAGACGTAGGGCAGGTGCGCGATCTGGTTCGCCGCGCCGATCGCGCGCAGCACGGCGACCGGGAACCCGCTCGGGGTCGTCGCGCCGCCGCCGTGGTGCAGGCGCACGCGGCGCAGCAGCGGACGCGCGCCGCCGATTCCGAGCGCCGCCCAGGTCGCTGGCCCGACCACGCCGTCGGCGGTCAGGCCGTGCGCGCGCTGGAAGCGCCGCACAGCGCGCGAGGTGGCGGGTCCGAACACCCCGTCGGCGGCGATCCCCAGCCGGTGCTGGAGGACGACCACGGAGCGCTGCCGGCCGGCGCGGGGCGCCGCCACGCGCCCTGCCTGCGAGCGGGCGACGCGGCGCAGCATGCGCCAGGTGTCGGGGCCGACGATGCCGTCGGGCTTGAGGTTGTGCCGGCGCTGGAAGCGCAGCACCGCGCGCTTGGTCCCGCGCCCGTAGATTCCGTCCGGCGTCAGTCCAAGAGCGCGTTGCAGGCGCTTGACGGCGCGCGAGTGGGCACCGGGCTTGACGACCGTCGTCGCTTGTGCGACGGGCACGCCCAGCAGGCCGGCGCAGATCGCGAGCGCGATCAGCGAGCGCGGCATGCCGCGGCGGAGCTTGGAGCGGAGTTCCATGGGGGCTGGCGCCTTCGAGGTGAGCTGACGGGCTCGCGGCGGGTGCCGCTACGCCGCGATCCGCGGCGATTCGCCCCAGCGGTCCGGACGGACCGCACTGGTTCCCCCGATCCCCGGGCCCGGAGGCACAGGGATTCGGCACGCGGCGACGCTAGCAGGACGAAAACCGCCTGCTTGCAGGATCAATTGCAGCTTGAGGCGCTGCACGATGCCGTGCAGCGCGTCTACTCGATGCGCAGCGGGGTCCCGACCGGCGTGAGGCGCCACAGCCGCGCGATCGCCGCGTTGCGCAGGCGGATGCAGCCGTGGGACGGACGCCCCGGGATCAGCCCGGGCTCGTCGGTGCCGTGCATCCCGACCACGCCGCCCCCGGGCCAGTCGGTGAGGTGCGGCGCGTAGGCGGACGTCCCCATGGCATACGTGCCGTACACGGGCGAGCTGCGAAAGCGGAACTTCTCGCGGATCCAGAAGCGGCCGCGCGGCGTCGGCGTCGACGGCTTGCCGATCCCCACGTGCGCCCGGAAGAGGCGCCGCGCGCCGCGGTAGAGCGTCACCGTCAGCGCGCGCTCGTCGACCACCAGGCGCGTGTGGACGACCTCGTAGGGCCCGAGCGCATCGCGCGGGACCCAGCCCAAGCGGCCGTTTGGGCGCCGCGGGATGCGCAGGCGCACCCACTGACGGCCGTGCACGTCGGTGTGCTGGCGCAGCAGCAGATAGACCTCGGGGAACCCGTCCTCGGTCAGGAAGCGCAGCCGGCCGACGCGCTGCGAGCGCCCGGACGGATGTCGGTGGATGTCGGCGAGGCGCACGGGCGTCGCCCAGCGCGTCGTGTCGCGATCGTTGGACAGGCGGATCGACATCGTCGAGGCGCTGCGCGCCGGGGGCGGCGCCGTCCCGGATGCGGGGCTCGCCGCGATCAGGGCCAGCCCCGCCAGCACGGCGAGCGGCGCTCCGGCTCGGCGTGCCGGGCGCAGTGTGGATCTCAGCAGCGTGCCGCCCATGAACCCCCGCCGCAGCCTAGCGGCGGGCGGGGGACACGGGCGGCACGGGCGCCGGGGACGGGAGGAGCGGGTCGCGGCCCCCTGCGCCGCGACCCGCTCGGCCGCCCGCTAGCCGCAGCGCGTGAACGTCATCTGCATGCTCACGGGCTTCAGCCGGCTGCTGCGCGTGAACCGCACCCGCGCGCGCAGGTGGTGGGTTCCGGCGGCCAGCTTCGACACCGGCTGGCGCAGGGTGTAGCGGCCGTTGGCGCGGCGGTGCAGGTAGAGCACCGGCTTGCCGTCGACGTAGAACATCACGCGCTTCACCTGCTTGCCGTGGACCTCGGCGACCGCGACCGTGGCCGCGCAGCCGGTGGTGCCCCGCAGCTCGGCGCCGCGGACGCTGACCCGCGGGGTGACCGCCGCCGTGGCGGCGGTGCGCGTCAGGGAGGTCGCCGTCGGCGGCGTGTCGGTGGTCGTCTGGGTGTTCGTGAACGTGCACGTCAGCTGCTCGCCGGGCTGGGCGCTGATGTGCGCCGTGCGCGAGGCGACGTCGACGGTCGACGCGCCCGAGGCGTCCTGGGTGTCGCTGCAGACGATCGACGTCAGGTCGAAGCCGTCGTGGGTGGCCTCGGTGACGTCGTATCCGCCGGCCGCGACCTGGACGGTCTGCGACCCGCCGTCGGCCAGGGCGAAGGTGCCCAGTCCGCCGGTGAACGAGAACGCCGGGCTGTCCGCGCCGCTGGTGTGGGGGTCGGTGACCTTCGCGATCGTCACCTGCGCCTTGGCGGTGTTCGTGATCGTGCACGTCACCGCCGCCCCGGCGGCGACGTTGAGGCTCCACTCGTGACCGTCGTCAGCGCCGGTGGCGGGGACGCTCGCGCCGCTCGCGTCTCGGCAGTCGACGGTACCGACGTACTCGGAGACCGCACCGCCATGCTCGCCCACCGTGTGGGCGCCGGGGGCCACCGACACGGCAGTGGTGCCGTCGCCGTCATGGGCGCCCGCGAGCGCGACGGCCCCGTCGATCGTCAGGTCGAAGGTCGCCGCCGGCGAACCGCCGACGACGTGCTTGACCACGCGCAGCGTCGCCTGCTGCTGGTGCCGGGTGTTCGTGAACGCGCAGGTCGTCGTGTACGCCACGTTGTTCCACCAGCGCAGCTCGACGGTGGCGCTGTGCGTCCCGTCCTGCGCGCTGTAGACCGGCGCCCAGATCGAGCCGTCCTTGCCGGTGCCGTCCCAGACGGGCGAGATCGTGCAGTTCACGCTCGTGTCGTAGCGCGAATCGTCGGTCTGGGTGACCACGAACGGCTTCCACGAGCCGGCGCCGCTGTCCCCGCCGGAGGCGAGGTTGCTGAACGTCTTCGTCTGGCCGTTCGAGAGCGAGAACGAGCCACCGGTCAGCGGCTGGCCGCCGCCGGTCGCCGTGTAGGCGAACGAGTCGCCCGGGTCACCGCCCGTCGTCGTGTTCGTGACGACCAGGGTCCCGTGCCACGCGAGCGCACTCGGCGCCGTGCACAGGACTGCGGCCACCGCCAGCGCGGCGGCCCACGCCAGGCGGATCGTGCGGGCGCGCCGCCCGCGGTGTGTGGAGGACATCACCTCTCCCCTCTTCACCCGGCCGCCTCTCAACGCCGGCCCGGATGAGATCGTGTGACATGTTCTGCGGGGCGCCGACACGTCCCGTCAACGGCGCTTGCCGTGGTGCTTGGCGTGCAAGATGCAGGTGCTGCGATGCGCGGCGGCGCGCGTGCCCCAGCCGGCCATCGCCGCATGGCAGCTGCGCCGGCGGCGCGCCGGCTTCGAGGCGGCGGGCTTGGAGGCGGCAGGGTTCGAGCCGGTGGCCGACTTCGAGTCGGTGCGGCTGCCCGCCGTCGCCGGCGCCGTCGGCGCCGGGCCCACGCTGACCGTGTCAGCGGGCGTCGAGGCGGGCGCCGCGGTCGGGTTCGCCGGATCGCTGGAGCGGCTGCCGAAGTCCGTCGTGTACGTGGCGCCCGGATTGCTCGAGGTCGGCACGCCGAGGGCGATCCCGATGCCGATGTC
>Ga0335070_10005052_pt1 | contig 15476 bp, 14 predicted proteins | sample Lox_Sample_13_FD_206722 | JGI IMG/M metagenome (GOLD analysis project Ga0335070, IMG submission 206722) | Soil microbial communities from Loxahatchee National Wildlife Refuge, Florida, United States - Lox_Sample_1.3 | ecosystem: Environmental > Terrestrial > Soil > Wetlands | place: USA... | reverse complement strand
GGCGTAGTTTGCGGAAGGTCACAGGGGGCACGATGCTGGTCAGCTGGATGTTTGTCATTCTCAGCTTAAGTCTACTGTCCTTGCCGCAACCGGTCGAGCACCGTGACCGTAAAGAATGTCAAGTAAAGTTACTGGTAGGTTACAAGCAGCGCGAAGGAAGGAGTTTGGATTCGACGACTGGGCATATATGGAAGGAAGGTGGGCTCAGGATTTCATATGATATCGGTCCGATGGCAGGAGTCTACACCAACAAGTGTGAATGGTGTGACTGGACCAAGGGCGAAATATGGCGGAAGACACAAACAATCAACGGGCAGGAGAGTGTGTTCGTTTTTACGAAATCCAGACAACTGGTAGTCTCGTTCCCTAAATCATACGCAAATTTCTACGCCGCCATACGCGATGAAAGCGAGTTGACGGATATGCTACTGATGCTTGCTACGTTTGAAAGAGGGTATGTTGATGACCGCAAGTGAGTGATTGCAGTAGACGCCGAATGTCGCCTCGATTCCTGGCAGGCAGATTCCGCAGCGCCGCTCGCGCCAGCGCCACGTAGACCTCACGAGCGGCGGGGCGTTTTCTCAACACCGCCAAGTGCTTAGCGACTGTCTGCACATCCCCACGAATAATCGGACCGCTGAAGGAATGCGCCGGACCGAGCCGGGAGTAGTTCTCCAGAGTCTGGCGAATGATCGGCAGACTCTTGCGGCGCGAGTCTTTGCGCGTGAGGCCAGCGGCACGGGCCGCTTCCTCCAGCGTCACCAGGAATGCCAGAAAAAGCGGTGACGTGAGAGTCGCCCAGGCGTGGTAGGCGGCTTTCCTTGAAGCTGGCAGAGCAAAGCTCTCGCCGCCGAGGTCGCGGACAATGCGCCGCGCCATCCGAGTAGCCGCGGCGTCGCCCTCCAGCGCGAAAGGTACGCCCGCCAGAGACGGGCGCGCTCCCGGAACAAACGTCATCAGCGGATGAACGGAGGCGACCGCGACGCCCCGCCTGCGCAGCGCCATCAATTCGCGGCTGCCGAGAGCCCCACTGGAGTGGAAAGCAAATCTCACCTCTCCCAGCGCACGAGTGGCAAATGTCTGGGCAGCGGACCGGATCGCCCTATCTGGGACACAGAACCAGAGCACGCGTGCGCCGAGCGCGGCGGTTGAGGCGGTCGTTGCCCGGGCGGTGACCTTCGCGGCAAGGCGTCGGCCACGTTGGCGGGAGGGGGGCAAGTCCCGGGAGACAATCTCGGTAATTGCATGGCCGGATTCACGCAACGCTATGGCCAAACTGCCGGCAAAGCTTCCCGCACCGACGATGGCCACAGAGCGCTTTGGGGTCACGGGCGCAGCATATCATTGCCGCTGCAAACGCGGCATCTGCGACCTGACTGGGGGGCTTGAGTGCTACGGCGATTTTTCACCAACAATGCCCAAGGGGATGGGGAATAAAGGTTGGCACAAAGGTGCCTAGAAGTAACGTAGACCTCGCCCAACCCATCAGCTTACGATATTGTCACTATGTGTTTTCGAGTTCACTTCATTGTGGTTCTTCTAGCGTTCGTGCCAGTATCACTGGCTCAGACTAATCGTTGCGATGTTCTGCCGTCACAGGTGAAAGCGGTACTCGATCAGCGATTTCCAAGCTGGCGGCCAAAACTCCTGTCTGACCTAAGTGGCTATGACAGGAAACTCTGGCTTGAGACGCACCCGAAAGAGTGCCCCGGAATCGCTGCGGGCCACTTCGAGCAATCCGATCGCGTTGCGTACGCGGTATTGTTGGTGCGGAAATCAGGTCATACCGGCAGCTACAAGATCATCGTGCTGAGCAAAGTATCAGACAAATACGCGGTCAGACTGCTGGATCACGCCGAAGGGAGTACGTACTCCGACTCTGGTTTAGTTGTCTCAAAAGAACCACATGGAACGTACTCGGAGTTCGGCGACGGGAAATCAGTTCGCCTAAAGCTCGATGGCGTCAATGTTGAATGGCTGGAAAAAAGCTCGGTGCTCTACTACTGGTCACACGGAATGTACCGGACTCTTCAAACTTCCGACTAGACGACCGCAACTGTTGTAATCACGCGATAGCGCTCAAGATGGCCCGGGGTCTAGCACTGGTCGCGGATTGAACCGCGGTGTCAGCGCACCTGCGCTTCCGGTATATTGCTTGTAATGGCGAAATCCGGCAAATCCAAAGCGGCGAAAGCTCGGGTGATTTCTTCGCGGGTCAGCTATCGCGGACCTGTGTTTTCCGTTACCACCGATCAGGTCATCGAACCCGGCGGAATTCGGGCGCGGCGGGATATCGTCCGGCACTCGGGATCGATCGTTATCCTGGCGGTGGACGACCAAGCCGGCGAACCGCGTGTGCTGCTGGAACGACAGTATCGGCATGCAGCGCAAGCACTTATGTGGGAACTGCCGGCGGGCCGGATTGATGAGGGCGAGCCGGAGTTGGCCGCGGCCAAGCGGGAACTGCTGGAGGAAACCGGCTATACGGCTGGGCGCTGGAAACGGGTTCTGCATTTCTACGTGAGTCCCGGCTTTCTGGACGAGACCATGAGTATCTATCTGGCGAAGGGCCTCCGGCCGGGGATCGCCAAGCCCGAGGAGGACGAAAAGATCCATACGCGATTCCTTGACCTATCGGCGGCGGAGCGCATGGTTCGCAATGGCCGGATCCGCGACGCCAAGACCATCGTGGGCCTCTTATGGCTGGCCCAATCCCGGCAGAAGGCTCGATAGGAACCTGCCGGGACCCGTTCAGTCCCTACCCTCGAAAATAGCCGGCATCTGTGATGTATCTCCTTGACAGTGCTCGCGGTCGGCAGCACAATGCGTACGCGTTTATTGCGTTTTCCTCGTAAATCCTCCACCGTTTTCGGGGAACCGCAATACGTGAGGGGGGGCACGTGGAACGTCTGAAAGGCACCGTCAAGTGGTTCAACAATGCCAAGGGATATGGGTTCATCGGCAGAGACGATGGCCCGGATGTGTTCGTGCACTACAGTGCAATCACCTCCGAGGGTTACAAGAGCCTGCAGGAAGGTGACAAGGTAGAATTCGAGATCGTCCAGGGGCAGAAAGGTCCCCAAGCAGCCAACGTAACCAAAGCCTCCTAAGTCTGAGCTGCTGTTTTTCCTCAGGTCCAGGCCGCTCTTTTCCTCTGGCTCAAAGTGGGAGTGCGCCCAATCTTCCGCGAAGATGCTTGCCACTCTCTACAGCGATACAATCTCTGCATCCCATGGATAACAAGGCCATTGCGGGAATCCTCTATGAAACCGCCGACCTGCTCGAAATCGACGGCCAGGATTCGTTTCGTGTGCGCTCGTATCGCAACGCCGCCCAAGCCATTGAAGCGTTGCCGCAACGGGTCGCAGACCTGATCCAGGAACCCAAGAAGCTGCTGGAAGTGCCCGGCATTGGCAAAGGCATGCTGACTCATCTGCAGCAGATTCTCGGTGAGGGGCGGCTGGAGGTGCACGCCGAACTGTTGAAGAAATACCGGTCATCCATGCTCGAGCTTCTCAAGATCCAGGGCCTTGGACCGAAGACGATCGCGCTGATCTGGAGCGCGTATCAGGTCAGTGATCTGGATGGCGTGGAGAAGTTGGCGCGTGAGGGCAAGATCCGCACGCTGCCGCGCATGGGCGAGAAGCAAGAACAAAAGTTACTGAAGGCGATTGAAAACTACCGTCGCATCGGGGGGCGCTTCCTCCTGGACACGGCGGAACAATCGGCGGAAAAACTCGTGGAGCATTTGCTTGCCGTGCCGGGGGTCGAGAAGATCACGCCCGCCGGCTCGTTGCGCCGCGGCCGCGAGACAGTTGGCGACCTGGACATCCTGGTGACCGGCAAGGGCTGTATCGAGGATGAATCCCGCCAGAAGATCGTCGAACATCTGCTGCGTTTCCCTGGGCTGATGGAAGTCATCGCACAAGGTGAGAACAAGGTGAGCTTCCGACAACGGAATGGGATGCAGGTCGACGTTCGCCTGCTGCCACCGGAATCATTTGGCGCGGCCATGCAGTATTTCACCGGCTCCAAGGCGCACAATGTGGCGCTCCGCCAACGCGCCTTGAAGATGGGGTTCACGCTCAGCGAGTACAGCCTGGCGAAGCTGGAAGGCGAAAAACCAGTGGCCGGCAGGACCGAGGAAGAGATCTACGCCAAGCTGAAGCTCGACTTTATCCCGCCCGAACTGCGCGAGAATCAGGGGGAGATCGACGCTGCGGCCAGCCATACCCTGCCGAAGTTGCTGGAATTATCGGATCTTCGTGGCGACGTGCACATGCACACCGTCGAAACCGACGGCCGCAACACCATCGAGGAAATGGCCGAGGCAGCGCGCGATCGCGGATACCAGTACATGGCGATCACCGATCACTCCAAGAATCTCGCCTTCGCCAATGGCCTGACCGACGAGCGCGCTCTGGTCCACATCAAGAGAATCCGCGCGGCCGAAAAGAAGATGAAAGGCATCCGCATCTTCGCCGGTGTTGAAGTGGACATTCTGCCCGATGGGTCGCTTGATCTCTCCGATTCCGTGCTCGAGCAGATGGACATCGTGATCGCCAGCGTGCACTCGCAGTTCAACCAGGACCGGGACACGATGACTGAACGCCTGCTCAAGGCAATCACAAACCCCACCGTGTCGGTGCTCGGCCACCCTACCGGACGCCTGCTCCTGCGGCGCGACGCCTATCAGTTCGATCTGGACGCGGTGCTCAAGGCAGCAGCGAAGCACAAAGTCGCGATGGAGCTGAATGCTTATCCCGACCGCCTGGATCTCTGCGACGTCCACCTGCGAATGGCCAAGCAGCACGGGGTGAAGATCGTCATCAGCACCGACTCCCACCACACGACCCACTTGGAAAAGATTCGCTATGGAGTCATGCAGGCCCGGCGTGGCTGGCTGACGAAAAAAGATGTGCTGAACACTCTGCCCCCACAAAAGTTTGCCAAAGCGATGAAGCATGGCTGGTAAACGCGCTGGGGCAAAATAGGAAACAGATTACTCACTGCGGGAGACCGGAGGTTCATTCCGGGATGATTCGTTTCGACCCTGAAACCGATCCACATTAGAATCAGTAACTTAGCAGAAAATGACCGGCTGATTCTGGACTCCGGCTTGCTGGTTGAGTGAAGATTAGCAGGGTGTCGGTTTGGGGAACGACTCACAACCACTGGTCAGCATCGTGATCCCCGCCTATATGGCGGCGGGACACATTCGCGAAACTCTGGATTCCGCCTTCGCGCAAACCTATTCCAACTTTGAAGTCATTCTGGTCAACGACGGCTCGCCCGACACGGAAGCTCTGGAGAGGGCTATTCAAGGCTATGACCAGCGTTTGATCTACATCAAGCAGGAGAATCAGGGGCCCTCAGGAGCGCGTAACACGGCGATCCGCAACGCCCGGGGGAAATACATCGCGTGCCTCGATAGCGATGACATCTACCTCCCTGAACATCTCTCCCGCCAGGTAGAACTTTTGGAGCACGACGGGCTCGATCTAGTGTATTCGGATTCGCTGATCGTCCAGAACGGACGGCTTGTCAAGCGTGCCTTCGAAAGAGAACCGCAGCATCCGCCCGTGACATTTGAAAGGTTGCTTGCGGAGGAATGCTGTATTGCGACCTCAACAGCGGTTGCTTCGCGGCAAGGCATGATCGACGCTGGGCTGTTCGATCTCCGGTATCGCCGCTGCGAGGACTTCGACCTGTGGCTACGCATGTCGTTTCGCGGCGCACGCATGGACTACTGCCGCGCGGTCGGGGTTGAGCACCGGCTGCGCTCTGACAGTCTCACAGCGGACCGTTACCTGCTAAAGCAGAGCCGGGTCGAGGTGTACAAGAAGACGTTGAACACTCTGCCTCTGTCGGCAGCACAGCGGGAACTGGTTCGGCAACTGATCGCCCGCACCGAGGGCAAGAGCCAGATGGATCTGGTAAAGCAGTATGTTCGCGAAGGCCGCTACCAGGAAGCGAGAGCTGCGGCCGGCAAGGCCTCAGTTCTGCTGCAGGACCGCACGAGCCGTTGGACGTCGTGGGCTCTACGCGCCGTGCCCTGGGCGTTCCGCGGCTATCTGCGCGCACGGGAAGCATATTTGGCCGGAAAGCGCCAATCGCTCCAATGGTAATTTGAAAGAAGGGAACGAGAATGTTCAGATACAATCAGGAGGAACCGTAGAGGATCATCGCGGTTGATCTGCCCGTGCGGGCAGCCGGATGTTCCCCCAACCTGTGCCACATACGCTCGCCGGCACCAGATCATCCCCGCAATCTATTGTAGGTTTGGAGATCAGCGTCAGGGTTCGCAGATGATTCAGAAGCTCATTCGAAGCACGCGGAAAGCGCTTGGCCTGCACCATCCCGGGCGCAATCTGGAGGTGTGGCCGGATGACATCTTCATCCTTTCCTTTCCCAAGTCCGGCAACACGTGGACGCGCTTCCTGATCGCCAACCTGGCTTATCCGGAAACGCCAGCCGACTTTTCCAACATTAACCGGCTGACCCCGGACCCCGAGGCACTCTCGAAACGCGAACTGGCACGGATGCCGCGCCCGAGGATCATCAAGAGTCATCAATACTTCGACCCGCGCTACAAGCGAGTGATCTATGTGGTGCGCGATCCGCGGGATGTGGCCCTCTCGCAGTACCATTTCCACCGCAAGCGCAAGCTGATCGAGGATGACTATTCTCCGGAGAAGTTCGTCTCGCGCTTTGTGGCAGGACAGACCGGTCCGTACGGCTCGTGGGGTGAGAACGTCGCTTCCTGGCTGGCCACGCGGCTGCACCGGCCCGGATTCCTGCTGCTGCGCTACGAAGACATGCTGGAGAACACGGCGCGGGAGTTGGCCAAGGTCGCCGCGTTCTTGGAGTTTCCACCAGACGCGGAACGGATCCGGAATGCGGTGCAACGCAGTTCTGCCGAAGAGATGCGCAAACTGGAGAAGTCCCAAGCACTCCTGTGGTCATCGACCCGCAGTACACGCCAAGATGTGCCCTTTGTGCGCGAAGCCAAAGCAGGAGGCTGGCGCTCCGGTCTGCCGGATGCGGCGGTGGTGGAATTGGAAGCAGCCTGGGGACATCTGATGACCTTTCTCGGATATGAGCTGCGCTTCCCCGAGCATGGGACCAGCTTTGATTCCCGCTTCGCGGAACCAATCCTGAGTGGGCCAGCACAATGATCTACGGCGTCAAGCGAGTACTCAAATACGCCCTGGGACGGGACATCGCGGGGCGCAATCTGGCCGTGCGTCCGGACGATACTTTCATCGTTTCCTATCCGCGCTCTGGCAACACTTGGACACGCTTCCTGGTGGCGAACCTGCTCCACCAGGAGGCACCGGCGACCTTCGCCAACATCGAGCGCCTCGTACCCGATGCGGAGGCACAATCGAGCCGCTACATGCGAAGGATCCCGAGCCCACGTACCATCAAGAGCCACTCGTATTTCGACCCGCGCTACCCGCGCGTGATTTACATCGTGCGCGATCCGCGGGACGTCGTGCTCTCCTACTACGATTTTTCGCGCAAGTACCGTCAGATCGAAGACGGTTATCCCTTGGAGCAATTCGTGAGCGATTGCATCCAGGGGCGCTTGAATTCCGCCGGCTGGGGGACCTGGGGCGAAAACGTGGCCGGGTGGGTCTTCGCGCGCGGCGTGCGACAAGGCTTTCTTTTGCTGCGATACGAGGATCTGAAGGCGCAGACCGAAGCAGAGCTAACGCGGATCGCGCACTTTTACGGGATCGAGCCCACTCCTGAGCGGTTGGCAGCAGCCATCGAGCGCAGTTCTGCCAATCGGATGCGCGAATTGGAAAAGACGCAGGGTAACGACTGGGTCTCCACGAAGAACAAGCGCAACGACATCCCGTTCATCCGTACTGCGACCACGGGAGGATGGAGGAGCCAGCTAGCGCCGGAATCAGTGGCGGAGATCGAAGCGGCCTGGGGAAACATCATGGCGCTGCTGGGCTACGAGCTGGTCACGCGCAAGTCGGAGATCGCCGAACCCTGGTTTGCAGCCGCCGCACCCGTGGGCGGGGAGTGCCGCGGATGAAAGGCCCCATTCGTCTGGCCATTCTGGGCTGCGGCGCTATCACCCGGAGCGAGCATATTTCTGCTGTAAGCGCCCATCCCAGCGTCGAACTTGCCGCCCTGGTGGATTCCGATCTTTCGCGGGCGCGGAGCCTCATCCAAGATCGCGGTCTCAACTGCAAAGCCGTTGCCGACTACCACGAATTGCTAGGCCGAGTCGACGCCGTTATCAACGCACTTCCGAATCATCTGCACACCGCGACCAATCAGGACTTTCTGCTGGCAGGGGTTCACGTTCTCTGCGAGAAGCCGCTGGCGATCACATCGGCGGAAGCACGGGCCTGCACCGAGCTCGCGGAACAGAAGGGATTGGTCCTCGCAGTGGGAATGAATCGCCGCTTTGCCGCCAGCCATCCCCTGCTGAAACTCGTGATGGAGGAGGAACTGCTCGGCTCGGTTCAGGAATACGACTTCCAGTACGGCGGGGCGTTCGATTGGCGCAGTGCGTCGGGCTTCTATTTCGATCGCGCCAAAGCGGGCGGAGGGGCACTGGTGGATTTCGGTGTCCACATGCTCGATAGCGTGATCGACTGGTACGGGCCGGTGAGTGCGTTCGACTACCAGGATGACGACTGGGGCAGCGGCATTGAAGCCAATGCGATCCTCGATGTGAAACACGATGGCCGGTTGGGTGCGGTCAAGGGACGCCTGCGTCTGAGCCGGACCTTTGCTCTGAAGAACCGATTGCTGGTGCGGGGAGCGGAGGCCGACGCGGAGATTTCTGTCCAGGATCCTGAGGTTGTGGTACTGCATCGCCGAATCGGCAGCGAGCCGGTGAGCGAAACGCTGCGCCTCAAGAATTATCCGGCGGGAAGTTCTTACCTGCGGCAATTGGACAACTTCGTGCGATCCATCGTAAACGCCGACAAGCCGGAGGCGGACGGCTGGCAGGCGGTGCGTGTGCTGGAGTTGATCGAGAATTGCTACGCGCATCGGCAGAGGATTCCGGAACCATGGGCAGAAATCCCTTGTGGGTACGGCGCTCTGCCCCGTCCGGACGGAGCGAATCCCCTGCACACTCATAGCGAGGCGCGAGCATGAACTGGCGCGGGCAGACCGTGTTCGTGACCGGTGCAACGGGCTTCATCGGTGGACGCGTCTGCGAGCGTCTCACGCAGGCGGGCGTGCCGAAGATTCGAGCGCTGGCGCACAGCATGCACAATGCGGCACGGATTGCGCGCCTGCCAATCGAACTCTGTCCTGGCGACTTGCTGGACCCCACGAGTTTGCGTCAGGCGCTCGGCGCCGCGAAAGTCGTGATTCACTGCGGACTGGGAAATGCCGGCGGTATCGTGCGCGGAACCGAGAACATGTTAAAGGTGGCTCTGGCAGCCGGTGTCAAGCGCTTCGTCCACGTCAGCACAGCGGCTGTGTACGGCATCACGCCGCCGCCGGGATCGGAAAAAGAGGACGCGCCGATTCGTCGCACCGGTGATGCGTACTGCGACAACAAAGCCGCGGCTGAGCGCGTAGTCTTGCGCTACGGCAAACGAGGGTTGCCGGTCGTCATCTTGAGGCCTGCCATCGTGTGGGGGCCGTATTCGGCATGGTCCACGCGTCTGGTCGATGACCTGCGCGCCGGAAGGGGCGCGTTCATCGATGGCGGGCGCGGCGCCTGCAACACGACGTATGTCGATAACCTTATCGACGCGATGTTTCTGTCGCTGGAGAATGACCGCGCCCTGAATGAGATCTTCTTCATCACGGACGGTGAAGAAGTCACCTGGGGCGACTTTATCCGCGCCCACGCCGCGATGATGAGTCCGCGGCCGCAGGTGGGAGAGGTTTCGCTCGAGGAAATTCAGACCGCGCAGAAGAACCGCCCGGGCATGCTGGCCGGTTCGGCAAAAGCGGCCGCCCGCATCGCGCGTAGTAAGGAATTCCGGCAGATGCTGATGCAGATTCCGGCCACAGAGGTGGTATTGAAGAAGATCTGGAACTGGGCCACTTCCCTGCCGCAGGAAAAGCGCGAGCGTCTGCGGGCGCGTTTCGGCGCTCGCCGGGCGGTGGTTCCGCTGCCGAACGCCAAGTACATTCCGGATCCGGTGACGGTCGCCACTCAGAGCTCTACCGTGTTTTTCAGTATTGAGAAGGCACGGAGAGTGCTCGGGTACGAACCTCACATCCGGTTTGCGGAAGGCATACAACGGGTGGAGAGCTGGCTGCAGTTCGCAGCGTATGTTCCGTAAACCAGAACACAGGTAGAGACGGGGCTTGCTCCGTCTCTCGCGATTGGCGAAGTTACAGCAGAAGCGAAATAGGTTGGCGAGGCAACCCTGCCTAAATCGGAACTGCGCGAGTTCTCGAAGGAGCGATTCGAATGCGTTACGGGGCCAAGCTGATTCTCCAGACTTTGCTGGGGAGAGACCATGTGATGAGGACTTTCGGCGTCTTTCCGGATGACACTTTTGTCATCTCCTATCCCCGGTCGGGAAGCACGTGGATGCGTTTCCTGGTGGCGAATCTCCTGCACCCCAACGAAACGGTCACCTTCGCCAATCTGGATCGCCTTCTTCCCTCAACCGCTCAAGCCTCCCGCCGTCTGCTGAAGAATACGAAGCGCCCGCGAGTAATCAAGAGCCACAACTACTACGACCACCGCTATCGCAAAGTGTTGTATGTGGTCCGCGATCCTCGAGATGTTGTCCTTTCGGAATACCGTTTTCACCTGAAGAATCGCTACATCGAGGATGGTTACCCCATGGACCGGTTCGTCAGTCGCTTCATGGCCGGCGACCTGGGAGCCTACGGGTCATGGCGAGAGAATGTGGGTAGTTGGCTGGCAACACGCGGCGGCACCGCGAATTTTCTCCTGGTGCGTTACGAAGATATGGTTGCCGACATCAATCGAGAAATGACCAAAGTGGCTGTGTTTTTCGGGATCGGCGAGGATCGGGAACGGATCGCTCGTGCGGTCGAGAGAAGCTCCGCCGACCACATGCGTGCCCTGGAAAAAAAGGAATCGGACAAGTGGGTGGTCACAAAGGGGCTCCGCAAGGATATTCCCTTCGTGGGTGCGGCGACGGCAGGAGGGTGGAAGCAAAAGTTGCCCCCATCCAACGTTGCTCAAATCGAAAGCGCATGGGGACCACTGATGCAATGGTTGGGGTACGAACTGGTCAGCGATGCGGCTCCGGTTGCGGGCAGCGACAGCATGTTGGCGGCTTTGCCCGCCTCGCGCTGAGGAGTACGTTCCAGCATCTTTGACTTTCCAAAAACGAACGGAATCGAATGCAGATTAAGAAGGCGCAGATCATCAAGAACGTCGGGTCGAGCTGGGTCTCGCTTGTGACCAACGTCCTGGTCGGAATCTTCTTGTCGCCCTTTATCGTGCACCGGTTGGGCGATGCCGCCTTCGGGATCTGGGTTTTGATCTTTTCCATCACCGGCTACTACGGGCTGTTTGATATGGGCATTCGCTCCTCGATCGTGCGCTACGTGTCCAAATACACGGCCACGAATGAAACCGAGAAACTAGCCTGCCATATCAATACGAGCCTGTTTACGTACACCGTGACCGGATTGCTGGCAATGGCAGTGACCCTGTCGATAACGGCCTTCATCGACCGCTTTTTTCATGTTCCGCCGGCCATGCAGTCACAAGCCCGCTGGCTCATGCTGATGGCAGGCGCTTCGGTGGCCTTCGGATTCCCGCTGGGTGTGTTTGGCGGAATCCTGGACGGACTGCAGCGGTTCTACATCACAAACTGGACCAGCATCCTCGCGACGTTGTTGCGCGCGGCCTTGATCGTCTACTTTCTGAACCGCGGCTATGGATTGCTGACGGTTGCGCTGATCACGGTCTCTTTGCCCATCCTCACCTCGGTGGTGCGCGCCATTATCGTGTTCCGCCTTCTGCCGATTCCCATAGGTCTGAGATATGTAGCTCGCGAGTCGTTCAAGCAGATGGCGCATTACAGCGGCACTACGATGATGGTAATGATTGGTGCGCGGCTGCGTTTCCGCACCGACGAAATGGTGTTGGCCAAGATGCTGTCGGCCACAGCAGTCACGTTTTTCACCGTCGGGGCACGACTGGTGGACTATTCCCAGGAACTGGTGGCCACCCTGGCGCAGATCTTCGTCCCGATGTCGAGTCAATCCGAAGCTGTCGGGAACCTCGACCGCGTGCGCAAGATCTATGTAGCGGGCAACCGCGCATGCGCCTTCCTTATGTTTCCCATGGCCGCCGCCCTGCTCATTCTGGGGAAATCCATCATTGAAGTCTGGATGGGGCGGAAGTATGTCGCCGTCAGCTATCCGGTGACTCTGGTTCTCATCATTCCCGTCACCCTGCTGTTCATGCAGGCGGCCTCAGGACGCATCCTTATGGGGATGGGCAGGCACAAGAGCTTGGCGATGGTGGTGCTGATGGAAGGCATTGCCAATCTCATTCTTAGCGTCGTGTTGGTCCGGCCCTTCGGGATCATCGGCGACGCACTCGGAACTGCCATCCCGATGTGCCTTACGACGCTTGTCTTCTTGCCCCGTCACTTGCGCAAACAACTGGGTGTGCCGGTACGAACGTTCCTCACCCAGGCGTATACCCTGCCCCTGCTGCTGGTCGCTCCCATGGCCGCCACCCTGTGGCTGTTGCAACGTTGGACCTATGCTCACAACTGGCGCCGGCTCTTGATTCAGTGTGTGGCCGGTAGTCTAGTTTACGGGGTCGGCCTGCTCTGGGCCTACCGGACCGGGCGGGCATTCCACGTCAGAGACCTGGTTCCGCCCCCTACCCAACTAGCGGCAGAGGAACCGGCTGCCCTACCTGGAGTCCCGGCCGGGTACCAGGAAGAGACATGATTCTGATACAGTTAGTTGACATTCTTTCCGCTCGCGTGGCGGGATAGCGCAAGTTCTTTCACACTCGCGACGGGATTCTTCAAGCGGGAAGCTCGCTTCGCGGTTGGGATTTATTTTCAATAAGTTACAGCGAATGTGGGGCGACCTAAGGAAGTGGAATTGCTCGCTGAGTGTGTTTCACTGATTTCACGTTGGTACCTTAGTACGAGCTGATGGTAGCCCGGCCCCGTGCAGGAATCGCTGCCCCAGCGGGCCTTTGCACGAGCGAGGGTGAACCGACTGAACTCGGACAGCCCCCCAGAGACTCAACGATCAGCATGAATTCTTAGGGAGAACATTCCGGAGGATCACTGCATTGACCGCTTCGACCAGTCATCTTATCGCCCCGCACGGGGGAGAACTGATTCAGCTTCAAGTTTCCGCAGAACGTGGCGCCGAACTCAAAGCGCATTCCAAGGATTGGCCATCCTGGGACCTGACCCCTCGACAGCTCTGTGACCTCGAACTACTGGTCAGCGGTGGCTTTTCTCCGCTGCGCGGGTTCTTGAATCGCGCCGATTACGAAGGCGTGTGCCAGAACATGCGTCTGACCAACGGCGCACTCTGGCCCATTCCGATAACCCTTGATGTGACTGAAGAGTTCGCCAAGAAGCTCACTCCGGGCTCCAGCAAGGTTGCGTTGCGAGACCCCGAGGGAGTCATGCTGGCGGTTTTGACCGTGGAAGATGTATGGCAGCCGGACCGCAAAGCTGAGGCACAGACCGTCTTCAATTCCACTAGCCGCGCGCACCCGGGCGCTGACTACACCATCAACAAGTCGAATCCCTGGTATGTGGGCGGCAGGTTGGAGAGCCTACAACCAACCTCACACTATGATTTCCGCGCTCTGCGCCTGACGCCCGCCGAGTTGCGGGCGGAGTTCAGCCGCCTGGGCTGGACGCGCATTGTCGCATTCCAGACCCGCAATCCTATGCACCGCGCTCACGTCGAACTTACCATGCGCGCCGCCAAACAAGTCGAGGCGAACCTGCTCATCCATCCTTCGGTGGGAATGACCAAACCCGGCGATGTGGATTACTTCATCCGCACGCGCTGCTACCAGTTGTTGCTCTCCAAATACCCGCATGGCACGGTCAAGCTAGCAATGCTACCCTTGGCGATGCGTCTGGGCGGACCCCGCGAAGCGATCTGGCACGGTTTGATCCGCAAGAACCACGGATGCACTCACTTCATCGTGGGCCGCGATCATGCCGGTCCGGGCAAGGACACGGACGGCAAGCCGTTCTACGGTCCTTACGATGCCCAGGAGTTGTTCAAGAAGCATGAGGCGGAGATGGGCGTGACCATGGTTCCCTTCCAGATGATGGTCTACCTGCAGAACGAGGATCGCTATGTGCCGGCGGATGAGGTGCCGCCAGGCGCAAAGGTGCTCGACATCTCCGGCACGGAGCTGCGGCGGCGTCTGAACGAGGGCCGCGAGATCCCGTCTTGGTTCACCTATCCGGAAATTGTGCACGAACTACACCGCAGCTATCCGCCTCGCCACAAGCAAGGCGTGACAATCTTCTTTACCGGCTTGTCCGGATCGGGCAAATCGACCATTGCCAATGCGCTGCTCACCAAGTTCCTCGAGATGGGCGGACGGCCGGTCACTCTGCTCGATGGCGATCTGGTTCGTAAGCATTTGTCGTCGGAGCTCGGATTCTCCAAAGAACATCGCGACATCAACATCCGCCGGATCGGCTATGTCGCCTCCGAGATCACCAAGAATGGCGGCATCGCACTTTGCGCTCCCATCGCGCCGTATGAAGCCACTCGCCAGGCTGTGCGCCAGATGATTGAGCCTTTCGGTGGCTTCGTCCTGGTCCACGTGGCAACTTCACTGGAGGTGTGCGAGCAACGCGATCGCAAGGGCCTGTATGCCAAGGCGCGCGCCGGGATCGTGAAGGAATTCACGGGCATCTCGGATCCCTATGAAGCGCCGCCTCACGCCGAGGTGGTGATTGACACAGCGGAGCTAAGCCCGGAGGAATCTGCCCAAGCGATCATTCTGCATCTCGAGCGTGAGGGCTTTATCGGAGTTAATGGCAACGATCACTAGAGCGACCGGCTGGGGTCCGGTCTCTCCTGAGTAGATGAACACGGCATGGAACTCTTCCTGGCAAAAGTCCTGATCGGTTTCAGTGTGGGGACACTGATCGGCTTGACGGGACTGGGCGGCGGCGTATTGCTGCTGCCCACGCTCATCTTCGGCCTGCGTGTGCCCCCTATTGTCGCCGTCGGATCGGATGCCCTTTTTAACTTCCTCACCAAGATTCCTGCCGGCATTTTTCACCTGCAGAAGGGTACTGTGCGGCGGAAAGTGGTCCTGGCGATGGCCGTGGGCAGCGTTCCCGGTTCGGTCCTGGGCGTAACGTTCTTGCAGCATCTTCGCCACGTCTACGGGACGGGAGTCAACGATTTCATCAAGTCCGCCGTTGGATTCCTCTTGGTTTGCATTCCTATGCTCCTGCTGTTTCAGGGACGAATTGAGGAGCACCTGGCGAAACGTCAGCCTACGCTCAAGTCGCTTGTCGGGATGG
>Ga0335070_10005051_pt1 | contig 15476 bp, 12 predicted proteins | sample Lox_Sample_13_FD_206722 | JGI IMG/M metagenome (GOLD analysis project Ga0335070, IMG submission 206722) | Soil microbial communities from Loxahatchee National Wildlife Refuge, Florida, United States - Lox_Sample_1.3 | ecosystem: Environmental > Terrestrial > Soil > Wetlands | place: USA... | reverse complement strand
GAGAGCTTGGGCGGGCCACCCTCGACGCTCTCCTATTTGGTCTTGCTCCGGGTGGGGTTTACCGAGCCCCGATGTCACCACCGGGACCAGTGAGCTCTTACCTCACCGTTTCACCCTTACCCCGAGGGGAGACCGGAGCCTCCCTTCGCGGCGGTTTGTTTTCTGTGGCACTTTCCTCCCGTCGCCAGGACTCCGCGTTACGGAGCACCCTGCCCTGTGGAGCTCGGACTTTCCTCCCCCCCGCCTCTCCTTCGGAAAGGCCGGGCGGCGATCACTTGACCTGCTCTATTCTCGCAATGTTGGACGACACTCCTCGGTCGGCCCTCCTCGAAGACCGCGATCGACCGCCTCGTTGGCCAGTCGATCGGCCGCCTGGTTCCGCTCACGGGGTACATGCATGATAGCATAGCTGCTAAGTCGCTGCAATCGCGAGGCAACTTCGTCGAAAAGTGGGTGGAGCCGCGGGTTCCGCACCCGGTACTCGCCCTGGAGCTGCTTCACCACCAGTTCCGAGTCGAGGAAGATCCGCAGCCGGCTGAGCTCGAGCTTCTCGGCGGCCTCCAGACCGGCAATGAGGGCCTGGTACTCGGCCTCGTTGTTTGTGGCCTTCCCGAGGAAACGATTAAGTTCGAGGATAGGCCGCCCCTTTTCGTCCAGCAGGAGAACACCCGCGCCCGCCGGTCCCGGGTTGCCTCGGGATGCGCCGTCCGTGTAAAGGGAAGCAACCGTCCTTCTCCCCTTCGCCGGCTCGACCTCCGCCCAGTCCTGACAAGTGCGCACGTGCTCCGCGAGTCTCCCAAAGAGACGGCGCAGCTCCTCGCGAGTCATCTCGGCCCATTCCGAGGGGAGGAGGTCCGGAGAAAGTCGTTCCCCCACCGCCTTGAGGAACCTGCTCAGCCGTTGACGGTCGCCCCGGTTCGTCTCGCGCACCTAGCCGGACTCCTTGGCCCGTTCCGCCGCAGACTTGTACGCCTCGTGCCCTATCCAGTAGATTATCCGCTGGCAGGCGGGGCAGTGGAGCAGTTGCTCGTCTTTCTGGAGATCGATAAAGAGCTGGGGCGGCAGACTCATGTGGCACATTTGGCAAGCGCCCTGGGATACCGGCGCGACAGCAATCCCACTCCGATGGATCCTGAGCACTCGGTAGGTTTGTAGAAGATCCGTCGGAATCTGGGGGGTCAGCTCCTCTTGTTCTTTCTTCAGCAAACCCATCTGGGCGTCGGCCTTGGCCCGCTCACCCTGGATCTCCGCGCCTTCCGCCTTCAGGCGCTCACGAGCCTTCGCCACCGCTCGCTCCTCCTCCTCGAGAACGACGCGGTGACGCTCCACCGCCTCCATCTGCTCGAGGATCTGGTCCTCCCGCTGCCGGACGAAACCCTGAAGATCCTCGATCTCCTTGAGCAGGGCCTGGTACTCCTTGTTGGTCTTCACCGATGCCAGCCTCTCCCTGCTCTTTTTCGCCCGCTGCTCCAGATCTTCCGCCTCGGTCTCCGTCTGGCGTCGAGCCTTGCGAGCATTCTCCAGCAGCTCTCGCTCTCGATCTCGTCGGGCCTCCGCGCTCCGCAGCTCTTCTTCGAGTGCGGCCAGTTGCTTCGGGGCGCGAGCCTGCTGTTCGCTGAGGCTCTGAATCCTACTCTCCACCTGCTGAAGCTCGATGAGAAGTTGCAATGCTCTCTGCAACGGTTGCCTCCCCATTCAGGTTCGTGTGTCGATACCACAAAAAAAGGGCGCGACCATCCGGGCGCACCCTTTTTTCACCGCCTGCGAGGGTTAACCCTCGCCCCCGGGGAGAGAAACCAGAGCTTCCTCTCCCGGTGCGGTTTCTGGGCAGGTTGCTTGTTCACCCTCTTCGCCATCCTTGATGAACTGGTGGGCCCACCTGGATTCGAACCAGGGACCGACCGGTTATGAGCCGGTGGCTCTTCCAGCTGAGCTATGGGCCCTTCCGCCGTGCGAGTCAGCGCCGCACCTCATAAACCGTCAGCATCCCGGGATTCTTTTCCCGGTCCGCAAAGCGACGGGTGAGATGCGGACCACCGTCGACTGTCCTTCAATCTATAGTTGGCCACCGTCGGCCTTGTCAAGGGGGATTCCTATTGTCTTAACCCGCATTATGCACGAGTCGCCGTCGCGAGATCGTGGAGATGGTCGTGCCACCGGGCAACCACAGGGGCTCGGACCTGAGGCGTACTTGTGGGTACGTCGCAAGGCTCAAGACCCGAGGACGCCCGGAAGGACGGCCATATCCGCGGTCGTAGCAGGTGGTTCGTGCATAATGCGGGTTAACTCTCGATGAAGCTCCTGAGCTTCTTTCGCCGGCTCGGATGTCGCAGTTTGCGCAGGGCCTTCGCCTCGATCTGGCGAATGCGCTCCCTGGTAACGGCAAAGTCCTGGCCCACCTCCTCGAGGGTGTGGTCCGCCTTTTCTCCGATACCGAACCGCATGCGAAGCACCTTCTCCTCCCGCGGCGTGAGGGTGGACAGGACCTTGCGTGTCTGCTCTGACAGGTTGAGGTTGATCACCGCGTCCACCGGCGAGGTCACCTTCTTGTCCTCGATGAAATCGCCCAGATGGCTGTCCTCTTCCTCGCCGATAGGGGTCTCCAGGGAGATGGGCTCCTTGGCGATCTTGAGGACCTTGCGCACCTTCTCAAGGGGAAAATCCATCTTCTCGGCGATCTCCTCGGGGGTGGGCTCGCGCCCTAACTCCTGGACCAGGTAACGGGAGGTACGAATCAGCTTATTGATGGTCTCGATCATGTGGACGGGGATGCGGATCGTTCTCGCCTGATCGGCGATGGCACGGGTGATCGCCTGACGAATCCACCAGGTGGCGTAGGTACTGAACTTGTACCCGCGCTGGTACTCGAACTTGTCCACCGCCTTCATGAGGCCGATATTTCCCTCCTGGATGAGATCCAAAAACTGCAGGCCCCGGTTGGTGTATTTCTTGGCGATGCTCACCACGAGGCGCAGGTTGGCCTCCACCAGCTCCCGTTTCGCCTCCTTAGCCTTTGCCTCACCCGACTCCACCTGGCGAAGTATCTGTTTGAGGGAGCGGGCATCCATCTCCGCTTCCTGCTCCACCCGCCGGATGCGGCGCTGGCCGTTCTTAATCTGCTTCTCCATCTCCAGAAAATCATCCTGGCTGAGGCCGAGACCCGCCGCGAACCCGGGCAAGGTCTCGGGATCCTGTTTCGCCTGCCGGAAGTAGCGGCGGAGCTCCTGGAGAGGTTTCCCAGTGCGGAGCATGCACTGCCCGATCTCCTCCTCGCCCTTCTCGATGCGCTCGACGCAGTGGCGGAGCTTGCTCACGATCCGATCGATCTGCCGCTTCTCGAGGCGCAGATTCTTGAGGAGCTGGGAGATCCTCTCCTTGTTGGCGCGCGTAAGCTCGTCGCGGGCCTGCCGTTCAGCCTTGTCGAGAGCGCCTGAATAGGTCTGCTCCTCGAGCTGCCGGTTTCCCTCGTCCAAGGCCTGGACCTCCTCGAGGAGACGGAGCAACTTTTCCTGCTCCTGGGCCTCCTCCTCCGGGCTCAATTCCTCGTCGAGGTGCTTCAGCACCTCGCGGATCCGAAGGCGGTTCTGGGCAATCTTCTCACGAAGGCCGAGAATCTCCCGCACACCGACGGGGGTGGCGATGATGGCGTCAATAACCTCCTGTTCGCCCTGCTCGATCCGTTTGGCGATCTCCACCTCGCCTTCTCGCGTGAGAAGACAGACCATCCCCATCTCTCGAAGGTACATCTTCACCGGGTCGGTGACCCGTCCACCCTGATCATCCTCCTCGAGGCGGAGCTCTTCCTCTTCCTCCTCGAGCGTCTCGGCCTCCTTCTCGATCTTCTCCTTGAGCACCTTAACCTTCTGTGAGGAGTCGACGATGGCGATATCCATCTCATCGAAGATCATCATCATATCGTCGATCTTCTCTGAGTCCACCAGATCGTCAGGAAGGGCGTCGTTCACCTCGTCGTAGGTGAGGTATCCTTTTTCCTTTCCCATCGAGATGAGTCGCTTCAGGTCTTCCATGTCCGTCTTCTTCGCCATTAATCCATCTCCCCCTTGGTGAGGTCGGCCTTGCCGCGGACTCTCCTGGTTGCCAAGGCGGTCTTCCTGGCAAGAAGCTCGCGAAGCCGGGCCTCGTCGCGCTTCTCCTCGGCAATCCGGATCTCGTGCTGCAGCAGCCTGAGATCGTCCAACCGTCGCCTCTTTCTCCCCTTGATCCCTTCGATGTATTCGTGCAGGCGCAAACTCGCATTCTCTTCCGACCAGGGATTGTCCTCGAGCGACCAGGAGCTCACCCGTCGCCGCAGGTCCTCCCTGGTGAGCTCTACTAATAACCCACCGACGTCGAGGATTCCACCTCTTCGATAGTGTTTTTCCAGCAAGCGGCCGAGCTCCTGCCACTCCTCTCCCTCAAAGTCGTCGAGAACCCCTGTCTCCGTGAGCAGAGGAATCCGGCTCGGGTAGTGGACGAGAATCCTTACCACCACCTCTTCCATAGCGGGCACCCGGGCGCCGTCCCGCTCCTCGGCCGGGCGGCGGGCCCACTCGGCCTCGGAAGCTCCAACGAGGCCCAGCTCCTGTCGGAGCACCTCCTCGCTCACCCCCAGCCGTCGGGTGAGGAGCTGGAGGTAGGACTCCTGCTCCACCCGGGAATCCAGCAGCTTGAGGAGGGGCGCCACCCTCCGCACCGATCTGACCTTACCGGCGATGGAGCCGTCATAGTCCGAGAGGGACTCCTCCAGGAACGCCTCGAGGAGCGGCCGGGCGTCGGCAAGAAGCTGGAGAAAGGCCTTTTTGCCGTGCTGCCGGACGAAATCATCGGGATCCATGCCGCCTGGGAGCTTTAGGAGTCGAGCCGGGAGCTTCTCCCTGAGGAAGAGCTCGAGGCTCCGAAGCGCCGCCCTCATGCCGGCCTCGTCTCCGTCGAAGATCACTACGGCCCGAGGCGCCAGCCGTGCGAGCAGTCGAACGTGCTGGGCGGTAAGGGCCGTCCCCAGGGGCGCGACCACGTGACGAATCCCCCGACTGTGGAGGGCGAGGAGGTCGAAGTAGCCCTCCACCACCAGCACCTCTCCCTCCTTCCTGCACGCCTCTCTGGCTGCCGGAAGGCCGTAGAGGATTCGGCCCTTGTGGAAGACAGGCGATTCGGGACTGTTCAGGTACTTGGGCAGGGTCTCATCCAGGGCCCTACCGCCGAAACCGACAACCCGTCCCGCGAGATCCCGGATGGGAAACATGAGGCGGCTCCGAAAACGATCGTACACCTCCCCCTCTGTCTTCTCGACCAGTAGACCAGCCTGGACCGCCACCTGGGGCAGGATTTTCCTCCCGAGGAGATGGCGCTTGCATCCGTCCCACCGGGCCAGGGCGTAACCCAGTCGAAACTCGCGGGCGGTCTCCGGCCCCATATCCCGTCGGCGCAGGTAATCCCGGGCCGCACCAGCCGCAGGATCCTCCAGCAACACCTGATGGAAATAGGCCGCCGCCGCCTCGTTTGCCTCGCAGAGGAGATCCGCGAGCTCCCGGGCCCGTTTCTGTACCGGGGTCTCCGACGCCTCCGGCAGGCGGATGCCGTAGCGATCGGCCAGCTCCTTGGCGGCCTCGGCAAAGGTGAGGTTCCGGACCCGCATGAGGAAATCGAACACGCTTCCCCCCACCCCACAGCCGAAACAGTAGAAGGCTTGGCGGTCGTCACTCACGGTAAAGGACGGGGTCTTCTCTGCGTGGAAGGGACAGAGGCCGACATAGGTCTTCCCCCGCCTCCGAAGCGACACGTGAACTCCCACCACATCGACGATGTTGGCAGCGCTTCTGATCTCCTCGATCGCTTCCCGGGTGAGTCGACCCACGTCGCACTCCATGTGTGAGTGGACACTACGCAGTAGGCACTAAGGGACGGAGGAAAGTTATACGTTATACGTTATACATTATGCGTTATACGTTATACGTTATACGACATACGGAAGTGGCTGTCTCCAACGTCCATCCTCCAGCAGGCCGCCAGGCCTTACGTCTTCTGCCTGCTCCCAGGTGCCTACTGCCTACTCCTTGGTGCCTCCCGTTACTTCAGCTCCACCACCGTCACCCCGGACCCACCGCGGTTCTGGACCTCGTGGTGGAACCCCTTGACCCCCCCATGGTTGAGGAGAAACTCGTGCACCGCCTTGCGGAGCCTGCCGGTGCCGTGTCCATGTACTACCTCGATCTCGGCACGGCCCTGAAGAATCGCTCGATCTATGGCCTTGTCAAGAAGCGGCAGGGCCTCTTCCACCCTGAGACCCACAAGGTTGAGCCGATCCTGCCATCCTTCCGTCTCGTCCCGAAGCACCCGGACGCCGTTCCCGCCCGTGCCCGTTCTCCCCCGGTCCTGTTCACCTGGAAGGAGCTCGAGGGCGCTGGCGTCCACCTCCACCCGTTTAGGCCCCAGCTGAACCGCAGCCCTCCTGCCCTCATCCTTGACTTCCAGGAGAATCCCGGTTCCCCCCGCGCCTCGCAGCTTCACCAGCCGCCCTTCCGCGGTTCTCGTGAGGGCAGGATCCCTCGGCGGCGCCTGGGGCTCCAGGGCAGTCTTGAGGGTTGTCTTGATCTTCTGTACTCTCCTCCGGGCTGCCGCCGCCCCGGAAGATCCCTGCTCCTGAAAGCGGGTGACGGCGTCCTTCAGCTCCTTCTCAGCCTCGGCAATCAGGCGCTCCGCCTGCTGCCTCGCTTCACCAACAACCTGCGCGCAGGAGCGCACGAGCTCCTCCCGCTCCTGCGCCAGTTCATCCCGGACGGTTTCGAACTCCTGTCGCCTGCTCCTGAGCTCCTCCGCCTCCCTGTCGGCGTGGCGGCGCGCCTCGTCCAACTTCTCGATCAGCTCATTGGTTCGCTGCTCGTCCCGGTTGAGGTAGCGCCGGGTCGCGTCGATCACCTCCTGCGGCATGGCGAGATCCGCAGCAATCTTCAGGGCGTTGCTTGTCCCGGGGTGCCCGTACCGGAGGCGATAGGTGGGACGACCGCTCCCCTCATCAAATTCCACCGCCGCGTTCACCACCCCCTCCTCCACCATCCCGTAAGCCTTGATGAGGTGGTAATGAGTGGTCACGGCAACGAGAGCGCCTCGACTCCTAAGCCCGTCCAGGGCCGCGAGCCCCAGCGCTGCACCTTCCCCCGGATCGGTGCCGGTGCCGAGCTCATCGAGAAGGACGAGAGAACGATGGTCGGCGAGACCCAAAATGGCGACCAACCGCTGAATCCTCGCCGAGAAGGTGCTGAGATGGGCTCGAAGATCCTGCTCATCGCCGATTTCCGCAAAGATCCCGGTGAGAATAGGCCACTCACTCCCCTCGGCCACGGGAATGTGGAGCCCCGTCTGCACCATGGCACCCAGGAGGCCGAGGGTCTTCAGGGATACGGTCTTCCCGCCGGCATTGGCGCCGCTGATGATCAGGGTGTTCTGCTCCCGCGAGATGTGAAGGTCGATGGGGACGACAGCCCGCGGCGCGGGCTTGGCGGCGGAACCCCCCTCGCCCCAGAGAACCTCGGCGAGCGAGGCCGGCACGGCGTCCCCTTCCCGCGCCAGACGCTGGAGAGCGAGGATGGGATGAACCGCCTGGAGGAGCCGAATGCTCTCCCCGCTGTTCAGCATCGGCTCTCGAGCCCCAAGGAGAACACTCAATCTCACCTTGGCGTGGAGGCGATCGATCTCCCCGAGCCAGCGCTCGTTGGTACGGAGCACTTCCCCGGCAGCCATCACCGCCTCGGTGAGTTCCCGGAGGATGCGCGCTTCCTCTTCCTGCTCGAGACTCCGGGTCCGGCTCAGTTGATTGTTGAGGGGTACTACCGCCAGCGGCTCCACAAAGGAGGTTGCACCGCTTTGGGACGTGTCGTGGACGATCCCCTCGACGGCGCCCCGGGCGCCGCTTCGCACGGGGATTACCAGGCGACCGTTTCGGATGGTGATGAGCTTTTCCTGGAGGGTCTTCTGGGCAGCCTGTCGTTCGAGGATCCCGGTGAGCTCTGTATGGAGGTGCTCCCGCAGCCGGGTGATCTCGGTCCGAAGCCGGGAGAGGGTGGGGCTCGCGTCGTCGCGGATCTTCCCGTGTCGATCGATGGCTCGCCCGATCCTCGTTTCCAGCTCAGGCACGGCTTGGAGACGCGCCAGGAGCTCGCCAAGCCTCGAGGCGCGGGGAGGCAGTTGATCGGCAAGCCGCCGAAGCAGCCGCGTCGCCGCTAAGGTGCTCGCCACCTTGAGAAGGTTCTCCGGCACGATCACCTGGCCGGTCTCACCGGCCCGGTCCAGTATGGCGCTCACCGCCTCGATCCCGCTTAGAGGCAGGGGGGTTCCGCTCTGCAGGGAATCCTTGAGTTCCGTGACCTGACCGAGCCAGAGTGTGACGAGCTCCCGCTCCGTGCTCGGGCGGAGCTCTCTGACCGCCTGCCGCCCGGGCTCAGTCGTCGCCAGGGCTTCAAGCACGGTCAGGATGTGCGGATACTCGAGGACCCGCAGTGATTGGCGATCCATATCACTCCATGCCGAGGACACACCTCAAGCGCTGCCTCTCCCCCAGGGAAAGAGCCGAAGGTCGAACCCCGATCCCGAGCGGTTTGGGGCACTCGCAAGCCTGCCTCCCGGACAGGTCGTGCCGTGAAGAGAGACGGGTAGTGACAGGATGACGCTGGAGAGAGGTATCCGATTGAACCCCACAGGGCGGGGTCGGCACACAACATATGTTTCACAGGGTCGCCACGTAAGAAGGCGCTGCCGGGACCTCCCCAGAACCCCGGCGGTTGAGCATCCACGGAGGACCAAGAGCATCGCATCCTGTGGTTCAGAAGAAGCAGCTGACCCTCTTCCCGCTGGAAGACCGCTAGCCGCCCAGCTTTGCCTTGACCAGGGCATTGATGGTGCGACCATCGGCCCGTCCAGCCAACTTGGCCATGGCCGCCTTCATCACCTTCCCCATGTCCTTGGCGCTGACGGCACCCACCTCGGCGATGATCTCCTCGACCGCCTTGGCGAGATCCTCCTCGGAGAGCTGCGCCGGGAGGTAACTCTGGAGCACCCGTAGCTCGTTCTCCTCAGCCCGGACCAGGTCCTCTCTCCCGCCCTTGCGGAACTGCTCGATCGCCTCTCGTCGTTGCTTGATCTGGACCGAGATGGCCGCAAGGATCTCATCATCTCTGAGCGCTCGGCAGACCTCCTTTTCCCGCACCTTCATCGCGGTCAAAAGGAGGCGCAGGCTGGTAATCGCGGCCTGATCCTTGGAGCGCATGGCCTCTTTGAGAGCTGCGTTAATGCTTTCCTGGAGACTCATTGCTTGGCCGCCAGCTTGCGCATTCGCTTCAGCGCCCGCTTCTTTGCCGCAAGGGCCTTCTTCTTCCGCTTGACACTCGGCTTCTCGTAGTGTTCCCGCTTGCGGACCTCGGAGAGAATCCCCTCTTTCTCACACTGCTTCTTGAAGCGCTTGAGTGCGCCTTCGAAAGATTCGTTCGGTTTAACGCGAACACACGGCATCGTCCCACCCCCTTTGTATCCGGGTGGGGCGATGACGGCCACCAGGCCTGCCAGACGCAAACCGTAATGGCATCAAGCCATCCATCCCCCTCTCAGGAAGAATCCACAGGAACCCGCTGGTCCTGCCTCTTGTGTTAAACGTTAATAATAGCCCCAAGACTACCTTTGTCAATGAAAAACTCGATTTCGCGGGGCCCCCTCGCCACTTTCATCGAACCGGCCACGGCGCTTGCCCACCAGAGTACCATCGGAAGGTCCGGAGCTACCCCTCACCGCTGGTATCCGCCACCGTTTCTCGGAAACGCTCCCTCACGACGCGGCGAGTATGAAAACGGGCATCCAAGTCTCTGTCACGCTTTTCCGCCTCGCCCCAGGGCAACAGCCTCCGCGAGCCTTATGCTTCCGGTATACAGGGCCCGGCCGACAATAACTCCTATAACGCCGTCCGGCTCCAGCCTCCGGAGGGCCGCGATATCCTCGAGGCGCCCCACCCCGCCGGAGGCGATCACCGGGAGCCTCACCGCTCGGGCCAACTGGTGGGTCGCCTCGATGTTGGGGCCGGCCTGCATTCCGTCCCTCTGGATGTCGGTATAGACGATGGCAGCGAGGGCAAGGCTCTCGAACTTCCGGGCAAGCTCCACCGGGCCGATTGCCGAGGTCTGGTCCCACCCCTCGACAGCCACGCGATCGTGGCGGCTGTCTATGCCGAGAACCACGCGGCATGGGAAACGCTCACAGGCTGCAGTCAAGAACTGTGGGTCTTTCAGGGCTGCGGTACCGAGCACTACCCGTTGCACGCCCAGATCGATATAGGCCGCCAGGGTCTCCACGGTCCGCACCCCACCTCCCACCTGCACCGGAATGTCGACCGCCCCGAGGATCCGCACGACCGCCTGCCGGTTCCGGGGCTCCCTGGCCATGGCACCGTCCAGATCCACCACGTGGAGCCACTCGGCACCCTCGGCCTGCCAGCGCTTGGCAGTGGCCGCTGGGTCCTCCGAGTAAACGGTTGCACTGGCCATAACCCCCCGCTCCAGGCGGACACACTTCCCCTCCTTGAGGTCGATCGCCGGGAAGATGATCATCGGGTTTGCTCCATGGTGAAGCGCCTTAGGCGGCGGGACGGGCAAGCCGTGCCCTTCGTCGAACTCAGGGTGACCGGGAAAGGCACCTATCTATCACGTCTCTTTCACACCCTCGTCATTCGAGGCCAGCGGTGCGAGGAGGTCTCTCATGTAGACGGGAGGTTTGATGGGTCGCCCGCCCCCGTCGGTGCAGACGTGTACCGTGTATCCTTCGGCAAGCAGTGCGTCGGTGCCCTTCAAGAAGAGCCGATAGTCAAAGCGCAGCCTGGCTCTCCCCACCAGAGAGAACCGGGTCTCGATCCGGATGACATCGTCATAGCGGGCTGACCTGAGGTAGCGACAGTAGGCTTCGTGTACCGGCAGAAAACAACCCCGCTCTTCAAGCTCCCGATAGCTGCTCCCCACCCGCCGGAACAGCTCGGTGCGGCCGATCTCGAACCACTTCAGGTAGTTGGCGTAGTAGGCCACACCCATGGCATCGGTATCGCCGTAGAGAACCCTCTGCTCGGCCATGAAAGGCTCTTGCATGGTCTAGTGAGTCCTAGTGGAGTTTGCCCCTGATAAATTTCTCCATGAGGTCGTACCCCGGCCTCACAATCAGCTCAGTAGCTGCGGCGCTCCGTTCCGAGAATCCCCGCGGCGCCGTCTTCCGGCGGCTGGCAAAGTCAAAGATCGCAAAGGGCACGAGTCCTCGGGCGTGGGTCTTGATGTGGATCGGCGTGAGGTGATCGGTGATAAGGAGGACACGTGACTGGGGCAGGGCCGCGCAGGCCTCCAAAAGGGGGCCCACGACACGGGTGTCAAAGGCCTCGATGGCCTCGATCTTGAGCTCCAGCTTACCCTCATGGGATGCCTCGTCGGGCGCCTCCACGTGCACAAAGGCGAGGTCCTTCTCCTGCAGGGCCCGGGAGGCCGCTGCCACCTTGCCGGCATAGTTGGTGTCGAGATAGCCTGTCGCTCCCGGGACCATCACCGCCTCGAGCCCGGCGCAGACCCCGAGGCCCCTGATGAGATCCACCGCCGAGATGACGACCCCGGTGAGTCCGAAGCGCTCGTTGAAAGTCGGCATGCTCGGCTTCCGGCCCTGCCCCCATAGCCAAATGGCGTTGGCAGGTGATTTCCCCTGGCTCACCCGAGCGCGGTTCACCTCGTGGTCGGCGAGGAGTGGACGGGCCGCGGCGATCAATGCCTTCAGCTCCGGGGCCTGGTCGTAAATCTGCCAGTAGGGATCCACCGGCTGACCGGTGACATCGTGGGGTGGGGTGATCCGGAGAGCCTCTTTGCCGCCCCTCCAGACGAGGAGATGGCGGTAGCTCACCCCGGGATAGAACCGCAAAGAATCGCTCTCAAGGGCCTGCCGGATCGTCTCGATGAGCGCCCGGCCCTCTTCACTGGTGATGTGTCCGGCCGAGTAGTCGGCGAGCACGACACGACCCTGCTCGTCGTTCCTCACGGTGACCAGGTTGCACCTGAAGGCCACATCCTGCGGCCCGAGCTCGACTCCCATGCTCGCCGCCTCAAGGGGAGCCCGGCCGGTATGGAAGCGGTCCGGGTCGTAGCCGAGAATGGCCATGTTGGCTACGTCACTTCCCGGCTCCTGGTCGGCGGTGATGGTTTCCGTGAGCCCGAGGACCCCGTCAGCCGCGATCCGGTCCATATGAGGGGTCGGAGCCGCCTCGAGCGGTGTCCTACCCCCCAGTCTTTCCTGGGGCTCGTCACCCATTCCATCGCCGACAATGATCAGGTATTTCGGTCCTCCGCCTGCCACTTGTTCTCCTCACCCAACGGCTACCTAAAACGCATGCACACTTACCACCCAGGCTGGCCCCATAGGCAGGGTGATCTATGAGGCGAAGCGCAGCTGCCCGGCTACGACCCCTTAGGCGCTCAGCGACTCCGAGACCCCCTCCGCCGCCCGCTCGCCGTCCTCGACCCGAATGAGGCGGGTCGGCGCGGTGACTACCGGGAGCTTGTCAATCTCGGCCAGAGCCAGCCTGACATCCCGCTCCCGGGCCTCATGGGTCATCATCACCACCGGCACCGAGCCCTTCTCCTGCCGCCCCTTCTGGATCACAGCTGCTATACTGATGTCATGGTTCCCGAGAATGCCGGAGATCTTGGAGAGTACCCCCGGGCGATCGACAGCGGAAAAGCGGAAGTAGTAGGTGAGCACCAGCTCGTCCATGGGTTTTACCTGCCGGCGGACGATTGCCTTTTCGCTGCACGCGAGGGGAGGCATCCGGACACTGACTCCGGCGAGGAGGTTCCGCCCCAAATCCACGAGGTCGCTGGCAACCGCGCTCCCCGTGGGCATCATGCCGGCTCCAAGCCCGTAGAGCATGATATCCCCCACCGCATCACCGGAGACGTGAATGGCGTTATAGACCCCTTCCACCTTGGCGAGCATGTGATCCCGCTGGATCATCGTGGGATGCACCCGGACCTCGATTCGGTCGCCGCAGCAGCGAGAGATGGCAAGCAGCTTGATCGTGTAACCGAAATCCGCGGCAAATTGAATATCCACCGGGTCGATGTTGGTTATTCCCTCAATATAGACTTGCCCGAAATCAACTTCGCAACAGTAGGCAAGGGCACTTAGGATGGCAATCTTATGCGCCGCATCCACGCCTTCCACATCGAGGCGCGGATCGGCCTCGGCGAAGCCATGGGCCTGGGCCTCCTGCAGGGCCGCCAGGAAGGTAGTGCCCTCCCGGCTCATGCGCGTGAGAATGTAGTTGGCGGTTCCGTTCAGGATGCCGTACACGTGATCGATCCGGTTCGCCACCAGGCCCTCGCGCAGGGCCCGAATGAGAGGAATCCCGCCACCCACCGCTCCCTCGAAGGCGATGTTGACCCCGCGCTCGGCGGCCGCCCGGAAGAGTTCGCTTCCATGCACCGCGAGCAGCGCCTTGTTGGCGGTGACCACGTGCTTGCCCCGTTTAATGGCCTCGAGGATAAAGGTTCTCGCCGGTTCCATCCCGCCAATGAGCTCGACCACGATCTGGATCCCTTCGTCCTCGAGAATGTCCGCCACCCGGGTGGAGAGCATCTTACGAGGCGGCTTCACCGGCCGCGGGCGGTCCAGATCAAGATCCACGATTTTCTTGAGCCGCAGCTTTCCACCCATGCGTTGGGCCAGGACCTCGGCGTTGTCGAAGAGCACCTTGGCGACACCGGATCCCACGGTGCCCAAGCCTATCAAGCCTACCTGAATCTCTTTCATAATCCTCGCCTCTCCCGCTGAACCTGCTGAACCCTCCGTCCGAGTTGATCACATACGCCCGTAGTGAGAGGCCGAAAGGCCTGCCGGGGATCTCCCGAAATCAGGGTCTCCCACCCCTTGGGCACCGGCCGGCGCACCACAAAAAACACCAGAGAGCGGAACACTCCCCTCTCTCTGGTGCCCTTATCGTCCTCTCCGAAATGAGGAGACACCCTTTCTCAGAAAAGCGCCCGGCGGATCCCGCGAACCGCCTGGCGAGTGCGCTCTTCATTCTCCACCAGGGCGAAGCGCACGTACTCGTCCCCGTACTCGCCGAAACCCCGTCCCGGAGAGACGGCGACCTTGGCCTCCCGGATGAGAAACTTGGAGAACTCCAGGGAACCCATGGACAGGAACTTGGCGGGGATCTTCGCCCAGACGAACATGGTGCCTCTAGGCTTATCGATTTCCCAACCGATCCGGTTGAGGCCGTCCACGAGCACGTCGCGCCGCGACCGGTAGACCTCTCTGATCTCGGTCACGCAGGACTGATCCGAGTTGAGGGCTATGATCGCCGCGATCTGGATGGGCTGGAAAATGCCGTAATCAAGGTAGCTCTTCAACCGGGTGAGGGCGGCGACCACGGCCGGATTGCCCACGCAGAAGCCGACTCGCCAACCCGGCATGGAATAACTCTTGGACATGGAGAAGAACTCGACCCCGACCTCTTTGGCCCCCTTCACTTGCAGAAAGCTCGGAGCGTAGTCCATGTCGAAGACGAGATCCGCATAGGCAAGGTCGTGGACGACGAAGATCCGATTCTCCCGGGCGAAGTCACAAATTTTCTGGAAGAAGTCCAGATCAACCACCTGGGTGGTTGGGTTGTGGGGGTACGAGATGATGAGCATCTTGGCATGGGGCCAGGTCTGCTTGGTGGCCGCCTGGAGATCCGCGAAGAAATCCCGCTCCTTGCTGATCGGGATGCTCCGGAGATCACCCCCGGCGATGATCACCGAGTACGGATGGATCGGATAGGTGGGGTTCGGAGCGAAGACCACATCCCCCGGTCCGATCAGGGTCAACACCAGGTGCGAGAGGCCTTCCTTGGCCCCGATGGTCACCACCGTCTCGGTTTCCGGGTCGAGATCCACATCGTAACGGCGCTTGTACCAACCGACAATCGCCTCACGGAGCTTGGTGATTCCACGAGATGCAGAGTAGCGGTAGTTGTGCGGCTTCTGAGCGGCCTCGAGCAGTTTGTCGACAATGTGTTGCGGGGTGGGCAGATCGGGATTACCCATGCCCAGATCGATAATGTCCTCGCCCTTGCGCCGGAGTTCCATCTTCAGCGCGTTCACCTGGGCGAAGACGTACGGCGGCAGCCGCCGCATCCGACTAAATTGAACTAGTTCTTCCGGCATCCTTGCCCCCGTGCTTCAAGTTAAAAAAATAAACTACTCTAAGGTCCCCTGCTTGTCAAAAGGTTTTCCCCCACCGTGAAACCGATTGACACCCGGGGAAACCCTTTCTAGAATGAACTGCCGACGCTCCAGCTCCTCCCCTTTTGGTTGCAACTACCGTGCCGGTCATTCGCCCACAGTGTCGCTGGCACGGCAGGATCTATCTTCACCTCCTGCCTGTCGCCAGACCGGAGAGGAGTGAGCAGACGGGGGTGTGGGGAGGGGGGC
>Ga0335070_10005050_pt1 | contig 15476 bp, 11 predicted proteins | sample Lox_Sample_13_FD_206722 | JGI IMG/M metagenome (GOLD analysis project Ga0335070, IMG submission 206722) | Soil microbial communities from Loxahatchee National Wildlife Refuge, Florida, United States - Lox_Sample_1.3 | ecosystem: Environmental > Terrestrial > Soil > Wetlands | place: USA... | reverse complement strand
CGAACAGAAGGTGAATAGCGCGAAAGGCATCGCTTACCTGTACCTCAATGAGAAGAAGTGGGACGATGCCAAGAAGTACTACAACATGGCGGCGCAGCTTGATCCTAACGATCCCGAGCCCCACTACTCGGTGGGAGTGATTGACTGGTCCGCCTGCTACCAGCCACGCATGGAAGAGCGCGCCAAGCTGGGAATGAAGTCGGAGGAGCACCTCAGCGCCAAGAACAAAGAGCAGAAGAAGCTCTGCGAAGATCTGAAGGTGAAGAACACGCCGGCTATCCAGGAAGGTATCGACGAACTGGACAAAGCCATCAAGTTGCGTCCCGATTACGACGACGCCATGGCGTACCTGAACCTGATGTATCGTGAACGGGCCGACATCGAATGCGATAACGAAGCCGCCCGTGCCGAAGATCTTAAGACAGCCGCTCAGTGGGTGGACAAAGCCATGGAAGCAAAACAGGCGAGAGCGGCCAAAGCCGCTGCGGCGCAAGGTGGACAAATCACCATGGATCAGCCGAAGTAGTTCTTTGCGTTCGAGTTCATGCCTCCCGAATCGGCGGGAGGCATTTTCTTTTGGGCGGAATTGCAGATTTCAGATTGAAGATTTTAGATTGCAGATTTCAGGTTGGACTCATTGCAACGCGTGAGGTTTTCAATCTGAAATCTGCAATCTCCAATCTGGTGCAGATCTCATTCCTTGCTGTAGAGCAAGACTTCCACCTTGGGAAATTGTCGGCTCTGCACGTGCAGGTAATACTGCGGAAGAGTCTGTTTCAGCAGGACGGCGGTCGGATCCGGAAGCTTCGGCCCGTTGTACATCAACACGACCCAAATGCGTGGGCGTGCGGCGATGATCGACCGCAAAAGGTCCGGCGAGAGCTTGCTCTTGAGGTCGAGGTATTCCAGCTGCGGGCCGTGGCGCGGGTAGAGGATGTCGGGCCCGAATCCCTCAGTGCCGCACGGTCTGCCGGCGCGCAAGGAGCAGAAGAATTGGTACGGCACACGCGCTTGCGGAATATGGAAGATGATGCCATCTGCCGGCCGGGCGTGATCGAGGATGAAATTTGTGGCGGTACCCGCGCCATCGCGCTCGTCTTCGAAATCGTGCGCGTAAACAAACGGCATCGTCCGAAGCGTGAGAACCAGCACGACGATAACTGCCGCCGCGGAAAGCCATCGCGACGGCAGACTGGCCAAGCCCGCGGCAAGCAGGATCAGGAATGCGGGCAGGCAGAAGATCATGTATCGCGGATAGAAGACGGGACGCGCGAACGACAGCAGAATTGTGAGGAGGATCGGAAACAGGAACCAAATGGCAAGGAACTGAACACGCCAGGTGTTCCAATCTTGATCTCGGGCCCACAATCGCCTGCCGGAGCCAACTGCGAGCAGCAGTAAAGCGAGAATTCCGAGCAGTGGCACGCCGCCGCTGAAGTACTTCCAGAAGTTCCACAGATCAGCAAGGCTGGGCCGCTGGATCCACCGGATCGGCCCGCCTCCGGTTTTGGCTACAAACACAATCAGAGGAAAGACGGCGATCCCGATGGTGATCCAGGCTCGGCGCAGACCGGATGCGACCGCGGACCGGGACTCCTCAGCGACGGGGATTCCCGCGCGCCGCAGGACGAGCCATTGCGCCGCCAGCAGTAATAAAGCATAAAGATGAGCGTAGACGGCGAGACTACTGGCGAGAACATACGCAGCGCGCCAGCGCTTCTGCGGATGCCGGAGAAACAGGATGAGGAACAGAGAGGAGAGCGTTGCCAGCAAAAGCAACAGAGCGTAACTCCGAGCTTCTTGCGAGTAACGCAGGTCGAAATCGTTCCAGATGAAAAGAGCAGCCGCAACCAGAGCGACGCTGCGGTTGAACATGATTCTTGCCAGCGCATAGATAGCGGGAACGGTGGCGGCGGCGAAAACAACCGAAAGACTGCGTATGAAGAACGGGGTCGTGCCAAAATGCAACCAGAGCCGCAGCAAGGCGTAGTACAACGACATGTTGGCTTCGCGCCACCACATCACATGCAGGAAATTGCGCCAGTCCATCCTGGCAAGTTCCACGCTGAAGCATTCGTCAAACCAGAAAGGTTTCGAGGCGAGACAGAACAGACGCACGACCGTGCCCGCTATCACCAGCAGGAGAAGCGTCATCCAGTACGGCCGGTCGGGTGACTGCGACTGTGATGTGGCTTCGCTTTGATTCGCCGCAATAGCCTGCATGCCTGGAATATTCGCTTCCGATCATATTACTTGGATAGGACCCGCCTCGGTACAGTCAAAAGCTTGAAGTGCGAACTTGATCATGAGCGGGCGCGCTCACAAACGGGCATGCGGGGCGTCCTAAAGCGGAACAGAGAGGTCACGAAGAATTACGTCGTTTTCCGGAACTTCGTGTTAGTGAATGAAAGTGCGCGCGCGTGGCGAACCTTAGGCCGGCTGCGCTTCCATCTCAGCGACCGCAGCATCGAGGTGAGCCAACGTTTCTTCTACTGTCAGCGAGTACATCTCCCGCCCCAACCCCTCGCCTGACTCCAGCGCCATCTTCAGATAATGTCCGGCGATCTCTACGGCCAGCGAGTCTGTGATCGTCTTGCCGGTGCGCTTTTTGTATTCCACCCACGCGGGATGCGGCAGCGCGACCCAGACCTTGCGTCCGTCGACGAGGAATTTGTAGTCGACGGCATCGGCGTGACGCGTGGCAATGGCCACGATCTGCATCTGATACACGCAGTGGACCTGCTTTTTTGTCCAGCGATCGGTCGCGGTGAAGTTCTCGAACATACATAAAACTATATCGAAGCGTACGCCGCAGGGGCAAACCGCACAACAACTTGGACTTGCTCAACGTGCTGAGCGCGCGGATGGCTCTGGTGCATAAGCGCTTCATTTTCAGTCGGGCGATGGACGGGCTGCTCATGATCCAGAATGCCCTTTCCCGAGCACCTGCTGACCTAGGACGAACGTTCGCCGTGTGGCTCGACCCTGAGGTCGAAGCAGCCGCTCGGCCCGTGGCGGGCAAGCTAAATCGATTTAATTTGCGCATCTAAGTTGCTGATAACAATCGACTTGGAGGCTTTTTCTTCCACAGCCTTGCGCGCTCGGAAGGCCTTTCGATTCCATATTCTTATGCGATTTTGCAATGCAGATGGTGCAGTGAGTAGCCGGTTGAGGTATTGACAGAGCACCCCCGGAACGAACTGAGGTGACTGCATTGCCGGGGAATTGCGTCATGAACGTCACGACGAAGCCTGTACGTCGAACGCCGACCTCATTCCTTGACCCGCCAGACCATGCCTGTTACATAGTAGCCTTCGGCCAAAGGAGCCTCTGATTGAAGAACCTGCATGTAATGCTCGCCATTCTGCTAGTGATGTCCCTGCCCGCGCATGCCGCCCGCAAGAAGAATAGCGCCAACGCAACGAGCAATCGCTTCGAGATTGTCTTCCCGAAAGAAGTCAATGCAACGCCTCTCGACGGGCATATCGTGCTCGTTTTGGCAAACAACGACAACGACGAGCCCCGCTTTCAGGTCAGCTTCATGACGGCGCAGTCGCAGCAGATCTTCGGCGTCGACGTTGATGGGCTGGCTCCCGGCACCCCTGCCGTGATCGATTCATCCACGCTTGGGTATCCGGCCGAGAGCCTGAACGATGTGCCGGCCAGAGATTACTGGGTACAGGCGGTGCTGAACATCTTCGAGACGTTTCATCTGGGGAGTGGCCGCACGCTGAAGCTGCCGCCGGACAAGGGTGAAGGACAGCACTGGCAAACCAAGCCGGGGAATCTCTTCAGCAAGCCTCAGAAGATCCATTTCGATCCCAAGTCTCCGCGCGCCGTGAAGCTCTTGCTCAATCTGCGGAATCCGACGGTGGAGCAGGATCCGACGGTGGCCGACCGGATGGCGGGCTGGAGCGGCGCCAACGACGAGCACAAGATCGTCGACAACAAGTGGGTGAAGCACATCCGTATTCAGAGCAATCTGCTCAGCAAGTTCTGGGGAAGGCCAACGTATCTGGGAGCGGTGATTCTGGTGCCCGATGGATGGGAGGAGCATCCCAACGCGCACTATCCGGTGATCGTGTTGCAGGATCATTTTCATCGCGACCTGCCAGGCCTGCTCGCATTCCGTACCACGCCGCCCAGCGAAGGGCTGAAAGGTGGGGATCTTCGTGTCGCGGAAGCTGGTTACAAGCTCTATCAGGATTGGACCGCCGGCCGTGTGCCGCGAGTGATCGTGATCTCGATCCAGCATCCGACCCCGTATTTCGATGACTCCTACGCGGTGAATTCGGCAAATGTCGGCCCGTACGGGGATGCGATCACACAGGAATTGATCCCTTACATTGAAAAGCAGTACCGGGGCATAGGACAAGGATGGGCGCGCGCGGTTTATGGCGGATCGACTGGCGGGTGGGAGAGCCTGGCGTCGCAGGTGTTCTATCCCGATTTTTACAACGGAGCGTGGGTTTTCTGCCCGGATGTCGTCGACTTCCGCGCTTACATGACAACGAACCTGTACGAAGACAAGAACGCGTTCTGGATCGAAAGCCCATACGCACGCGTGCCGCGGCCTTCTGTCCGACAGCCCGACGGACTGGTGCTCGCGACGATGGAGCAGATGAATCGGTACGAGTTGGTGCAGGGGACGCATGGCCGCTCGGGCGAGCAACTCGATACGTGGGAAGCCGTGTTCAGCTCAGTTGGTCCCGACGGATATCCAAAGCGAATCTTCGACAAGCGCACCGGCGAGATTGATCACGAGGTAGCGAAGTCCTGGAAGCAGAATTACGATCTCAGCGCGATCATGCAACGCGATTGGAAGGTGCTCGGGCCGAGGCTGGCTGGCAAGATGCATTTCTGGGTGGGCGAAGCGGATACGTTTTATCTGGATCGCGCCGTGCATCTGCTGAAAGACTTCATGGACACAACTACCGAACCCTATTACCGCGGCAGCTTCGAGTTCGGCATGCGCAAGCCGCACTGCTATGCCGGAGACATCGATCCGGCGGCAGGAATCAATCAGCACTACTGGCCCGAGATGGTGCAACACATGGAAAAGACGGCGCCACCGGGAGCGGATTTGAAGAGCTGGAAATACTGACTGAGAGAACAGCCGCAAAGGAGACGAAGTCACACGAAGATTTTCTTCGTGAACCTTCGTGCCCTTGGTGGTCTGGTCCTTGTGTGGAGCAAAATGTCGGCGGCCTTCGGTGCTGCGGCAATTCTTCCCTGTTTCCTTCCTGTAACATGGAAATGTGCCAACCGGGGCGACTCGAAAAAATAAGAAATCCGCGCTGCAAATCCTTCACGCCAGCCAGCTGAGCGGGCTGGCCTGGCTGATTCACGGCTTTTCCATGCGTCATGGCGGATTCTCGCGCGTCTATGGCAAAGGAGACCTGAACCTCGGATTTACTCAGCACGACACCCGCACAACAGTCGAACGAAACCGCGCTGCGTTCTTGAAAGAGCTCGGGGCATTCAGCCGCTCAAAGAAGGCATCTTCTCTGTGGCCGCTGGTCACGGTTCGGCAGTTTCATTCCGACCTCATTCGTTACGTGGAAGGCATGCCCGATGAGCCGTTCCTCGGCGACGGCATCATCACCGCGAGTCCCGCGCTGCTGCTCGCAATTCAGACTGCCGACTGCCTGCCGGTGATCATTGTTGATCCCCGGAAGCGAGCTGTCGGCGTGTTCCATGCCGGCTGGCGCGGCACGCTGAAGCGTATTGTCGAAAAGGGCGTGGGGGAAATGGTTCGTTGCTTCGGCAGCCGCCCCGGCGATCTCAAGGCTGCGATCGGGCCAGGGATTCAGGGCTGCTGCTACCAGGTGGGTGAAGAAGTCCGGGCGAAGTTCGAGTCCCAGTTCAGCTATGCGGCGACGCTGTTCCGCGAAGTGAAGGAGTCCGATCCAGTACGTGAGAAATATCCGCTGCTATTTCTCTCCGCGCGTGCGCCGGGCCACGGCGAACTGCCTCCGCAGATCTTTCTCGATCTGGTGGAAGCCAATCGGCAGCAATTACTGGCCGCGGGGTTGCGGAGCAAGAGCATCGAGTCGTCGCCTCTGTGCACCAACTGCCATCCGGAACTGCTGTTTTCCTACCGAGCGGAAAAGGGAAAGACGGGCCGCATGATGGCTGTTGCCGGGATTCGTGGCTAGTGCCATCGGTGCCTTCACCGTTTCCTTTTGTTTCCATCGACTTAGGTACGGCGTAACCTAGGTAACTTTCGCCGTCTTCGGGCGCCTGCTAGCCTCCATATGTAGTTTTGTAATCAGCAACTTCCGAACAGAATCCAGATCGCGGATGCCGAGAATACCTATTTTCCGACTGGGCGGAGCGCCGGAGAAGCCGGAGCTACCCAGTCTCGCTGCCTCCACTCCATACGTGTCCCTCGAGGGGCTGATGGTTGGAGTGGACAATCTGCGACACGACGTGGTGCTGAGTCCCAAATTTGTGGATCAGGCGCGGGCGCACATCGCGCGCCTGATTGCGCGCCACGGAGAGTTGGAAGGACTACTGGGCACCGAGGCATCGCAGACGTCGCAGGCGCCGTCGTGGTTGCGCAGCCAGTTAGGCAGGCCGGCGCGGCCCAAGAACGATCCCGGCGAGTGGAAGTCGGCGCTGACCGAGTTGTTGGTGGCCTCGCTGAACCGGGCGAAGAAGGAATACAAGCTTTCAATTGACTTGCTTTGCCGGTTGGCTGTCGCGAAGTTCCTGCGCGGGGAGATGAACCTGCAGTTCGCACAAGTGGTGGAGCGCTGCCGCGTCCTGCTCAAGAGCTACGACACCAGTCGCCAGCAAAGGGCGCACGAGTATCGCGAGAAGATGGCCGCCTTCCAGGTGCGGAAGAGGATCATCCTGCGTAAGGCGGGACAGGACATTTTCGAGACCCTGCGCGAAGTGGAGAAGAGCACACTGGCGCGCACGCGGCGGTCGCTGTTCGGCGAAGAAACCAGCGGCGGAGCGTTCTTTACCTATCCATTGTTCCTGAATCGGTTGCTGTTTTCTGATGACGGCCGGGACGATTATCTGTGCGCCGAGCATTACGTGATGCTGGGAAACTGGGATCGCGATCCGGACCGCTACGGGCGCATGCGCGAGATTGTCTCCGGCTTCCTGCGATCGTTATACGGAGAGGAGACGACAGCGGAAACGATCGATTCGTGGATGAACGTTCCCGAGAATGCGCGCGAGTTGGTCGGGAGCGGTACGCCGGAGGACTCCGACGAAGGACTCGCGCAACAAGAACGTTTGGCCGCGTGGGTACGGCTTCTCGAAGACGAGCGTGTGATGGAAAACGTGATTGCGTCGTATCACGTTGTGCCCCTGCTCAGCGAATACGCGCCGCGAATCAATCCGCAGCAGTTGAAGAATGCACTGATCGACCGCACCGATTGCGACCGCGTGGAGCGGATGATCCAGGAAGGCGGGAAGCTCTCGCCCAATAGTCTGTATGCAGCAGTGGCGAAGGTGGCGAGTTGCCGTGGGGCAGAACGAGCGAAGGTTGCTGCCCGCTTCCTGGCGGATTTCTTCCACTATCATCGCGACCTGCGGCGGCTGGACACGCTCAATGCTGCTCTGGATTCGGTAAACCTGGCGGGCAACGAGCGCCTGCAGGAACTCTCCCGCGTCAACGGAACGCTTTACGAATTCCTGCTGCCGGAAGAACAGGGCGAGACCGATTCGGATCGCGTGCTGCGGCACGTAGTGCTGAAGGCCGACGTGCGCGATTCCACGCGCCTGACGCGCACGATGATGGAAAAAGGACTGAACCCGGCGTCGTACTTCAGCTTGAACTTTTACGATCCCGTAAACAAGCTGCTCGATAAGTATGGGGCGCAAAAAGTATTTCTGGAAGGCGACGCGATCATCCTGGCGATTTTAGAAAAGGACGGTGAGCCGGGCTTGGCCGTGAGCCGCATGTGCGTGCTGGCGCGGGAGATCATTGAAATCGTCCGCGGATATAACGAACTGATGCAGCGCTCGGGAATGCCTCAACTGGAGTTGGGCCTGGGTATCACGCTGCAGGAGTCGGCGCCGCTGTATCTGATGGACGGCGAGCACAAGATCATGATTTCCGAGGCGCTGAACGAGAGCGACCGGCTGTCTTCCTGCAACAAGCGGGTGCGCAAGGTGATGGAGCCGCAAGCGGGACCATTCCATGTGTATGCGTTTCAGGCGGCGGAACTCGATGAGAACGGCAATCCGGAAGACGTAATCCTGAACTTCAATCTGGGCGGGATTCGCATGAACGAGGCGGCGTTCCGCAAACTGCAAAAAGAGATCACGCTGGAGCCGCTGAAGGTAAAGCTGCCGGCGTCGCTGGCGTCGTCGGATAAAGGCGAATACAAGCTTTTCACAGCCACCGTGCCCGTGGATAAAGATATCTTCCGCAAGATCGTCGTGCGCGAGAGCCGAATCCCGCGAATTGACTCTACGGACTTGTCGGTCAAAGGATGGACCGAGCGGTCGTACTACGAAATCTGCACGGATCCTGGGATTTATGCGGCGTTGGAAAAGCGCAAGGGCGCGCAAGTTTGAGCTCGATGCGGCATGCTTCAAATCAAGTACAGGCTGACGGAAGAGGACTACGCGGAAATTGAGCGGGAGCGCCGTGGCGGGTTTGTGAGGCGAGTCGTGAGAATCGGTTTCGGATCGCTCGCCGGGCTCGTCGGAGTATTCACGATCTGGCAAGCCATCTTTCTCTTTTCCTGGAATCGTCCGTTCGCAAATGTACTGTTGACGTGCATGGGGCTCATCTGTGTCTGGGGCGGGCTGGAGATGCCCGGGTTAGCACAATTCCTGAAACGGCTTTCCGACCCGTATGCGCCGCGCGAATTGCAAATCGACGACAGGAGCATTACGTGGGTACGCGGCAGCAAGTCAGGCAAACTGCAGTGGCGGCCCGGGCGCGGATTCGCCGAAAGCGAACGCTTCTTTGTCTTGAGTACACTGCGAGACGAGGGGAAATGGACCATCCCCAAACGTGCCGTTACGCATGAACTGGAGCTACAACTCCGAGACCTGGTGAGAAGAGTACCTGCCGAAAGTTGAGCGCGGCCGCTCCCGTAACTAAAAATCCGAGCCCACTCTTGCGGGACGGAATGGGATCTGGAACGTGGCCTCTACGTCCACGGGAGTGCCGTTTTTTGTAGCCGGTTCGAACTTCCATTGCTGAACCGCCTCGCTGGCGTAGCGATCCAGACGGTCGTCGACTCCGCGCAGCACCTTCACATTGCCCACAGTGCCATCCGAGTGAATCACCGCGTACAGAGTCACGGTGCCGTGGACATTTTCGCGCATGAGCTGCATAGGATATGCGGGATCGACCTTGCGGGTGGCCATGGGCTGCGAGAGATCTTCCGCCGGGGCATTGGGGTCGCGATTGCTTAGATCGCGCTTGAGTTCGGCGAAGCGGATGATCCAGCTGCCTCCGCCGGAATTCAGGTTCGGCATGTTCAGCGTGACCGAGTAGAAGCGGCGATTGCCGAAAACGGCGCGCTCCGCCTCGGAGAGCTTGGCAGCGCTATCGGGTTGCATGGGGCGCGCTGCCGTCACTCGCGGCGGCCGAACGCTGGCTATGAGGTTCGGGTTGACCGAGCTCTGTGTGGCACCTGTAGGATTCCCGGCGACGGCCGAACTGTTGTTCGGCGCACCGACATAAAGCCCGGCGGGCAGATCCGTCGCCTTCCCGGCCGAACCTCCTGCCAGTCCTTTGCCCGTTGCAGCGGTTCCCGTCCCTGCCGAAGGCGCCGTTCCTGTCCTCGATCCCGGCGTTCCGGAGGCTCCGGCGTGTCCTTCCGGCGTGGCGGCGAACGCTCCGCGGCGATTTCCCGTCGGAGGCTCTGCTGGCCCTTCTACTGCGGGATGGACATTGAGAGCGATCATGCGTCCGGGTGAACCGGCTGCGGGTGCTCCGGCGGTGCCGCCGGCGAGTGCGGCAGGCGGCGGGACAACCTGCGGCACGCCAAGACCCGGCTGACCCGGGCGTGCCATCGCACGCTGATCGGCTACGGCCAGTTGCGGTGCAGGGGCGATCACCGGGGTGGGAGCAATGTTCATATCGCCCAATTGTCGCGAAGCAGAACTCTCGAGCGACGGAGGCGGCGCGACGAGCGCTGGTTGAAGTTCCTGCAACGGTGTGCGCGTGGCTCGCAGATCTGAGGGCGGCGCAGCTACGGGATCCTGCAACGCGGGAAGATTCCGGCGATGTGTGAGGTGAGCCGCGTCGGGCGGAGGCGCCACCGAGTTTTCCAGGGTAGGCGCGAGGCGAGTGATTTCTGCAGCGGGCGACAGCGGCGCCGGTGGGATCGCCAAGCGCGGCTTCACGAACTTGTCGGACCATGCGACCACATTGGGCAGGCGGACGTCGCGTTTGAGCTTCACATCAGGAGGCGTGACGATGGTCTGCGAGCGATTGTCGGCCTCGCGCGGGAGGGAGATGATCGGCTGGCGGGCGAATTCGGGATCAGATTTGCTGGGGCGCGCTGGAGCAGCGATTCGAGTGTCGAGCGGAGGAAGATACTCGGTCGGCTGATAGTAGACCACCTGCGAACGCTCAAAGGCAGGCTTGGGCACGACTCGCGGCTGGAGAGAGAAGAGATGCCCGAGGCCAATGAGAGCGGCGCCGGCCACGATGTGGTAGACGCCCGATTGCAGGAAACGGTTCCACGGCAGCGGACGTTGCACAAAGACGTCGGGCCAGAATGGGGCCGGGGCGGAGCGAAGATCGAGCGGCGGTAAGCGCCGCGGCAACACCAGGTCGCGCAAGTTGCCGAAGAAGACTCGAGGCCGCGAGGGCAGTTCCACCAGAAGTCGCGGAACTGGGACGGAGCGCGGTATCCCGATTGCTGGGGGAATTGCGGCCATGCCTTCTAATACTAGATGCGGAACAGGCTTTTCCGGTAGCTGAAAGGGCATTCCAGGCGGGGCCACGGGGGCGCTCGCCTTGCCAGCGGCAAGGACCAAGCGTCCCGGCCCCTACGCGGTCTTCAGCGGCAAACCATTTATAATCATTGGCTCGGCTCTTCGCCGGAATTCCACTATAAGGACAGACTTTGCTCGACTTCCTGGGAGATCTACGACGCACGCACATGTGCGGAACGCTTCGCGCGGCTGACGCGGGGAAAAAAGCTGTGCTGATGGGATGGGTCAACAAGCGCCGCGATCATGGCAGTCTGCTGTTTATCGATCTGCGCGACCGCACGGGGATCGCACAAGTGGTAGTCAACGCAGAGCGAAACGCGGCCATTCATGAGAAGGCGGAGACGGTTCGCAACGAATATGTCATCGCGGCCATCGGGACCCTGAAGCTGCGCGATGCCAACACGATCAATCCGAACATGCCGACCGGGGAAGTGGAGCTGGTGGCGGACGACATCCGCATTCTGAATGAGTCGAAGCTGCCGCCGTTCCTGCCTTCGGATACGGCGCTGACCAATGAAGAGACTCGGCTGAAGTATCGCTACATCGATCTGCGGCGCGATGTAATGCAGTTCAACATCGAGACGCGGCACAACGTGGCGAAGGCGATTCGCGATTATCTGTCGTCGCAGGGATTTTTCGAGATCGAGACGCCGTTCATGACGCGGTCGACGCCCGAGGGCGCGCGCGACTATCTGGTGCCCAGTCGCGTGCAGCCCGGGACGTTTTACGCGTTGCCGCAGTCTCCGCAGATGTTCAAGCAGATCCTGATGATTTCTGGCTTCGACCGGTATTTCCAGATTGTGCGCTGCTTCCGCGATGAGGATTTGCGGGCCGACCGGCAACCGGAGTTTACGCAGATCGATCTGGAGATGTCTTATCCGCAACCTGAGACCGTATGGGGCGTGGTTGAAGGGTTTCTGCAGGCGGCCTTCAAGGCTGCGGGCGAACACATTGAGACGTCGTTTCCGCGGATGGATTACGACGAGGCCATCCGGCAGTACGGAATCGACAAGCCGGATCTGCGGATTCCCCCATTCACCGATGTGCGTGACTGTTTTAGTGAGCAGAATCTGCAGGAGTTAGCGATCAATCCGAACCTGCCGGTCATTGCGATCCGCACGCCGAAAGTGGGCGAGTTGTCGCGTAAGGAGCGCGACGATATCAAGCCGATGTTTCATTCCAAGGGCGGCGCTCGGGTGTATGAGGATTTCAAGCGCATTGGGAATAAGTATCCCGACGCGGCAGCTGCGATTGCCAAGAAGACCGGGATGGAAGAGGGCGACCTAGCCGTGCTGGTGGCGGGATCGGCGCAGGCGGGGCCACAGACGGCCTTGCCGGCACATCGAAAAGTCACGCCGGCGGAGTTGTCGATCTACGCTTCGGCGGGGCTGCTTCGGCTCGCTCTGGCACAGAAGTATGCCGACCGGCATGGGATTTTCAAGAAGACGGGCGATCCTGCGAAGGACTATCGTTTCCTGTGGGTCACTAATTTCCCGATGTTCGAGTGGGATGAGAGCGAGAAGCAGTGGATGGCGGCGCACCATCCGTTTACCTCGCCGCACGAAGAAGACATGGGACTACTCGAGCAGGGAGTGGATTCGGTGAACGATCCGAACTCGACTTTGAGCGCGGTGCGGGCTCTCGCCTATGACGTCGTGCTGAATGGGACGGAGCTTGGGTCGGGATCGATTCGTATCCATCGGCAGGACATTCAGGCAAAGATCTTCAAGGCGCTCGGCATGACTGATGAGCAGGCGAAGAAGCGCTTCGGATTCTTCCTGGAAGCGCTGGAGTACGGGACGCCTCCGCATGGTGGGATTGCGCTGGGGCTGGATCGCATCGTGATGATTCTGGCTGGAGCGGAAAGTTTACGGGAAGTGATTCCGTTCCCGAAGACGGCGCGTGCGGTGGATCTGATGTGCGATGCGCCGACGCCGGTGGATGAGCGGCAGCTGAAGGAGTTGGGGGTAACGATCAAGAAATGAGAGACACCCGCAGCGAAGTTGACCGAGGATTCACAACTGACCTTTGCAGGAAAATCGCGCTGGCACGCTCGAGTATCAGGGATACTCGTTCAGTTGAGGAGTCGCCCGTAGTCGGTTCATTAGGAGGTAGAACCATGCCACTTCCGAGTCGATTCTCAGTGCTGCCGTTTGTGTTAGTGATCGTCTCCTCCCAATGGCTCTTCCCGCAAGAAGCAACTGGGAAGACACAAGGCCAGGACACTGCTGAGCAGATGAAATCCGACAGCAATGCCAGATTTTCGAGAACGCATTGTGAAGTGCCGGACTGCGTTCATAAGGTGTTGTATTTTTCCAATCTCTCCCAACCTACCGACCTCCAGGATGTCGTAAACGTGATCCGGGTCATTCCTGAGATTCAGCGAGCTCAGATAGTTCTTGCAGAGCGAATAATCGTTATCGAAGGCACCGCCGAACAAGTTGCCTTGGCCGAGAAGCTGGCGTCCGAGATCGACAGAGCTAAGAGGAGATTTGGCGGACTGGGCTATCGGATCGAACTAAGAATTCAGGAATTCGCCAGCGATAAGAAACTCCATTCGCGCCTGTATTCTTTTGTGACCGAGGCGGGTGACAGAGCCAGAGTGAGCTTAGGAGGACACGGGCTTGCACAGGTTCAACACGAGTCTCCACCCGAGAACAAGCCATCACCAGACTCCACTGCCCGTAGTATTGAGTGCCGTATCCTGTCGGAGAATGAGCGAACCGTTGAGCTCAATATTGAGGCAGGATTCGCCAGCGAAACCGCGCAAAGCGCGGCTTCCCCGTTGCTCAACGTCCGATTGCACGTAACGGTCGAACTCGAAAAACCGACTGTTATCAGCAAAATCGATGATCCCGATAGTGACCGGAGCTTCACCATCGAGCTGACTGCCACCAGGATCAAAGAAAAGCCCTGAGCTGCGGTTGCTGGAAGCAATTGCGCTGGGGCTTGATCGTATTGTGATGATTCTGGCGGGTGCGGAAAGTCTGCGCGAAGTGATTCCGTTCCCGAAGACGGCGCGGGCGGTGGACTTGATGTGCGACGCTCCGACGCCGGTGGATGAGAAGCAGTTGCGAGAGTTGGGGGTTTTGATCAAGAAGTGACTGGTAGGAAACGTCAATGAGCGAAATCGCCCGCTTTCGCCAGACGTTTGCGACTCTGGACGTTCCGACCGGGTCGGAGTAGTGCGACGAGGATTCGATGAGTGCGACAGGAAAGCGGAACGACGCCGTTTACTGCAACAACTGTGGCACTGCAAATCCGCCCCGAAGTGTTGTTTGTTGTAACTGTGGACACGTTCACGCACGGGTAATTGAACTGCGAGATACTCCGGTACCCGCCATTGTTACCATCGAGCAATGGTTCTGGATTGGACTTAGAATCACCTGTGGTATTGCTCTCTGCGTCGAGCGGGTCCTGCCCGCGTCTGGTTCGACCTTAACGCAACGCTACTGGGTAGCATAATCGGATCGCTGGCCATTCCAGTTGTTTTTGCCGCTCTGCTCGGAAATGGAAATTGGGCAAGGTCCAGCAGGTGGTTTCTCGGTGCCGCTCTGGTCCTGTCGATAGCGCCATACTTCAGCGCAATATTCAGACGGATTCAATTTCGGTAGAGCAATTTCGAATTTGGCGAAGATCCGAATTACGCTCATTTGACCGGGCGGGGTACCCGAGAAGCGATCCGGTCGCCAGTTTCTGCACCGTCGCCATCTGCCAGCAGTTGGCCTCATGCCTGCCACGCAGCCGAAGCTTCAAGTAGTTGTCCGTCAAAGCTTCGGTAAATTCGCCCTCTTGATCTCTCCCCACGACATTCAGCGTGATCGCTTCCACGGTCTTGCCGATGAAGCTGCGCATGAAGGCCAGCTTCTTTTCTGATGCTAGTTCGCGCAGGATGCGGTTGCGGTCACGGGCAATCTGCACTGGAACCTGGTTCTTCATTTCTGCCGCGGGTGTGCCTGGCCGGGGCGAATAGGTGAAGACGTGCAGGTAGGTGAACGGCAGGTCTTCGACCATCTTGCGCGTGGCTTCGAATTCTGCATCGGTTTCGCCGGGGAAGCCTACCATTACGTCCGCGCCGATGGCAGCGTCTGGCATGGCGGCGTGGATTTTCTCGATCTTCTCGCGGTAGTGCCAGGGGCGATATTTGCGGTGCATCCTGCGCAGGACCGCGTCACTTCCTGACTGCATGGGAACGTGCGCGTGCTTGGCGATGCGCGGCGATGCCGCGACCAACTCAATCAGTTCGTCGGACCAGTCCATGGGTTCGACGGAGGAGATGCGGAGTTTTTCGAGCTTCGTTTCGTTGAGGATGGCGCGGATGAGCGAGGCCAGCCGTTGGTCGTTGGTCGTCGGTCGTTGGCCAAGATCACGTCCCCAGCGACCCAGATTGATTCCGCTGATTACCACCTCTCGATATTCTGCATCGACCAGCGTGTTTACTTCTCTCACGATGCGGTCCATTTCGAGCGAGCGGCTTTGGCCTCTCACGTAGGGGATCACGCAGAAGGAGCAGCGGTTATCGCACCCGTCCTGCACTTTGAGATTGGGAC